>Ga0209782_1001898_pt1 | contig 11305 bp, 4 predicted proteins | sample WorMetmaBAHAMAS1_FD_187390 | JGI IMG/M metagenome (GOLD analysis project Ga0209782, IMG submission 187390) | Marine gutless worms symbiont microbial communities from Max Planck institute for Marine Microbiology, Germany - Inanidrilus... | ecosystem: Host-associated > Annelida > Digestive system >...
GTATCTTCATATGCATTAACATAATTCTACTACCGTAATACTACGTTTAATGGCCACTATTTATATTGATGTGATAGTGGTGGCAATAGCGCTAAATGACGTCGTGACTGAAGTGGCTGATGACTGATGCAACCTGCAACCAAATAATAGTGCTGTTAGTGCCAAAAAATGAGAAGAACGACAAACGTGTTAAATGTTGTTTGGAAAACTTTTTAAAGTCGGTGAGAATTATTTATTTACTATTATAAATGTTATAACGGATCGGGTAATATTCTTCATTTTGGCTTAGATCATAGCCTACAAAATATGCAGACATAAGAGACCAACTACATATTCCAGCCAATCACCATTGAGTCATTGGGTCCATTTAACATGTGTGGTCATGGTTTTCTGTCCAAACTAAATCGCAAGCTCAGTCAGGCGATTATAGATTGAGAGACCAATTTTTGACTCAGCAACTCTCCATTCTTATTCAATGTTTCAGTACCATTTTACTACAAACTAGTTTTGTGAAGGAGGGGTAAGGAGCATTCCAGCTAACTTTCTAACTAGCTACCTTTCTGTGCATAGTACAGTTTTTTCTTCCTTCTGAATGAAGTGCCAGGGTCAAAAAATATAATTAATAAATGGATAGCTTCTAATGCACTGTAACATGGCAAAGCTATTAGCAGGATGCACATTTATAATGAAAATATATGCAGAACAGTTTTAACTTCCCTTAATCATCCATTAATATGGTTGTATGAATGTGTATGTTTTTGTGTTTGTACAGGATGCTCATTGTCTTATAGCAGTAGATAAATATTTTTCATAATAGATGGTTATAACATTTGCAGTGGTGTCAAGAATGCGGCAGCAGTTATGTTGCCGATGACAGCAGCTAGCAGTGATTATTGGTATTTGCCATTATATTGAATGACAAGTTCTCTAGTGGCATAATAATGTCAAAGCCAGTGCATGATGTATCTGAAGGCGCCACAGTGACTTTCCCAAATACAACTGGTACGCAGCGAGGACGACCTAAGGCAGCATCCATTTCAGCAAGTTGTGGTGACCGTCAGAATGCAGTGCCGGTAGGCAGCACTGATGATGTGCTAACATCTGGAAAACGAATCTCTGCATATCCGGTGCAGCGTAGAGGCTCACGTAAGAAAACGTTGTCGCTCAATCCAGAGGAACGCGAAGCTCTAGAGAATTTAATTGAAGAAGTCATAATGGGAGGTGTGGGTGAAGGAGTTATTGACAGTGATGCTAGTTCATCTGATGATGATGCGGATGCAGAGTTGCCGTCTTCTGCTCAACATTCTGTTTCTGGTTTATCTGCGACAGTTGCTGCCGGTGATCTGGCTATTCAAGACACAAGTGTTAAAAGTGGGAAAAAGTTCTATCCAGGGCAGCTGAAGGTTGCACTGAAGCACATGCACGATCTTCCACCGAGATTTGTCCGGAAGTTGGCCAAAGCTCAGCAGTATTTGGATTCCGGGGGCAGCATGTACTCAAAGCCTGTGGTTAGTGTTGGACGTATAGATGAAGAAGACGAGATGACTGCTCACTTGAAAGATGATATTAAACAGCCAAAGTTGGCATCAGTTGCTGTAACACCTGGTGCAAGTGTGTTGGAACGGGATCGGGATAAAACCAAGGTGAAAGAACACAAGCTTAAGGATGCGAAAAAAGTAATCCGAACTTTGTTGACTGATCGTGATCAATACATCGATGAGACTGTAAGCACTGCGGTCGTCAGCAGCCATTCTTATGCAGCTTCAAGTGATAGTGCTTATTCTACGATGGTTACTATTGCTAGTGATCAGAAGTCGCCAAATGTTGTTCAGTATCACCAGCGTGATACTGCAGCACAGCCAGTAGTGTCAGATAGTGTTTTGGTTGGTGAAAGTACAGCCTCTGCAAGTGCCGGATCACTTGCGTCTGTTGTAACGTGCACTTCTGATGCTCAAGTTTACCACCCAAGCATTGGAGTTAGTTCATCGAGCAGAACGGCTGAGTATATTCAGCAAACTTCAGACGTTCACTACAGAGCTGGCCAGACATCAAACTTATCTCCATCCGGCTCTCAGCCAGTTCCAGTTTCGCAGTTTCAGCCGCCATCTGTGGGTATTCCCCAGTATCAGTTGAGTGTGCCCGTGGTTCATGGGATGAAACCGGCGCCAGTGCTAAGCCAGTCGCCGCCAGGAACCCAGTACTGGATTCCTCAGGCTGTAGTGCCCAGCAGTAGTCCCGGATTTTACGGGTCATCGCCACCTGTTGTTGGCATGCCTGGCGTACCTGGTGCCTACAGTCAGTTTGTGCCGTATGCATACTCCATCCAGTCATCTTATCCCGCCGTGCAAGGTGTACATGCTCCATACTCACCTCAGTATCTGTACTCGGCATCTCCGCCAAATCAAGGACTGGTAGGTCCACCATACTCGGCTACCACGTTTAGTCAGCCAGTGTCATACCCATTAACCGTGCTGCCTCCGGAGCAATATGTTAGACCACCGAGAGCTGTGCCGACCAACTTCTACCAGAATACTCCACCTCCTGGTTACTGTCCAACGCAGTCATGCCATGTTTCTGATCAGAGACCTATGTTTGCCAGTGACGTACCACCACCAGCAGATGGAACAAGAAAGCATATGGTTTCCGCTGACTACACTCACAACTTAAGTGCCTTATCTGTTCAGGTGTTGGCTAGCCATCAGTCACCAGCACAGCCTGTATATTGCAATACTGATGCCAGATCTGGTCATACAAAACCAGTGTATGCTGCGTCGACAGGTATTAATACGTCACATAGTCGTGAATCATATCAAAAGTCTTGGCGTAATGTTATGCAGCCTAGCACTCGGCATAGCGGTGGTTACCATTTTGCGGAAACTGGTGCCAAAATGACACCGAACTCTAGATCACGCGCCCAGCTGTCTTCGCCGGATCCAGCAAGTGTCTTAAACAGTCACTGTACACGATTTTCCAAGTCTCCAGTTAGCATTCCATTGGCAAATCCATGCAGTCCAAATGCTGGCATTGGCAACTCAAATTCTGTGCTCAGTTCGTCTGTGGTAATGGAACAACAAATTCATCCAAAGGTTCCGGAAGTTTGTGCATTTGATTTGTCTGTTGTTGATGAAAATGTTTCATCTCCAATCAGTGAGCATTTGGACACAAATGTGTGTTATGCAGACAACGATCGACCAAAATCCCAACCCACGAGTCTTTCGGCTTTCTTATCATCCACTTCCAGCACAAGTATTCTTTCATACAGCTTATCAGATGAATCGGGGTCTGGAGATCCCAGCTCTGAGACCATAATTGAGCTAGCTGGTGGCTGCACAGAAGATTTACTAGGGCCAAATTCTTCAGTTCCAGTGATGATACAAAAGTGCACATCTGAAAACACAGCTGAAGTTGAAGATCAGGCTGATCTTCCATGCACTTCATTGTGTCCACTAACACAGCCAGTTAATGACTTGAATATCTCATGTATGGCAGTGACTTCACGCTCAGGTGGCATCAACGTAGTTAGCATTGAAACTGACGAGACTGTACGTTCAGGTCATACAGGTGATATTACGGGTGATTCCTGTGAGTCACTGACGGTCATTGAAGACTGCAGACTGAATGTAGAGTGTGCTGAAGATCGGTTATCATCATCTGAGTTACCGTCTGGACTGAATTCTGCATCAGATACAGAAACTTCAAACAGATCTTACTATAACGAGTCTCAGCTTGAAAGTTCAACTTCACATACTCAGTTGCCATTGCCTGTCACCGTTGAAGTTGCAGACATTTCGTTAGACTTTGATGCGTCCAATGTTGTGAGAAATGACTCGTCAGACTTAGTAGTCGCTCTGAGTTCAAGTCTTAAGTCTGCTCTTGTGGAAATGTTTGGACCTCCTCGTGAATGTGATACTGCTTATGGTATGCCTTTCATGCTAATTTGTTTAAAGTATTTCGTGGTGTAGTGTCATTAGCAACATTAAGGCAGTGGACTGTCTAGTCTGCCACATGATTAATACATGATACCATATGAGAGATACTGTGGATGAGGTCAACTTCAGCTAAGTCTAAATGCTAAGACTAAAGGCTTATCTGAACGCGTTAAGTCCGTTGTCTAGTTTAGACTTTAGGCTAAGACCAAAGACTTGACATCTCCAATCTAACCTATCATCACTTTAGCTAATTGACTGATTTGGCATGCTGTTCATTTGGTCCATGGCGGTTATTAATTACACCGCCGTATGCGATGTCATCACTGATATAAAATGACAGGTAAAATGCGACGGCACACTTGTAAATGCAACTAAAGCGTTAGACTTGTTAAGACTAATTTTGACCTGCATTTGGTCCAAGTCCATGACTAAACCCTAGGGCTTAAGACTGAAAGATACGCATTTAACATGGGGAAGATCATACTGTTTAGTTCAGTTTAGCTCTCCGGTCTTAGCCTTTAGGCTTAGACCAAAGTTTGGTATTAAGTCTGGTTTGAGACCAAATCGGCGACATGAGGTCAAATTTTGGTCTTAACTTTCGACTTAGACCAAAGTTTGGTCTAAGCCTTTAGTTTTAGCCTTTAGACTTAGCGGAAGTTGTCCTCACCCACTATCATAAGTAGCATAATGGAGGTCATCCTGCCAGACTTATGTTTTTAAATTAGTTTTTAACATCCAGTGGTTGCTTTTATTATTTACCATTGTTTTTTTCTTGTTGATTGGAAAAATATAATTGATGCAGAGCAGCTACTAGTGTTTACTCTTTGTTATCTGCAGGCTGTCTTTGATCCCTGTCAAAACTATGTATGAAAAAATCAACCATTTAGTTATGCAGAATTGCAAACTAGATTTAGAAATGCGATTTTGATTTTTTCTTAATATTACAGTACTAATTGATCATCTGATTGAGATGTTTTGGACGTGTGGAATGTAATGATAACATGACATCTAGTGTGTGTGTATGTTTGTACAGTTGAAGAAAGTCTGCGTCTGTGTGGTCGTGTTTGCCTCAGTCAGTCAGCGGCGCACGCTATCTACACGAGTTGGTTAAAGACTCTGTCGTCAGCCAGTGCGGCAAGAAGTGACAGCACAGCAGACAATGTGTGATTATTATTGACCGCAAGTAGCTGTGTTGTTTATACTGATTGCTTTCAGCACTGAAATGAGCAAGTTGATGCATGCACCCATCACTCTGGCAATCGGGGTTTGATTCGTGCTAAGACATATATATCAGTATATAGGTAACATCAGAAATCCAGTATCCAGTGTTGGAGATTGGTGCATTTCAAAAATACTGAACTATAAGAAATTTGCTCAGTGGAAGCAGTTTGCAAAGTCATTGAAGGAAACCCATTATCCCACTGTGGGATAAGTGCTGACGTCAACATTGTTGCACTGGTATTATTGTCAGTGGTACTCTTTGGTGAGGTTGCAGTCTCTTATAGCTGCCCGTTTGAGATAGATATGTTTTGTGGGTCGCATACGTGTACTGTGTCTGATCTTCAGCTAGTGATACGAAGAGATTGATTGTTTTTGAATGTCAGTATTGTGTGCACTTGACTTGAAGTGCACAGTGTGTTTGCTTGTTGTGTATTTTTTTGTATCTGCTGTTAAAATGCTGCTCATAACAAGGCCGTCCAGAGTATAGTGATATCTTTATTGTAATGGCTGCCGTATTCACCCATCACTCAACAAGAGTGCAGAGGGTCCTTCACGTGATGCTATAAGTCAGCTGAAATCTTGTCATCTGCTGCACAACTGTACAAAAATAGCATTCGAAAAGGCGAGCAATAGAAGGATGACCTCAAAGGTCTCTTAAGGCAGTTAGAAATGGTGCTGTTTGATAAGGCAAATTAGTGGTCAGTTTTAACAATGTATGTCGTACACCATTTCCTAGATATCACCATGTCTGCATGGTACGTCACTGCCTGAGACTTTGAGAACTGAGAATTTCCTTCATTTTCTATAGAACAGTTGAAAATACTGCCCACATTAATGCTTTCTGATTCTAGTGAATACTGTACGTACTATATTTCTCTAGACACATGTCAGGGCAAGGCTATGGGAGATTGGGGGGGGGGTTGAACCCCTCCCCCCACAGGCTCTAGGGCCACCCCTGCAATTTGCACAAAAACCAATGAAAATATTTTTGAAACCATCCTCAAATACCATATTGTCAGTCATCAGCTAGTACTAAGCTCTTGATAGCTGTCAAACTGAATCAAGATAGAGATTTTAAAGTCATATTTCAAAAAAGTTCTGGGGACAAAGCCTTCAGATGGTCATATCCCTATACTGGTCCCAGTCCCACTTTAGAACACCAAAAGATGTAGTGTCCAGACTTTGGGTCTTGGTCTCGAATCTTCAGGGACAAGAAGTGGTCTTGATAAAAAGTCCTTGATAAAAAGTCTTCTTTACATGTCTCAATTACCCACTATAAAACCCCTAGCCTTGCCGCTGTTGGCTTTCAAGGTCATCGGCATTGGTGCAATTTTATAGAGTTATGCAGTTGATTTTCCATTAGTCTTCCATTATAACTATGTCTCTGTCTTGTATAGTTTCCATATTATGTATTATTGCTTCTACATGAAATAAAGATGTTACATGATCTCTACACTATGAGTCAAAGCCAGAGGCTCTGCTATTGCAGAGGGACCATGTGACATGCTTTATCAGTAAAATCTTGTTAGAGGGTGCACAAACACAATACAAAAAGTTTGCAATTTGCAGTCGAGGAATTCCTCGCAATTGCTGCTATTTGATAGGCCATTCACCTTCATTTTTTGTCCATGTTAGGGGTGACGCCGTTTGAATTTCGCTAAAATCTTTAGCATAAAAAACTAGAGTCCCTTGGCTATCATGTCGCATTGTTTGCATCATACTAAGTTTAGCCATTTTGATACAACACTGGAGTGTGACAGACACTCAAACAGAGAGACAGACACACAACAGCATATACCGCTCTAGTATAGTGTCGCACAGTAAAAATATACAATACTTTTGCCAATAACTTTGCCAAATGCTAACCAGTTTTCAAAATTCTTTTAGTAGTATATTTATTAGCATATTTGCAATTGTTATTATTAAATCTCCCACCCGACCTCAGATACGTAGCTTCACTACATTGTGAAATGTGAAGGTCTACTAAAAATAGCTACAATCTGAAACATGTACAGTATTGCAATTAATGATAAATCATCAGGTAGTGTAGTTGCACACTGAAGGTGTGTTGGGTCATTCAGCCATCACTCACAATTTGAATTTATTGTAAATTTGGTTAGTGAAAAAATTTGTAAGATTGGTGAACGCCTGTCGAAGTTACTGGCAAAAATGTCTCAGGTGCACTGTTTGCCTTGCAATGTCCTGCTTAGAGATGAAGAAGTGGCCAGAATTACCTATAACGAGCAGAAACTGTTTTTGATCTTGTTATGTTACTACACACTATGCAGTGTAATTTTGACTCAAGTATCAACAAATATCAAACTGCTGCTAACCAGTTTTTACTCACTCATAGACTGATACCATTGACAACCGTCTGACTGCCGATCATGTGTGGAATTTTGCCATGATGTTTTTTTGTCACAGCAGTTGCATACAGTCGATTAAAAGATTTTTCGTGTGACCGCTGTGAATGGCATTTGTCTATGAATTGAATAATGCTAACATCACTAGACAAGTATTTTTAATGCATGATAAAAATGCCACAATTTTTTGTTCATTTGTGCTAGACTTATTTTTTTGCAAATAAATGTTGTTGAGTAATGTTATTAAGTTACGGTTACTTGAGGCCATGATTTTGTGTCTCAACATACAGCAGTGTCTGCCTCATGTTTGCATTTGTGTGACGATTGCATATGGCATATTATAATTGCCAGAATTTGTAAATAAATTGAGGTAATGCTGAATGAAAACTAAAACTTTGCTGTAGCAATAGTAGATTCATCTGTAGTAAGTTGAACATTACATAGCAGATATGAGTGATTGTTATTATTGTAGTAGTGCTGTCACTGCACTAGTAAGTGCCATGTGCTCTGTCTAGCTACCCGATGAACAGGCTATTTCATCACAAAAATTGCTTCGTCAAAGATGTATCACTTCTAGTTAGTGTTCCCCATATCACACTTGAGTTTTTTTGCTGGTGATCTGCACCTGCACTTACCCACATTTTCTTATCTACTCATCTTAACCTTGCTGCCTATATTATTATTGCAAATGTGTTTTGTTTATTGTAAATTTGTTTTGTTTGTAGCATATGATATCTTATTTTACTGTCTTGTTCTAATTCTCAAGCCTCACACCTAAATCTAATATATCAAAACCTCTAAATATACATAAATATCAATTTTAGTGACTATAATGTATAGCTGTACTCTTTTAATTACATTTAACCACTACAAAATAACTAAAGTGGAATATATTACCTTATATATTTGTATATAAATGTTTACATATTCCTTCTCCAATAAACTTCAGTAGGAATACCTTTATTCCAACAAAAATATGCTGTGAAACTTGTAATAATTCTCTAAACTTACATATCTTCCTATCTTTATTCTGTATCTATATTTTATATTATATGCTAACTGAAATAATAAATTACTGGGTATATGAAAAATAAATGCTATCACTACTTATGCTTATCATATCTACTTATAATTTATCATCGACCTATATGGTTATTGAACCCACAACACCAGTTGCTGACGAATTACAAAATTGCAGTTAATAGCAACTGACAATATTTGTGATAAACGTGTTATATGTAAAAGTGTTATCACATGGATGTAAGTAACGTTTTTCCCGTTGGTTTATGATACTGTGGTTGTCTTACTTTTGTAACTGCTAATGTCTTCCGATATCAGTACCTGGCCAGTATTTCAATGCTAGCAAGCCACCGGCACAAATCAGGGGGCTGAACATTTGTGTTGCTGACATGTGAATGTATTACTGTTGTAATTACCTCTGCCACTTATGGCATTGTACTGATTTTCGCCAATTGTTTGTATGTATGCAAGTTAACTGAAGAAGTTGTTAGTAGCTTTTCGCGAAATATGGGGAATAGGTAAGATTATGGATCAGGTACGAGTTAAATTTCTGACAGTCAGGGTTACCACACTGCCAATATTTCAGTGTGGTATGGCAGAGGTATGTGCTGTACCAAGTGCCATCTAGTTAGTGCTGCTTGTTTTATACTTATAAGTATTCACAGTGAACTTTTTGATTGGTGTATTTTCAGACAAGAACTGTCGGTTTTCAGTGATGTAGTGAGAATTGTTTTGTGATTGAATTCTAACATACACGGTACACTGAACCATTTGTATGTTGAGAAACATGTGGACAGTTGCAAAAAAAGTAACATTGCGCCAAACAGTTGTTCTGAATTGTACAAGCTGTTAGCAGGGTGTGTTGTTAATTATATTTATGAAGTTCTTTCTGTTCAGTTTAATTGCTCATCACAAGTTTTTGTCAGTGTTTCGGAAGTGTGTTGAATACCAGAACAAGGGAGTGTGAAAGAAATTCTCACTGATTTCTATACATTTTGTTATTGTAATTTTGTTTCATTTAATATTCTTTTGTGTTGTCAACTGAGATGACTGCTACATTAAATTACTCAGTGATGTATCCTGAGCCCTCATCTGAACAAATGCTAGTTTCTAACACGGCCACACTATGTTGTGCCCAAAATCATAATAGATTTATCGTAATTGACTTTAATAATTTTTATACTCCAGATGATTGTGAAATACAACATGGCACAAAACAGGGCTGCTGACCTCAGCTAATAAAAATTGATGCAGCAATATGATTAAAGATGATAGGATCTTAAATGCTTATTTTACTGTAAAAGAATTCAGAAAATCAGTAAACATTCGGAACACTCTGATGGTTTGGTATTCGTATTGTATATAACTTAAATTTCTGTGCTGGTTGATGATATAAGGCAAATGCAGTGATTCATCATTTTGTAAAGATGTATTTCAATCAAGAAGTTGTTATTAGTATTCGTAGCAACAGTCACGAGCATAGACTGTCACAGAATTTCAGGCGTTCAGACAACTTCAGCACAACAAAAGTGACTCGAGAGACTTTCACATATCCACTGAGATAGGTCTGAAGTTCTCAGTGTGTACTCCCTCCCAACTGATGAGGTTTCTTGCGTCAGTCGTGGTGAAATGCATTGTATATATAACGTTTTGGATCCTCGTGTACACAATAAAATTTGTAGCTATGCTACTGGAACATCGCTATATTTATGAGTAAGTTGCATTACCGGTATTCATCAAGTATATGATTCCTGGCATTAAATATCAACTGCTTCAGACAATGCTCAACATTCATCAAACGTCCCAATTTTTCATGCTATGTAAGTTGTGTACTTAATTTCTTATTTGTGCCGTGCATTTAAGACTGGATGTAACAGTTTTGTATGAGTGTGATGGAAATTTGCTTTTGAGTTTCAGATATGCAAATCCAACTATGGTGGTTAAGTTTTGATGGTCTTGTATAGTAATACTATCAGATGAGTTATCCAAGATACAAGACAACCTTCAGATTAAGCATCCTTCCTACATAGTAGATATTGCAGATAAGTGTGATGAACATACAACCACTCTGTACACAGCGGATGTATACGAGACAAAACTGTTTGCTTAACAATTTACAGTGTTAATGAACACGTATTTCAATTTTTCTTGAGGATCATTACTCAACAGCACTACAACACTGCAACTGTACACCATCACACACTTTCATTTCACACCGCAAACAAAACATAAGGTAACTTTTTTGCTATACACTTCAATATCTCAGTGAGATTTTTATTAATAAAAAAACAATATATACACAACTTAGCCCTATATAACTGTATTTACACAAACTTGCTGAAATATTGCAACACTACTTCATTACTTTATATGATGAACAATGGGAATGTACTGCTGTACCTTCCTTTGTTGTTACTATCTCTCTCACTAGACCTCCAATCTGAAATCTGTAAAAAATTCCAGATGGCTGAACAAAAAATTCAGCTGATATCCGTATTAGCTGAACTTATGCAAGAACTGAAAAATGTGGCTCATTTAATCATTAAGAGTTTTTGGCTGATATCTACTAACTGCTGGATTAACTTGTTAGCAAGAATATCATTGCAAAATATGTAGATAAGTCTTGACTCCTGGACAATAAGAAATAAGTCGAGAATGAATCAAAATGAATTGGAATTCAATCCAGTTCGTAAAAGTGATAATTATTATAGGATTAAGTACAAGAAAGAAAAAAATATGCATTGTTGTCATCATTTGCTGAAATAATACAAC
>Ga0209782_1001899_pt1 | contig 11305 bp, 7 predicted proteins | sample WorMetmaBAHAMAS1_FD_187390 | JGI IMG/M metagenome (GOLD analysis project Ga0209782, IMG submission 187390) | Marine gutless worms symbiont microbial communities from Max Planck institute for Marine Microbiology, Germany - Inanidrilus... | ecosystem: Host-associated > Annelida > Digestive system >...
CCGGCCAACCAGAACAACCGCAAGGTCGGCCGCAACGACCCCTGTCCCTGCGGATCGGGCAAGAAGTTCAAAAAGTGCTGCCTCAATTGATCGCGACCCATCAAGGTGGGGAAGGCCGGACGCTTACGCTGAAGTTACAGTTTATGTTTTTGGGAATGTCATTCGCGGGGGGGGCGTATATTTGTTCCAGGCTGTGTACTTAGGAAGGTCAATTCGTTGAAACCAGGCGCCGAACTGAGAGCAAAAACGGAAATACTTCAAAATATACCTGAAAAAAAGGATTGGGCGACGGCGAAGCTAGGCAATACGGCTGTGGATTTTTCTAAGATCGGAGACGTGCTTTATGATCTAGAAATTGATGAAAGTTCTCCGGTTTTTGTTTGCGCGTTATCTGTTTCCAATATCAAGCGCCATAAAGGACGGGATGTTGTTTCTGGTCGCTGGGAAGAATTACTTGTGGTAGGGTCTATACCGTTTGACAAGAATAGCCGTAGAGAAGTGGAGGCTCAGGTTTATGCCGAATTGGAGGCACATCTCGAACTATGGCGGCTGGAAAATTCCGAACGTGAAAAAGATACTGTTGAAAACTCTACTGACGACGAAACAGAGTTTAGTGAGGAAGAATACCTAGAGAACTTTTCTTAGTTATCGAGAACGGATATTGCGCTGAAAACAAGCGATTTTTTGAATCACCCCCCCCGCCCGCAGCGAACTCGACGGCCTCCTCGGCGGCGCGGATCAAGGCGCGGGCCTTGTTGCGGCTTTCCTGGTATTCGGACTCAGGGTCGCTGTCGGCGACCACACCGCCGCCGGCCTGGACGTAGAGAACGCCGTCCTTGACCACGGCGGTGCGCAGCGCGATGCAGGTGTCCATCTCGCCATTGGCACCAAAATAGCCGATGCATCCGGCATAGATGCCGCGCCGGTGCGGCTCCAGCTCGTCGATGATCTCCATCGCCCGCACCTTGGGCGCGCCGGAGACGGTGCCGGCGGGGAACCCGGCGAGCAGCGCGTCGACCGCGTCGACGTCGGGGCGCAGCCTGCCCTCGACGTTGGAAACGATGTGCATGACGTGGGAGTAGTGCTCGATGACCATCTGCTCGGTCACGCGCACGCTGCCGATCTCGGCGACGCGGCCGACGTCGTTGCGCCCGAGGTCGAGGAGCATCAGGTGTTCGGCCCGCTCCTTGGGATCGGCGAGCAGGTCCTCGGCGAGTTCGGCGTCCTCGGCGGCGGTCGCGCCGCGCGGACGGGTGCCGGCGATGGGCCGGATCGTCACCGTGCCGTCGCGCACGCGAACCAGAATCTCGGGGCTCGAACCGACCACCGAAAAGGCACCGAAATCGAGGAAGAACAGGAACGGCGACGGGTTCAGCCGGCGGAGCGACCGGTAGAGCGAGAACGGCGGCAGCCGGAACGGCACCTGGAAGCGCTGCGACGGCACCACCTGGAAGATGTCGCCGGCGAGGATGTACTCCTTCGCCTTGTCGACCATGGCGTGGAAGCCCTCGCGTCCGGTGTTCGAGGTCGGCATGGCCAGTTCTTCGACCTCGTCGGCCGAGGCGCGGCGATAGGGCAGGCTGCGCCCGAAGTCGGTGACCACGTCGGCCAGTCGCTTGCGCGCCTGATCAAAGGCAGCGCGGGCATCCATGCCGAGGTCGGGCCACGCCGGGGTGATGACGGTGACCTTGTCGGCGATGGTATCGAACACGGCGATTACCGTCGGGCGCATGAACATGCCGTCGGGAACGTCGAACATGTCGGGATTGTCGTCGGGGATGCGCTCGACAAGGCGTACCGTGTCGTAGGCCATGTAGCCGATCAGTCCCGAGGCCATTGGCGGCACCTCGGCCGGCAGGTCGATCCGGGATTCGGCGATCACCGCGCGCAGCGAGTCGAGGGCGCCGGTGCGCTCGGCAATGGGGCACGGCTCGAACGCGTCGGGATCGAACCGGGCCTGGCGGTTGATCTCGGCGCGGTTGCCGAAGCAGCGCCAGATCAGGTCCGGTTTCAGGCCGATGAACGAGTATCGGCCGCGTACGGCGCCGCCCTCGACCGACTCGAGGAGGAAGCTGTTGGGCCGGCCATCGGCGAGCTTGAGCATCGCCGACACCGGGGTTTCCAGATCGGCAACCAGCGTCGTCCACACGACCTGGGGCCGGCCGTCCTCGTAGGTGGCCTCGAAGTCCGCGAATCCGGGGCGCACCTGCATCGCGCCGGTCTCAGTAGAGTTCGTCGACGACCCGGGTGTTGATCGACACCGGGTAGCGGTCGCGGAGCGCGCTGGTGAGCTGGGCAACAAGGTCGTTGCCGATGCCGTTGGCCAGCTGCCGGGCGAGGGCCCGGCGTGTATTCTGAGCATCGGCGCTGGTATCCGCATCGGCGACCCGGACGAGGCGCGCAATGATGGACGAACGCACGCCTCGGCCGACAACGACATCTCCGCGCTGGGCCGAAAACAACTGCTCGATCAAATCCGCCGACATCCCCGGCGACGCTCCGGCGCCGTTGCGGTTGAATGGAGACGATGTCTCGACGTTCAGGCCGCGTTCAGTGGCAATCGTGGAGAGAGCGGTGCCGCCGCGGACTCGTTCGGCGATGGTCTGTGCTTCTTCACCGACCACCTCGCCCCGGCGCTTCGCCAGCCATGCGGCGACGACCTCGTCTCGCACCTCTTCGAAAGGGCGGAGGGTTGGCGGCGTGACGGAGTCGACACGGGCAATGAAGTAGCCATCCGATCCGGTTTCGGTGAGCGCGCTCTCGGCACCGGCCTCGGTTGCGTATGCCGTCTCCAATAGCCCGGCTGGGAGATCGGCGATCACGGTGCCGTTGGCGTCGAGCCCGGCGGGATCGACGGCATCCAGTTTGCGCACGGTGAGCGCGAGGCCGCGCGCGGCTTCTTCCAGCGAGGCGCCCCCGCCAAGGGCGTCTTCGAGCCGGTTGGCGAGATCGAACAACGCGTCGATGGCCTTGTCGAGGGCGATTTCGGCACGCAGTTTCTCGTCGATCTCGCTGCGCGATGGGGCGTGGCCGGGGGTAACCTCGGAGACTTCGAGCAGGTGCCAACCGAGCGGGCTCTGCAGAGGCGGCGTCGTTGATCCCGGTGCCGCAGCGAACACGGCGTTGGCAATCTCGACGCCGAGATCGCGGGCAAGCTGAACGCGGGTCGTCGATCCGACAGCGAGGATATCTGCCTCAAGTCCGGCTTCCTCCTTGGCGACGACAGCGAAATCTTCTCCTGCGTTGATCCGGTCACGGGCGCGCTTGGCAGCGTCGGCATCGGGAAGCACCATCTGCCGCAGGGTCCGGCGTTCCGGTTCGATGAATTCGTCACCCCGATCCTCGAATGCCTCGTCCAGTTCTGCTTGCGGTACCGCCATCTCCGGCGCCAGGTCCTTGGCCTCGAATGCGACCAGGGTCAGCGCCCGGTACTCGGGCGCGGTGAATACAGGCGCGTTGTCCTGGTGGAAGGTCCGCAGGGTCGGTTCGTCGGCAACGGTCGGCGCCTCGACGGACGAATCCGGAATGCGCAGGATTTCCGCCACCCGTTGCTCGAGCTGATGGCGGTAAAGATGATCGACCAGCGGCCGGGGTGCGGCGACACCGGCGCCGATCGAGCCGACGAGCTGGTTGCCGACGATCTGGCTGCGGATCTCGTTTACATAACCGCCCTCCGTCAGGCCGAGTCCCCGCAAAATGTCGTTGAACACGGCTGAATCGAATACACCGAACTCGTTGAAGAAGCGGGTATCGGCGCGGATGCGGGCGCGGACAAGGTCGTCTCCGGCGGTGAAGCCGAGGTCCGTGGCGCCGAGCCGAACAAGGGTGCTGTCGACCATGCGGTTCAGCACCATGCTGGGCAGGCCGAGTTCCCTTGCCTGCTCGGGACCGATGTCGGTACCGAGCTCGACGCGGAGCCGCGCGCGCGCGCGCTTGTACTCGTTGCCCAGTTCATAGGCGTGGATGTCGACGTCGCCGACCTTGGCCGCCCACTCGTCGCCGCCGGGCGAGACCACGTCGCCGATGCCCCAGGCGACGAAGCTGAGGATCAACAGCACCAGCAGCACCTTTACGGCGATCGATGCGACGCCTTTGCGCAGGGTATCCAGCATGGCCATCGTGCAATCACCATCCGGGGCAGGGGGCCTGGCGCCGGATCAGGCGCCGCGGCGGCGAAATAATAGGAGTGGCACCCGCGGCCCGCAACCGCGAACCCGGCTCGGGCATTCGGCATTGGAGGCGCGTCGGGGACTGTGCTAAGAGTGCCCCCGCGCCGCGCCCTCCGCGCGGCGATCTGGCCGAAAAAAGACTCTTCAGGGGAGACGACGATGAGCCGACGTATTCTAGTCGCCGGGAATTGGAAGATGAACGGGTTGCAGGCCGATGGCCTGGCTCTGGCTGGGAACCTCGCCGAGCGCATGAAGACCGGCGCGTCCGACAAATTCGAAATGCTGGTTTGCCCGCCGTTTCCGCTGATCTCCAAGGTCGTCGACGCGGTCGCGGGCAGCGGCATCGCGGTCGGCGGACAGGACTGCCACATGACCGAGAAGGGCGCCCACACCGGCGACACCAGCGCGTGGATGCTGAAGGACGCCGGGTGTTCCTTTGTCATCGTCGGCCACTCGGAGCGCCGCACCAACCACGCCGAGACCGATGCGATCATCAAGGCCAAGGCGGAAGCCGCGCTGGCCGCCGGCCTCAAGGCCATCGTCTGCATCGGCGAAACGCTGGCCGAGCGCGAAGCCGGCAAGACGCTCGACGTCAACCGCACCCAGCTTCTCGGCTCGCTGCCCGACGGCGCGACGCCCGAGAACACCGTCGTCGCCTACGAGCCGGTGTGGGCCATCGGCACCGGCGTCACCGCGACCCCGGAGCAGGCCCAGGAAGTGCACGCGATGCTGCGCGCCGAGCTTGTCGGCAAGCTGGGACAGGCGGCCTCGGACGGCATGCGCATCCTCTATGGCGGCTCGATGAACGCCGCCAACGCCGAGGAGCTTCTGGCCAAGGAGGACATCGACGGCGGCCTGATCGGTGGCGCGGCGTTGAAACCCGACGATTTCTGGACCATCTCACAAAGCTGCCCGTAATCGGCAAGCTACTCTTGATCCGGTAAACGGTCTGCGCCCGAGGCATTCATGACTACCGTCGTCCTTGTCGTTCACGTTCTGCTCGCCATCGCCCTGGTCGGTGTCATCCTCCTGCAGCGCAGCGAGGGCGGGGCGCTGGGCATGGGTGGCGGCGGCGGTGCGGGCGGGTTCATGACCGGGCGCGGCACCGCCAACCTGCTGACGCGGACGACGGCGATTCTTGCCGTCGCGTTCATCGGCACCAGCCTGTTGCTGGCGATTCTCGCCGGTGCCGACCGCGAAAGCGGATCGTTCGTCGATCAGCCGGCGCCGGCGCCCGTCCAGGCGCCGGCGGAGCCCGACAAGCCGGCCGCGCCGTTGGCCCGCTGATCGGCGGAAAACAGCGACCTTCGACCATCGATGGCGGCGCCTCCGGGACTCATCCGGCGGCGCCGTCCGCTTTTTCGCAGATAACGATTTTTCGCCGCCGACCCTCTGCTATAGACTGTCGGTCCATGGCGCGGTTCATTTTCATCACCGGCGGCGTGGTCTCCTCCCTCGGCAAGGGCCTGGCATCGGCGGCACTGGGTGCCGTTCTGCAGGCGCGCGGGTTTACCGTCCGCCTGCGCAAGCTGGACCCGTACATCAATGTCGATCCGGGGACGATGAGCCCCTACCAGCACGGCGAGGTCTACGTCACCGACGACGGCGCCGAGACCGACCTCGACCTCGGCCACTACGAACGCTTCGCCGGCGTGCCGTCGCGCCAGGCGGACAACGTCACCACCGGGCGCATCTACTCCGAGGTCATCGCCCGTGAACGCCACGGCGACTATCTGGGCGCCACCATCCAGGTCATCCCCCACATCACCGACGCCATCAAGGAGTTCATCTCGGCCGATCTCGACGGCGAGGACTTCGTGCTGTGCGAGATCGGCGGCACCGTCGGCGACATCGAGGGGCTGCCGTTCCTCGAGGCCATCCGCCAGTTCGGCAACGAACACGGCCGCGAAAACGTCATGTTCCTGCACCTGACGTGGCTGCCGTACATTCCCGCGGCGGGGGAACTCAAGACCAAGCCGACGCAGCATTCGGTGAAGGAACTGCTGAGCGTCGGCATCCAGCCGGACGTTCTGCTGTGCCGGTCCGACCGCCCGATCCCAGACACTGAGCGGCGCAAGATCGCCCAGTTCTGCAATGTCCGCGATGGCGCGGTGATCCCGGCGCTCGATGTCGAGAGCATCTACGCGGTGCCCATCGACTACCATTTGCAGGGGCTGGACGAACAGGTGTGCCGGCATTTCGGCCTCGATGCGCCGTCGCCTGACCTGGACACCTGGCGCAACATCGTCTCCCGCGCCACCAAGCCCGAGGGCGAGGTCACCATCGCCGTCGTGGGCAAGTACACGGGTCTCTTGGATGCCTACAAATCGCTTTCCGAGGCGCTGACCCACGGCGGCATCGCCAACAACGTCCGAGTCCACATCGACTGGATCGATTCGGAGGTGTTCGAGAACGGCCAGTCGCTGCACCGCCTCGAGGACGTCAACGGCATCCTGGTGCCCGGCGGTTTCGGCGAGCGGGGCGCCGAGGGCAAAGTCGAGGCGGCGCGGTTCGCCCGCGAACGTCGTGTGCCGTATTTCGGCATCTGCTTCGGTATGCAGATGGCCGTGGTCGAGGCGGCGCGCAACCTCGCCGGCATCCCCGGCGCCGGCTCCACCGAGTTCGGGGAATGCCCGGCGCCGGTGGTCGGGCTGATGACCGAGTGGATGCGCGGCAACCAACTGGAAGAGCGCCAGGTCGACGGCGACAAGGGCGGTACCATGCGTCTCGGCGCCTACGATGCCGTGCTCAAGCCCAACACGCGGGTCCGCGAGATCTACGGCACCGGCGAAATCGGCGAGCGCCACCGCCACCGCTACGAGGTCAACAACAACTACCTCGGCGTGCTGGAGAGCAACGGCCTCAAGTTCTCCGGCATGTCGCCGGACGGGCTCCTGCCGGAGATCGTCGAAATCCCCACGCATCCGTGGTTCATCGGCGTGCAGTTCCACCCCGAACTGAAATCCAAACCCTTCGCGCCGCACCCCCTGTTCACCGACTTCATCCGCGCCGCGGTCGAGCAGAGCCGGCTGGTGTAAGCATGGACAGCGCCGCCGGGTCCGGGACCGAACAACGTCACGTCTCCGTCGCCGGCGTCACCTTCGGCAACGACCTGCCGTTGGTGCTGATCGCCGGGCCGTGCCAGATGGAGAGCCGGGCGCACGCCCTGGAGACGGCGCATGCGCTCGCCGATATGGCCGCAGGGCTGGGGGTCGGTTTGGTCTACAAGACGTCGTTCGACAAGGCCAACCGCACCAGCCTCTCGGGCGCCCGCGGCGTCGGCATGGCGGCGGCGTTGCCGGTGTTCGCCGAGATCCGCGAGACCGTCGGGTGTCCTGTCCTCACCGACGTCCACGAGCCGGGCCAGTGCGCCGCCGTCGCCGAGGCCGTCGACGTCCTGCAGGTGCCGGCGTTCCTCTGCCGCCAAACCGACCTCCTGGTCGCCGCCGGCGAGACGGGCCGCGCCGTCAACGTCAAGAAGGGCCAGTTCCTCGCCCCCTGGGACATGGCCAATGTGGTCGCCAAGGTGCAGAGCACCGGCAACCAAAATGTCCTCATAACCGAGCGGGGCACCAGCTTCGGCTACAACACCCTGGTCACCGACATTCGGGGCCTGCCGGTGCTCGCTCAGACAGGGTGCCCGGTGGTGTTCGACGCGACGCACTCGGTGCAGCAGCCGGGCGGGCAGGGCACCGCGTCGGGAGGCCAGCGGGAATTCGCCCCGGTGCTCGCCCGCGCCGCCGTTTCCGTGGGCGTCGCCGCGGTGTTCATCGAGACCCATCCCGACCCCGACACTGCGCCGTCGGATGGCCCCAACATGATCCCGATGAACGAACTGAGCGCCGTCGTCGAGACGCTCGTCGCCTTCGACAAATTGGCGAAAACGCGGCCTATCGGGGCCTGAAACCGGAAACCGTCGGTTCCGACCAACGCAGACATGCTTCGACACGGCGCTTGCGCGCCTGCTCAGCATGAGGATTGGGGGAGACCACTGGCACTCTCCCTCATCCTGAGCAGCGGCGAAGCCGCGTGTCGAAGGATGTCCGTAGTCCGATTTCCCGGTTGAGTTCGAGTTTCAGGGCCGAAACGGCACGACGTCTATTCTCGTGTCGCGCGTGAGAAAACACAGATAACACACTGTAATAAAATATAAGGATCAGAAAACGATCGATCGAAGCTTTTTGGGCTTGCAATTTAGTAGTCGTCACTTACCTAATAACTGTCCCGACGCCAGACACCGGAAGGACGCCGCCCCATGGCCACCGGCTTGCGCCGCTATCAGTTCTCCGAACGCCTCGCCAACATTCTCGGCGCGTCGCGGCGCGACCTGCGCTACCGGGTAACGCTGCTGGTCAGCGGTGGGCTGATCCCGCCCGGACCCCGCGGCCCCGGCTCGCCGCCGGCGACGCCCGGGTATGCCGCCGATCTGCTGATCGGGGTGATGGCCGCCCCCCAGCAGTCGGACACCGTCGAGGCCATCAGGTGCTACGCCGCGCTGACGCCCGAGGACGCCGCCACGGGCGCACCCGGTGTCGTCGTCGGCCCGGCACGCGTGGACGACGACGTGCCCGAAGCGGATCTGCTGCCGCCCGCGGTGCCGTTCGGCGCCGCGCTGACCGCGCTGATCGAGGCCGCCCGCGCCGCCGAGACCCGCGAGGCCATCGCGCGGCGACTGTTCGGCGTCTGGGTAAGCCGCGGCTTTCCCGTTGCTGCCGTCCAGCTCGCCCAGTGGTCACCGGCCGGCGAGGGGCGAGGCATCGTCACCCGCCGGTTCGGTCTTTCTCCCGGTTCTCGCCCGCCCCCCTGGCTCGACCCCGAGGCCGGCGGCGCCGCCGATCCCGGCCTCCTGCACACGGTTTTTCTGCCCGGCGCCAAGCTCATCGACATCGCCGGGCTCACCGCCGCCGATCCCGAAGAAGAAAGGACAACAGCCATGCTCGGACGCGACATCCCCAACCTCGACCGCTTCGCCGACATCGCCAAGCTCGCCAGCCTCGCCCGCGGGCGCCGCGACAGCGGCCGCTGGGACGCCTTCCTCGACAAGGCCCGCGCCGCCCGCGCCTGGGCCGAGAAGATCGACAAGCGCCCGAACCGGCTGACCGACGTCGCCGAATTCGGCGCCAATCCGGGCGACCTGAAAATGTTCGCCTACGTCCCCGAAGGCGTCGGCCCCGGCGCGCCACTGGTGGTCGTCCTGCACGGCTGCACCCAGACCGCTGGCTCATACGACCACGGCACCGGCTGGTCGACGCTCGCCGACCGTCACGGCTTCGCCGTCCTCTATCCCCAGCAGAGCCGCACCAACAACCCGCTCCGCTGCTTCAACTGGTTCCGTCCCGACGACATGCAGCGCCGCGCCGGAGAGCCCGCTTCCATCCGCCAGATGGTCGCGCACATGGTCGCCAGCCACGGCGTCGATGCGTCCCGCGTATACGTCACCGGCGTCTCGGCCGGCGGCGCGATGACCGCGGTGATGCTGGCCACGTATCCGGACGTCTTCGCCGGCGGCGCCATCATCGCCGGCGTGCCCTACGGCGCCGCCGAGGGCCTGCAGGACGCCTTCGAGGTCATCTTCCAGGGCCGCGAGGACGACGCCCCGTCGTGGGGCCGGCGTGTCCGCGAGGCGTCGTCGCACATCGGTCCTTGGCCGCGCGTCGCGATCTGGCACGGCGCCGAGGATGCGGCGGTCAACCCGACCAATGCCGAGCAGTCGATCCGCCAGTGGGCCGACATCCACGGCCTCGCTGCGACACACACCTACGAGACCACCGTCCACGGCCACCGCCACCGGGTGTGGTGCGGCGCCGACGGCGAACCGCTGGTCGAGTCCTACACCATCGCCGGCATGGGCCACGGCGTTCCCATCGATCCCCACGGCCCCGAGGGCTGCGGCACGGAAGCGCCGTTCATCATTGACGCCGGCATCTCGTCGACGGTTCACGCCGCCCGCGCCTGGGGGCTCACCGACACCGTGCGGCCCACCGCCGAGGCGCCGACCGCCGAGGCGCCCCAGCCGAAAACGAGCGAACCCAAGACAACCGGTCCCGAAACACCGGATGTCGAGATCGACCAGCCCGGCGCGATCATCGTCGACACCACCATCCATGACGAGGAACAGAAGCGCGCCGGTGGCGAGTCCGGCCGGCGCGAACAGCCGCGCTCCCGCCGCCGCGCCGGCGGTCGCCGAGGCGGTGCCGGCGGCATCGACGTCGGCGGCATCATCGACAGCGCCTTCGAACTTGCCGGCATCGCCGCCGGCTCGGGCAGCGCCTCGGGCCCCGGCACCATCGCCGGCGTCGACCTCAAGGGCATCCTCACCAAGTCCTTCGAAACGGCCGGACTGGCCGCCGGCGTCGGCGCAGGTCCCGACGACGACGAGCCGGCGCCCGCGGCCGACCCGGCGGTACCGATGACCGATCTCGGCGCCGGCTGGCGGGGCGAGGCCGGCTGGCGGCTCGACGCCGGCACCGCCGCGCCGGACGGTGGGCCGGTGGTCCACGGCCGGGCATCCTCGGGGGTGGACTGCGATACCGGTCTGCACATCAGCACCGCCTCGACCGCGCTGGTGCTCGGCGAGCGCCCGGCACTTCGCTATTCCCGCAAGCTCAACCTCACCGCCGCGGCCAACATGCTGACCAAGGCGCGGTTCCGGGTGCTGGTCGACGGCATCGTCGTCGACGAAGTCATCGCCACCGGCATGGACCACGCCGAGGACGGCTGGACCGAGCGCACCGGCATCGACCTCGCCCGTTTCGCCGGGCGCACGGTGACGGTGACGGTCGAGGTCGGCGCCGACTCCAACGTCTGCCGCGAAGTCGCCGCCGAGGCCTGGGTCGCCGGCTTGGCGGCGGAGGACACGCTGGCGCCTTGAGGCCGCGTCTCCATAGGCGCGGCAACTACGCTACCCCCTCCCCCCTGGCGGGTGTTTAGCCCGGAGAGACGGGTGACAAGTGTTCTGGGACATGGTTGACGGTTTCTCCATGTTAGGCAGACGGATCGCGCAAGTCGATTTGCGCGATCCGTTTGGCGCCGAAACAGATGCTCCAGACGCCGTCGGCATTCGTGGGGCGCAGGGCCAGTCGGTGTCCCTTGAAGGCCTTGCAGATGCGGAACTCCCGACCCCTGAAGCTGATCAA
>Ga0209782_1001900_pt1 | contig 11301 bp, 2 predicted proteins | sample WorMetmaBAHAMAS1_FD_187390 | JGI IMG/M metagenome (GOLD analysis project Ga0209782, IMG submission 187390) | Marine gutless worms symbiont microbial communities from Max Planck institute for Marine Microbiology, Germany - Inanidrilus... | ecosystem: Host-associated > Annelida > Digestive system >...
ACTTACCGCAGACAAGTTTCTAGAAGGGCAAAGTACCACACACTTACCGCAGACTAGGCTTTGGGCACGTTCTAGAACCATGTACAGCAGACTAGACTGTAAAGACCACAGACTAAATTTTTAAATGGCGTGCTGTACACAGACAAGGCTTGAGAACTTCATGGAGCCGGGAATTTACCGCCGACTCCAGCAGGTTTTAAATCTACTCTCTAGTACTTAAACTTTAGTCTGCGGCAAATACTGACTCCAGAAGTTAACCAGAACGTCAATGTGCGGTAAATTCGTATCTCCAGACACTTGTAGAACATTATCAGTCTAGTCTGTGGTAGTCTGCGGTATTCAGGCAGACCGAGATTTGCATGTCTAACCCTAACCATAAATGTAACCCTGATGTGCAAATCTAGAGTACAGCCACACTAGTTAATCCAACTGCATGCTGGTACAATGGCGGCTGACAGCTGTACTTGGATGCAGCCAGTGCTGGTATGGTACAGTATGCTGTTGCATTTATTATGGTAAGATTACAGTTAAAGAACACCAAAATGGACATAAATCTTCAAAAGAACCTTACCTCATCAAGATAATTTAGTGTAGAGGTGCGGAGTTCAACAATTTTAATACAGAATGCATCTGAAAATTATATTTTTGCATTTGAAGTTAGAGAAAAAAGTAAACACCAACGACCAATATCAGAGATAAATTGTAGATAATTGTAAGCATAGATCACTTCACTATTTTTACTACATAACATAACGTATTAACATCAAGTACTGTTACATCACCTCCTATTCAGCAGATGGCACTAGGGTGCCAGTTACTTCACAGCTTTCAACAAACTCTTCATTTTAACAATGAAAACTAATATTTCTCAAAAAAGCTATATTTTTACATACTATTAGTAATAATGTGTTGTTACTTATTCAGCAATTACTACCTGTCTTTTACCTGTTTTAATGTAATTTTACAACAGCAAATATCATGTCTCAATATGTAATATAATAGTTAGGTAGAAGGGATGCATCGTTTAACAGTGCAACATAACCGGATGTCAGTGATGTCGTCTCCGGCATGGTTTTATGTTGCCACCCATTTTCTGGCTTAAAATGTGATGGGAGATGCTGGCATTAAAAGCTGGCATTTTTCATTGCATTTTAAGCCAGAATTCCCCACAAAAATAGGAGTGCCGTACCCTATCTGTAGACTTTCCATTATTAGTGTAGCCAGCTGTGTTTGCTGATGTTCACTGGGATGATATAGAATGCAAAGGAAATGCCTGTTTGATGCAAAACATCTATATGAAGAACTGTTAATTTTCACAAATCTGTATTTCAGACACATTACACATTAACAGTTCCACTGTTTTGGCATTTGAAATAGTAGATGCCGTAAATGGGGAATGAGGGATCACTTGCCCCTCAAGGCATGGAGAGGCACAGGGAGCATACTGCACCAAAATTCAGGATAAAGTGACAAACCAGGCTGCACATACCATTAATGTAATTATCACAAAAAAACGCTATTCTTAATTCAAGCTAGTAGCTAGGGCAGTCTGAGTAACCCACAGCTGAAAGGTTGATTGTTGTTTGAAGTTCTTGCACAGGCCTATATCTATTTATTAGGAAATTAATTACTTGTGTTTTTTGGTTGTGTAGAAGACTAAGCGACGTCACACTGAGGATGGAATTTCTGTGTATCATGATGAGCAGTTGAGACCAGCTGATGAAATAGCAGAGTGTTCTTACGATAGTGGCAGTCCTACATTGGTGTCAAAACAGCGCAAGATAACAGAAAGCAGCATGCCAGCGTTAGGTGCTCCGCCAGTGTACACAGCTGCTTCTGAACCACCACCAGCAGCAGGCAGCTGCAAGCAGGAAGTGATAGGCACTGAAGTTGTTAGCTCTGACATGGATCTAGGATGCTTTGATGATGATCCTTCTGCGTTTTTGGACATATGCCGAACCATCAACGGTTGTGAATTTCCTGTAGAGTTCCAGAAGTATTTAAGTGAAAGTGAAATTGACAGCAGTAATTTAAATTTCAGTTCTGGGGAGCTTATGTGTTTGTCAGTGAGTGATGTAAATGATGCAGTAGCACCTACTGCACAGCAGAGCAGTGTGGACAGTGGGCCTTCTGTCCAGAATGCTACATTTGCTTCCGAGGCTTTTCAGCCATTACATAGTGATACAAAATATGTCAACCCTCCTTTCAGTGCACCAACAGTGCCTGTTGATAATTACTCTGTGCAGCCGTGGCATCAAAGCTCACAGCTGCAGGAACCAGTGATGCAACATTTACAGCTGTTACTGACGTCCGTGCCGACCCAGCAGCCGGACCCTTCAGAGTTACTAAAATATTATCAAGTGATGCAGACGAAACAGCGTCCGAGTCTCAAAACACAGCTGCAGTCACATGATACTCAGAATTTGTCAAGAATACAAGCTGTTCAGCAGCAGCAGCAACTGAGGAATGAGCTGCAGAGTTATTATCCAGCAGATGTGTCTGCACAACATCTGCAGCCATATGTGATGACACCAGAACAGCAGACCTGGTTGCAGCCAGAGTGGCAGATGTCAGCACACTGCACTCAGCAAACTAGACAACAGCAGCTCTACCCCTGCCAGTTTGTGCCAACATCTGTGGGAGTGTGTGGCACTTCAGTTAAGAAAGAGATGCCGCAGTCTGTAATTGCCTCGTCAGCCACTCATACTGCAACAAGACCACATCAGCAGATGTCGTCGGTGTGCTCTGAGGATAATGGGCAGGCACTTCCACCACAGTACAGCAATATGACAGTTGTGATGCCAGCATGCCAGAGTCAGTCCAGAATTAACTGGCAGATGAATTGTTGAATGATACCACACACTACCTTTGTTGTATGTCCAGTGGTTATGGTGTATTTATATGCAAATTGTCATGTTGATGTAACATTATAACATTACCTTACAGTTTATCTGCTAATGTAAGATAGATATATCTATGGCAGAGATGTCTTCTAGTTGTATAAAATAATGCAAGAAAATGGTACTTGCCAAGCCTATCAGTTCTATACAGGAAGCTCTTCTGCTATTGCAGAGGGAGCACATGATGTGCCCTCTTAGTTAAATCTTGTCAACTGGTGCACAACTGTATGAAAAATCCCATTTGAAAACGCCAGCAATAGGTGAGTGACCACTAAGGAAGGACACTCAGTGGCATCATAATTGCTGCTAGGTCATTGCAACTGCTGCTGTCTAATAGTTACTGTTGGTGGCATCTTTCTTGCACTGATTGATATTTTCGGAGGTATTTCCACGATATTATCACTTTTGCAGTGTACATAGCTGCTTGTGATTTTGAGATGTCCTTTAGTTTGACAATACCATTGAAATTACAAGCCATGTCTGATTCATGTTTAAACATATCATAGTTAGTCTCTAATTGTATAAAAAATGTAAGAATAACGCTGGCTGGCGGATCATCGGGCGTGGCTTATAATGACACTGCAGGCCTCCCACAGCATGACTACATTGCCCAGTGGCTGCCGGCGTCCGTCCAGCCACAGCGCTCTAGATAAGTCATGTGGTCCCGCTCACTCACTGTCTCATACTCAGTGACTGCCCGAGCTGGACCTACGTTCGTGGCGCGTGGAGCTTGGCATCAGCAGCCGCCCACGATCAACCTGTATCAGGTCATAGCACACAAAGCGTCTGACCCCTGGATCAGTACAGCACCGTCGTCGGATTTGTCGCCCGTTCGGAGAACGGCCGATCTAAATAGGCCTACAGGTCATTAGTTGACCACGGTTGCTAGTGCCAAAGGCGCGAACAATTTGATGCAAGCAAACAGGTCTAGCGTGAAGCGCTACTATGCACTGTATTTCCCGATTTATGGCTATCAGCCTAAAGAAAGGTTTAAAGAACAAATGACCTTCAAGGTCACTGGTATCCATGCTATTCAATAGACCACATGTTTTACTAGTATTCTATTGCAACTAACAGTCTTGCACCATTTCTGAGATGTTGTTGCTTGTTTCAAAATTTGGAGATCATGTGGCCATGATCACAACTCCTTTGGAGTCTATTGTGCTTGCACTAGTACCATTTGAATTTTCCAAAAAAGTTTTTATATTATAAAGTTCATTAAAGTGTGAAAACTTCTCATATATACAGTTGTTGCATATATATGTATATATGGAATCACTGATTTAGCAAACTTCTAAGAATTCTTTGATGAGGAAGAGTCACCAGTAAAATATCACTTATAGGGTAAGGATTGATATGAATTGGTGGTGTCATCATTGTACTGTTAACAAGCACAGCTGTGTTCTATTGCACCTCTCTAAAATCCTATTACAATGCCGTTTTTTTCTTATAAACACTAGACGTGAAATGAACCATATTTCTCAGCCGCATGCAAAATTTGGTGCAACTCGTAAAGAACAATGGATGTATTCTTTCAACAGCAGATGTAAGCAGTACTAAACTGGAATTTGCACATCTCTAAAATCTGACTATTTCCGGTTTTGTTGTCTACCACGTACAAAGGTAACATTGCTGAATTTTTACTGTGTATGGATTTTTTGCTTATTCGTGGAAAAAGGTAGTGTTCAGAGCATGAAACTGCCCAAAATGGCATTTGCGTATCTCTAAAATTGGATATTTTACTTCATTGTCACAAAAACACTGGATGCTGTAATGAGCCACATGCAAAATTTGTTGCAATTTGGTAAAGAATAGCAGACATCTTTCAACAGTGGACATAAGCGATACTAAAACTGGAATTTGCACATTAGTAACATCTGATTTCCATTTCCAGTTTTATTGACCACCGAGTACAAATTCAACATCCTTAATTTTGACTCTGTATGGAATTTTATGCCAATACATTGAAAAACGTGGTTACCAGAACCTAAAAACATCCAAAATCAGCATTTGCTCACCTGTAAAATCTACTTCTGGTTTGCACCACAAACAATACGTATCAAACTGACCACATTTCCAAGCGATGTGCAAAATTTGGTGAAAATCGATAAAGAATTGCCAATGTAACCATCTGACAACCAATCTGTTAACTAGCACACTAACACACAGATGGAAAGTGATTGCACAGTCGATTCAGTGCCTTGGATAGACAATGGGCAGTTAAATATATCTGCTGCATTATACCTAATATGATATTTTTGTATTTTCGTGTATCTATATATATATATGTGTGTACATCTAATATCAGTAATAAATAATGCCTCAGTTGGATTTTTGTTGGTATTATTTTATTACATTGTTCTATGGGTTTGTTAATGGTATTGTGTTGGATACATTTAAGCTTATGCATAAGTCTGAAGGTATAGTCTCTTAAGAATAATGACATGTACATTGTACATTTACAGCCAGCTGCTATGTTGTTGACTTCTTAGCTGCATCGCATGGTGAAACCTGCTCTGTAAATACCCTGTGACCTTGTTTTGTTGTTATTGTTGTTTGGGATTATCATTCTGCTGACTTAGTAACTTATTGTATAACTCAACAATGGTTCTACCAAGACTGCACACTGTCTCAAAAAAACGACACTGATGTAACTTCAGTGCACATTAACCGATTTTGGTAATTTTTTTGCAGAGATGTTGCTGAGTGAGTACGCTATTAAATGGTTATTTGTTATCCCACCTCCCCTTGCTAGTGGCTGTGCCCTACCTGGGGAAAGGTGAACCTCAGAAATTTGGTCTCTTCAGTCATGCTGTATACCGAAAATAAAGACTGATTTGGCTTGCTATATCTTCCACATTCATCAACCAATTTTAATAATTTTTGGCAGAAAATAGCTGTGGTGTTGGAGCTATCATCAGCCTATCATGTCTGTTTGCTATTACTTCCTTAATTGGCTGCGAAATTATGAAGGCAGAAATAACACATTTTCAATGTTACTGGTTGTTTGTAAACATGCCGTTTACTAAAGAAGATAAGATTCTGATTAAAAAATTTTTTGAGTTGAAAGGCTACAAAGCTAGGCATTTAGTCAGAGAGTTTCCCAGAAAAAGCTAAAATGTCAGCAGCGTCTACAAATTGTTGCAATAGCTATGGGTTACTGGTTGGTCGACCATTGTCCCGGCAGTGGCAGATGACGCAGCGCCTTCATTGATGTTGTTGACGAATGGTGTTACACAAAAATGGCTAGTCGAGAAATAATAATTATTAGCATACTGTACTTAATAATATGACCTTATTGTGTACAATATATTATGAAAATTGGTAGATGAATGTCGAAGATATAGCAAGCCAAAGCAGTGTCATTTTCGAGCATGACTGAAAAGACCCATTTTGAGGTTCATGATTCCCAAGTTAGTGCAGAGACATTAGTTAGGAGAGGTGGGATAACAAATTACCATTTAATAGCTTATTCTTTCAGCAATACCTCTGCCAAAAATTAACAAAATCGGTTGATGTTCATTGAAGTTATAGCGTGCAACGTCAGTGTCGTTTTTTGAGACACAGTGTACAGATCACTAATAGGAAGTCATACCTTGCTAGTCATATGCAACCTTTGGCATGGTGCTCTTGATTTCCAGAACTGCACCAAATTACTTTTTTGCCTACATGATACATTCGTCAATGGACAGGGAGTGATTATCTGCATTTGGGTCTTATCATGTATATGATACACCTATCATGTTGGTAATTCATAATATATAGTACACTGTGTCTCAAAAAATGACACTGATGTGGCACACTATAACTTCAATGCACATGAACTGATTTTGGTAATTTTTGTCAGAGATACTGTTGAGAGAGTATGCTATCGAATGGTGATTTGTTATCTCACCTACATAATGTTTCTGCACTACCTGGGGAAACATGAACCCGGAAATTGCATCTGTTCAGTCATGCCATGTCTCAAAAGTGTCACTGCTTTGGCTTGCTATATCTTCGACTGTTATAAACCAATTTTAATAATTTTGGGCAGGTATTATCTGAGATGTTTGTGCTATCATAAGCCTATTTGATTTTTCGTGTATGTTTGCTATTACTTTCTTAACTTGCTGCGAGTTTATGAAGGCGGGATTGACTCATTTTTTGATATTTACACACTGTACTTAATAATACGCACTTATTGTTGACACAAAATTATCAAAATTGGTTGATGAATTTCGATATAGCAAGCTGAAGTACTATCGTTTATAGACATGGTATACAGCATAACTGAAAAGATTATTTACATGGGTTCATGTTTCCACAGGTAGTGCGGAGTCATTAGTTAGACGAGGTATGATAACAGATCACTGTTTGATAGCATACTCTTTCAGTAACATATTTGCCAAAAATCACCAAAAGCAGTTGATGTTGGTTGTTTTTTGAGACACAGTGTTGTAGATCTTCTGTAGTATTTTTTATTAGCAGTACCGAGCATCTGTTCATGAACTGTTATGCTGAATTATCACATTATTAGTTATTTTATTATTTAACAATAATTGGTTAATTAGTTATGGATTTTACAATCTGTTCATCATAATTTCAGTGTCTGTTATATATGCACTGACTGTTATGTAGTGTTAATCTCATGCGGGCACCTGGGTACTAAGGCGCCTTAGAAACATCGTAGATTTCAGTGCTATATCGGTTGTTTGTGTGTTTTTCTCTTTATTAATTGCTTCCTTTTTTTCTTGCTTATATTTTCCTGTCTTACTTTGAGAATAGCCCCTCTCCATTTCCAGGCCAGATGTCATAAGAGGCAATAAAACCTGGGTTTAATTTGTCTCAGTTTATGTTGTAGTTTGTTTGTGTCTGATTATTTGTATTTCGTCGATTTAGTGGTTATATGTTTAATATTGTGTTGGCCTAGCATATTTGTATTGTTACCGTTTTTTCTCCCGGTTTTAGGTTTGATTTGCTCAGTATTAACCAAGAGATTGGCTGGGAAGAGCATCGATATGACCTAATTACAGTAGTGTCGAGTGGGATGTTAAACATTAACTCAGTCAGTGTGTAAATTAAATGTTAAGATATATTCACATTTGATAGTTAAAGTACATGCCAAATTAATGTATTAATATAAAAAAGTTTCAGCACTTGAATTTCCTAAAATACTACTTACTGTAATTGCTACCGTACTTGAATTACCTTTATAACTGTTGATGTAATTTATGACTGCTCTTTTGTTGTTTTTTATAGAATTTGTTAGTATTCGTTATATACTGTACTACATTCATTATCTTTCTAATATAGTTTACAAATGTTGATGTTAAATTTGTAATGTTCAGATGCACTGTTGATTTATGTCTGATGCATGTCAACGTTGTCAACTGTGGTCAGCAGATCACATATACATAGGATATACCAAAAACTGCACATTTCAATGCCCTATTTTGGTGAAACCTTTCAAGATGCACTATTATGCAGTGGTTAAATTACCATATTTTATATCCCAAAATGTTTTAATCAGTTATCTGGTGCTAATTTGCATAACAGTGTGAAATGTAAAGCAAAACTCGTTGCAACTCCCCAACTTTACATATGCACATTGGTGATAACAACAAATGTAACTAACTTAATGACAGCATTGTTCACACATGGTGGGAAGTGTTTCAGTGAGAACTATACAAATCTATTCTAATCATAGCAACAAAAAATAACTAAAATAACCTCACATTTTACATTTATTGCAAAAAAATGACAAACTGAAATGTACAGAATAACTTCTTTGGCATAATATTAGGCTAACTTGCAAAGAATATTTAACAACTGTATAAAATAACTCAGCTAACACCAACAGAGCCACATGACGACTAGCGTTGACCCATCACTTATCACTATACACAAAGCTGTAATCAGAGTGTAATCAACAAGTGACAGTGACACCAGTTGATGGTTGATGCACTCGGCCGTGTCCGCAGTCGTGGCCTTATATTGTCAATAACAGAGCAGTAACAATTGTTTGTTGCATTTGGATATACTATGTCCAAATTTTCTAAGCCCAGAGTTTGAGACAAAGTTCCTCAATTTTTGGGATACCCTAATTTCCGTAAAAGACGGTTGAAGGTAAGTATGCCAAAAATCAGCTCAGTATATGCAACTGTTTCAATACGGTACTGGCATGTTACAGACACAGGCCTGCAGCTAATATCAGTGCTAGCATTATGTCGCATGGGTATAAACTGCATCTGGAACTTTATTCAGGTGAACTCTGAACATTTTGATGAAAACTGTCTCATTTTACCTTGACGTGAAATGTGAGTCACCCATGCTTGTGCTGCTGGCACCGCCTGACAAACACATTTGAATGATCCATTCATTTCGGTCCTTACCAGATTTTGTGGAGATCTAATCTGCTGTTTAAAAATTTTTGTTAGTGAACTGCAAGTCTGTCCAATAATGACCTACCCCACATTCATTTGCGCCAGTTCTCTATTATTATGATTGAAGCGATCCCCACCAAATTTGGTGGGGTATACAACAATAATCACTGATTAACACTTTTGTTTTAGATTTCTCACATTCCTCTTTGTTGCAGAATTATTAAGCTGCCAATTAAGAATGAAAATCTAGTAAAAAATTGTGATTTTTGCTTTGCCTTGTCAAAAATCAGGGAGGGTCTCCTGAGGTAGCATATATTCACAACAATGTGCCGATCTTCATTGGTGGGTTCCTGATATTCAGTGTACAAACTCTCAAAGTGTTCATTGGTGCCATTGTAAAATTTCAGTTGTTTGCCTCTGCAAAAAACTGGGGAGGGTCCCCAAACTAAGACATAGAGTGACAACTGGCACCTAGAAGACGTGTCCATAACAATTATCTTGGAGAATACCAGAGACGTTGAAACATGGGAAAAATCATCTGTAAAACATAAGTTGAGTGCTACGTAAGAATGGTGAGTTGAAATGTGCAGTTTTTGTCTTCACTGTATATATATATAAGTAATTACAGGTAAAGTGTGAAAAACTGTAAAATTGCACAGAAAAGAATACTCATTTTTGTAGTTGTGGTATTCAGGTTTACTGGACAAAACATGAGATCTGTGCCTGCCTGCATTCTTCAGTACTGACTAATAATTTTTGTCCGTTTCTTGTATTCAGAATAAAACTGTTTGGTGGTCTTGATCGACATGACCGCACTCAGCCTTGTTGTATTTGCCTTACTTGTACATGTATATTTGATATTATCATTGTGGGAGATACGCATATTGTATGTAATTAGATATTTTTGCAGGGATTGACTTTAGACTGTGCAGTCGGTATTGTAAATCTGTCTCTAGTGCATAAACACTTCATTGTTATGATTTTATTGTTTGGCATTGTTTGGTATTATCATGGTGATTCCATCATTTTGCATTTGTAATTTGTGTGAAGTTTAGTAAAATTTTGTTATATATTTTTGTTTTCGTAAATGCAATCTAATCACAATGTGGCGTTGTAGGTAAGTTTACGGTATATGCTAGCATAATTCTGTCCCATCACATCTGACCACCACAAATATCAACAAACTATTTGAACACTAATTTTGCAAAAATTATTGGATATCATCAAAGGTGTCAGTTTGTGTTGCTTGCTTTTGTTCTGTTGGGTTTAGTTCCTTCAGCAGAAGTCAAGAGGCTGGCTGCAAAGAGTGTGAAAGACCTATTTTATGTCATGGGACATGAAACCTTGTAAGTCAACAAACCAAAACACAGACATATACTTTTTCACTGTCTGCCAGCAACACCATTCTGCTTTCTTATACCAGAATGATAATAACAATAATCACAGTGCTTACACTGGTATAAGATCGAGCAGCCAATCCTGTGGAGACAGCAAAATTTTGGGGAGGGTCAGAACTCCAAAACCCCTGAACAGATTAACAAAATATTTCAGTGAGTGATTATGTCGGCGATGCCAAAACTCAAAATGATCGCCTTGTTGGGAGCTTGGTGGCGTATGTGTGAAATATCACCCTGGGGTGGTTTTTAGTTTTCCTATCCTATCCTATCCTTTTTTGTGACCGCAAATTTTGCTTGTGTCCCAAGACTAAACTGTAGAACCAATTTTTATGCGGTTTGCTTCATATGACGTCAATTCTGTATTATTGCATTCCTAGAGGGATAACAGTGCAAAAAGTTACCATTTCCCATATTTTTACCCCCAAAACAGCCAAAAAGGGCGTGAATAGGCGTTTTCAGGCCAATCGCACAAAATATTCAAACTTTTGTATTATCAAAACGACTAATGCGATTTTGCACAGTGATAAAGATCACCAAATTTTCGTAGTGGGTCGTCCCACAATCTGCCCCACAAATCCAAAATGGCGGACGACCGTCATCTTGAAAAAAAGGATAAATTGCTATATCTCAGCCACCGAT
>Ga0209782_1001901_pt1 | contig 11301 bp, 5 predicted proteins | sample WorMetmaBAHAMAS1_FD_187390 | JGI IMG/M metagenome (GOLD analysis project Ga0209782, IMG submission 187390) | Marine gutless worms symbiont microbial communities from Max Planck institute for Marine Microbiology, Germany - Inanidrilus... | ecosystem: Host-associated > Annelida > Digestive system >...
CCAGGGGCGATCCGTGGGGGAAGACGATATGGGACCCCAAATTGAAGATCCCCGTCTTCCCCCATTACAACCCCCCTGTTACGTTCAAATTCCCCCTGGAATTTGGCGGGTGGTTATTGAAGATCCCCGTTGACGGGGTAGACGCTCTGATGGAGGGAAAAGGGGGGGCGGTCCAGACGAGCACAGTTTGCTATTACAGACATAGCAGTATTCATATACTTCTACGTTATAGAGTTCAGCATATTGTCCAGCAGTAAGTATGGAATTTCCTTCTTATTAGTGTTCAATACTGCATGCGCAACAATTCTACAAAATGCACAATAATACTGTTCAGACACGAGGCATACCAGCAATTTCCGAATGTAGTTGTTCCATGTCATCATGGTATATTACTCACAACAGAAAAGAGGCATGCACACTTTACAATGTACGTTCACTATCGCAACGATTAATGTGGGAATAAGCTACAAATGATAGAACACTCATGACGAATACAATTAATTATGTCCGACGTTAGTACAAATATAACACTGCAATATGTTCTTCTTATATCGGTTGAAACAAGCGAGAAAATGCGTCAAGTATTACGGAACTTTGTTATGTGCGAATTGTGCTGGTAAACGTTAAGTATGCGTAGTTATTAGACAGCCTCGTATTTCGGGTACAGAGGAATTTCGCTGTGTAGAAGAGTTCAAAGGCGTGGCCGCCGCTGTGAATTCTCTGTGGGTTTGATCATGTTGTATAGCAGCGAGAAGTTGTATAATGTTCTAGGTTATCGCGGCAATGTCGGCATTAATTGATCGCGGCGGTTATCACTCGCCCGGGGTAGCTGCGCGGCGGCGGGGAACGGCGGTGTCAGTTGCATGTCCGTCTGTCGGCTCTTATCGCTTCATCAGCGGTCGACGCGGCGGGGACCGCTGTGACGGCGGCCGCCGGTGGGTCAGAGTACAGGTCAGGCGGCGGCCGCCGCGGGCAGATCGGTGCCGGTGCAGATGCGCGAGTCGGCTTGACGGAGCGGTCAGTCTGCGTCTTGGGTGGGCGAGTGGTGCCGCCGCGGCCCGCGCGGCAGTGCTTCGACATGTCCGGCGCGGCGTGTCAGTTTCAAGTTTTATCACCCGCGCTCGGCCGGCCAGCTGCTGATGCCGGCGGACGGCTAAGGGTGAGGCATTATCGCATCTCCATATATGGTCCGAGTACCGGTCGTGGCGGGGCGTCCGTGCGCGTGCACGCCGCACCGGATTTCAAATTCCACGGCTGTGAGTCCTGGCGCGGCCGGTCGGCTGCTGCTGCAGCGGCTAGTCGGCGGTTCCGTGGCCTGGGCGCCCTGCAGCGGCGTCGGTACTCGGCCATGGCGCGAAATTTTGTGCGGCAAAACATTGTCTCAGCTGCGGTGCATGCCGGTCAGCGTCCGCGGTACATGACATCAGGTCCGCTTGGTTCAGCTAGGTCCGGGTCACGTGACTCCTGCATGCCTTGCCCCGGTCCAACGGCAGCTAGCCGGACACGCACCTGTGTGTGTATATTTGTGGCACAACTTCCATTTTTATATACTACAAACTACGTGCTATCATGCTACGTGCTACAACACTACTTATTGCGTGCAATTGACGCGTTTAAGGGCAGTATGCTACCGCGAAGGGTCACGTGACAATTCTGTGTGTGTCCGCGCTGCCGGCGCTGTAGGCAGCGTGACACACACGGCAAAAAAATCATCCCGTGTCGCGGTTGCGGCAAATGCGGTGCCTCGACATACAATACAAAAAATACCACGCAAAATTTATCAATACTAATATTCATCTACTTAAAGTATACATTTGCACGACGTGCAACACAAGGCACGTATTCGTGGTGTCGGTGTGTGTGTGTGTATGTGTATGTGTATGTGCTCGCGCGTGTGGCAACGTTTGTCTTTACGCGGCTAGTGGTCGGCGGTGTGCGTGCGCGCGCGCGCGTGCCGTAGTCCGTGAATTCGCGGACGGGGCCGGCGCCGTACGCCGGGTACCGCGTCTGCCTACCAAGAAATTTGTGCACGGTACGCCCGCGCGCTCGCTCGGCGCTGATCACTAGTGTGTGTGTTTTGTGTTCCATCCATACATTACTTATACGCAAAAACAAATGAAAAAAAGGAAACTACTTTATACAATGGTGTGCAGTGTTCATAGCGTGTCCGCACCGCGTCCCGTGTCCGTGGCCGTCGGCGCGCGTCGTGTGGGGCCGTAAAATACTGTCTGTCGGCGAATTTTCCTCATTCGTGCAGTAGTCAAATGTCACTAGTCCGAGGCCGGTCGGTCGCCGCCGTGTCTGTGTGTGGTCCGGTCGGTTCGCGTGGTCGTGTGTGGTCCTCCCGGCGGGCGGGCGGGCCGGAGTACTGTATACGGTCCCAGGGCAGCGCCGCCGGCGGTCACGTGGCATGGGCGCGGTGTGCACGACTTCATACAGGTATACCTTCAACTAGCAGCGTCTGCAGCTACGGCTCGCCGGGCCGAGCGTCCTCCCGCCCGTGCGCGCGCGTCGCAGCGTTGGCCGGCCGCGGCCGGCGCCAGCGTTCCCCATATCATCGGACGCTGCTGTGCCGGCCGCGGCGCGGTGTGCTGCGCCGCGCGCACTTGGCGCGTTGACGCCGGTACTCAATTAATACACAGCGAGTTCATACATGAAACTTGCACATATTCCGCCATGCAAATATGAAGAGCTACATATAGATGCATACTCATAATCCCGGGGTTCATGCCCCATCCCACTACATTACATACAGTTGTACATATAGATTATGCATGCATAAAGGAAAATGTTGTATAAAAACACAGACGAGGGATATCTACAAAATATACACAGCATATCATACCCGAGGCGTTTCTGTCGGAGCGGGTACATCGCTAGGCCTCATGGCCGTGTAAGGGTCCTCTCTATTCATGGGTTCCCTTGGGTAAGCTGTATAGCTACTCGGTCCACGCCTCAAAATGGGGGTTGTTGCCCCCCCCATACAACAAAATACGGTTAGACATACAAAACTGTAAGTATAAGCTATTTACAAAGCAGCATGCCCGGGGCAGTCACTTGGGAACGTGTACATCGCTATGTGGGTCTCCTTATCCAGTTGGATCCTCTAGTATAAGCTGTACAGCTACACGTCCCTGCCCCGAAATGGGGTTTTAACCCCGTATGTCAAACAGATAATCCAAATATGCAATTAGTTATATGCGATAAACAAAGTAAGAAAACGAGAATAACATGCATGTACAAGGTTATACCCAGTTCAATACTCCAATCCGGCATGCCCCTAACTAGGGGACAAGTAACGATACATTAGACACACAATACTGAAATATTTACGACGCTATTAACTGCACACAAACGTTATGCACGAACTCCAAAAAATACATACATGCGTCGTTCGTTTATGCTTTAATGGTAGCAGTTACAAAACCCGACGTGGGTCGGCCATCTTCCGGTCTAGCAATGGGGTTTTTATCCCTTTATTGCGCCACCCTGTGGCCGCTATTTAGGGAGATTGAATAACCCCTAGGTTGTGGACAGTTCGCCGTCCTATGCGGATTTTTATAGCGCCACCCTATTCAGGGGCACGCAGGGCACGTTACCTGCACTCATCCTCCTCGTGCGCTGTGCGGGTAACGTCCCTTTACTCTGGGCAAGCCCCTATCGCTACATGGGGCGATTCCGGCATTACCTAGAGTTTTATTCTCGCGCTTCTCGTCACTTGCGCGTTCCTCGTCCCCAGGACGGTTCTCTATAGCTCGAGCTTTCTTGTTCTCATGGCCTATACGGAGGCCTAGTCTCGTCGACTGGTTAACCGCTCCTCTAGTGGGCCCCTATCGCTAAAATAGGGCGATTTCGGCTCTACTAAGGGCGGTTCTATTCTGCCATCCTGTTCGTAGCAACAGCAGAATATGGGTGGGTTTCTATCCCTTTGTCAGTTAAGGCGATTTCGACCCTACCCTGTATGTTCCAAACATACGCTACATACGTACAACCCGTCAGGCTTGTTCTCTCTGTCTCTCTGGCCACTCCTCTAGTGGGTCCCTATCGCTACGCCAAAAATGGGGCGATTTCGACTCCACTAAAGGCGGCTTTGTCATGCTATCCCGTCACGGCAATAGCAGGGTATGGGCCGGTCCCTATCCCTTTATCAAATAAGGCGATTCTGACCCCCCTGTCAGTTCCCTTGTGCGTTATTCACGTTCTCTCGTTCGTCGTTGTAACAGAAAACAAAACATAAAAAACTCGTCACGTTCAGAATTTGTAAGCGTTATGCGCATCACGTACGACGGTTATCCTACTTGTGCTCGCGCGTGGCCACAACGCGAGCCCAGGCAGGTACCGCATTTTATATTTCCTGCTTTCACCGCAATATGATTGCATTTGAGCGATTTTGGCTGTGGTTAATATAACTCGGTGATTTTGGTGCACGGTTCGCCTGCCAGCTTAGGGTGTTGGGTTAGTGTTTTATTAGTTTTGGATGTAATGGGCTAAGGTGGTAAGTGTAGTTTCGTCTATTGATTTATTTTTTTTCTTTCACAGGAGAAAGGTGCGTTTCTATGTATTATTGGACGACGTAGTCGTGTGGAACAGGGGGCGGGGCCATGTGCTACGAGTCGGACGGCGCTGGCTCGTCGTCCGGCCCACGGGACATGGTCATATTACTCGGTTACGTGAATGGGCGGGTCACCCCGGGCCACCGGGCCGAAGTCCAGTCGGGCCGGTAAGCCGGGGATCACCTTCCGAGCGCTGGCCGAGCTGTCAATATTGACGGGTGGTGACAGCTATTGATTGGCTGAGGATGGGTTCCAGGCCAAGGTGCTCGGGGTATATAATGCGGTGCACGAGTCGAAGACATCGTGTTGGGTTGTAATCTGAGTGCACTTGTAAGCTTAGCAATGGAGGAGCCGCGTTTATATGAGCTACCGCTCAGTGATTTGTGTTTGGTTTGCGAGCCCCCTTACACAGGGGGTTTGCGCATAGCGGTGGTGGATGAGGCGGGGCGTCACTACATGTTTTGTCCCGAGATGGAGGTTACGATGTACCAGTCGCTATTTCATACCTACGCTATGTATCCTGGGACGGTGCGAGAACTGGCGTATGATGGGGTGCTACATCGCCCGCCTCCTTATTCCCCATGTGGTGAGTTTGACGCTCATTATTTTATGTACTCTAATGTGGTTAATTGGGAAGTGGAATATGTATGGCGTGGGTATATATCTAGGTTAAGATTTCGTGAGTGCGGTAGGGTAGGTGTGCTTGACGGGAATTGAGAATATTAATAGTGGGGTGTGCAGGAACTATTTAATGCTGGTTGGCGGGCGAATGCGCTATTGTCGGTTTGATTGTTAATGGGTGGTGGTGTTGTGCGTTTTACAGAGGTGGCGGAGGAGCGCCGCCGTCAGCAGGTGTCGCAAGAATTGCTGCGCGTCGCGTCGCCGCAGGGGCGTCCCATCCGTGGTCGTAGCCAGGCCCCGGTGCGTCGCGTGCATCCGGCGCCGTATGACACGGCCGCGGCGCCCAGGAGAAGCGGGTCCCAACGCGCGGTGGGACAAGGGCGCATGGCTGCAGGACACAGTCGTCCCGGTCGTCTCGTCGCGGACGTCGGCTTCGGCCCGTTAACGCCGCCCGGCTGGACCGCGACGCCGATGTCAGATGTTGGGTCGTCGCCGCCGAGCGTGCGCAGCGGCTGCGTCGGCATCGGTCGCGGCGCGCGAGGTTGGTGTACGCGTTAGTCCTTTTCTTCTGTATGTTGGCTATTTGTTGTGCGCCGGCTCTTGCCGTACGAGCGCTTTGGCCGCTACGCAGTTTGTCGACATGTATGAAGTTTTTCAGGATTTTACCCGTGTAAAAATTTGCCAATTTGTATACGTCGTTAGTTCCTTTCTCCAAAATTACGTACGGCCCCTGGAATTTGCTGGCCGTTTTGTGGTCGTCCGCATTACTCAGAACATCGCGCACCTTGTACACGCGGTCCCCAGGTTTGAACTCGTATGAGTGCTTTCCTTTGTTCGCCGTTTTCGCTCCACGTTCTCTGCTGTTTTGGGCGAGAGTTTGTGCTTGCTGCCGCATTAATGCCAGCTGTTTGCTAATGCTTTCAGCGTTCTCAGTAGGTCGTTTGTGTGCTGGCATATCTCTAGTAAGGGCCGTTTCTACCGGCAATCGCATATCGACCCCAAACATCAATTTGAAGGGGCTGGCGCCCCTGCTTGGTATGACTGCGGCTTTGTATGCCGCCGCGATGGGTGCCAGCATTTTGTGCCATTCTGTGAGTCCTTTACAATGAATTCGCAGGCCTTGTAAGACTATGGAGTTCATTTTTTCAACTTGGCCGTTGGACCTGCTGTGGTATGGACTAATGAGTATCTGGCGGATGCCGCACCACTCTAGCAGTAACTTTGTCAATTTACCAGTGAATGCGCCGTGTCTGTCTGTTACCAATTCCGAAAATACGCCGTATTTTGCTATCCATTCGCGCAGTAATACTCTGCATGTTTCCGCTGCAGAGGTGCTTTTAACTGGTATTATTTCGCAGCACAGTGACATGGCATCGATCATGACTAATGCGTGTGTATAGCCGTGTGTAGCCCCTTTGACCGAAATTTTCAGGTGATCAATGTGGACCCGCTGAAAAATTTCGGGGGGCACCTCCCGGCACCGTATTTTGGTCTTCACCGGGTGGTTGTCGGCCTTGGCAGTTTTACACGTTTCACAATTAGTTACATAATTTCGCACATCAGTATACATGTTGCTCCAATAAACTCTTTGTTTCATTGTTAGATACATTTTTTCGTAGCCACAGTGCATTAGTTGTGCATGATATCTGGCCAACAATGTCGGTTGCAGCTGTTTTGGAATGCATAATTGCTCGGCTATAGGCTGCTCTGTATTGTTGTTTTTCTGTCTTTTGATGCCAATATGAATTAATTTGTTGTTTCGTATGGCGAAATTATCTTTAGTCAATAACACGCGTCGCGCTGTCTTGTTGTCGTCAGGTAAGGTGCCGAACTGTAGGTAATCAATCATGTGTGCAAGGTCTTTGTCTGTGTGTTGTGTCTGTAGAGTGATGTCATCATTGCATTCTCGGCCGTCGCCTCCTCCGTCCTCCTGCTCGTCACCCTCATTCACATCCTCATCTTCGTCCGTCTGCTTGTCGTCTTCGTTCCCGCCTGTTACTACCCTGACTGTCCTGTTCCCTGCTGCGACTGTGTTTATCTGACTGACTGTAGGGGGAGGGGCGGCCAGATGTGATTGACCTGTCTGTCTGTCTGTCGTAGGTATCTGTCTATCGGTAGCGCTCTGTCCCGTTTCTGTCCGTCCGTCTGTCATGTTGAATATCATATTTCCTCGTATGTTGCTGCGTGTTGTGTTGTCACTGGGTAGGCATGCGTTTTTCGTACGCTTAGGTCTATATAGCTCTGCGCAGTGAATGTCAAAGCAATTGGCGGCGGCATCCGCCCGTGCACGGCGAGTGCTGTCGGTGTCTTGTCTATCTGATACGGTCGGTCTGTCATAGCCTGTAGTATCGCGCGTGGGAAGGTATTCCGTGGCACCGGCGGTCGCGGTATCGCCCAGGCGGCGGCACGCGTCGGCGTGGTCACCTGAGTAATCAGCTGTGCACGCCGTGCGCGCGTCGGCGGCCGTGGCGCTGCTAATCGATTTTTTCGGTATCTTCCCACGCTCGATGCCGGCACCGGCCGGCCATACCCTGAGGCGATTTTCTGCGCCGTCACTTTCTGTGTCTGTGTATTCGGTGAGTCCGGCGCCGTGCGTGTCCGCGTGCTCTGAAACTAGCTCAAGTGCCAATAGCGTCCTTAATTCGTCAATTAATTGCTCGGTCGTCTGTCTGTCAATGTTGACACATTTTATGTGACCTAGATTTTGTCTGTCCGGTGTCAGGGTAGTCAAGTAGCAGTCAAATGACTGTATAGCATAAGCTATAGCTGCGCTTACTATATCTATGGGTACACCGAATAGGCCTGAGCTAATAGCTGGCATGGCAATCGATTTCGCACACAATACATCGTTTGCATATACCAAACAATTTAGAAATGTGGCCTTCAGTAGCTCCTGACATTGTTCAAGGTTAGGTATTTCTTTGGTGTCTGGTCCAGCAGCGTGTATTACATATTTTATAGGTCTAGGCAGATTTCCGGCAGAGGTATGCGTCACGTGAGCAGTTGGCAACATTTCATAGACCTTTATGAATTCGGTGCATTCTGAAATTAATTCAGGCCCAGCGGCGGTGGCAATGGCCTTGGCAGCTCCAGTTCCATGTCTGAGGTACCTATTGGTCGGATTTACTATGACCTCGGTGTCCTCTGTAGTTAAATCTCCCATTGACACATCGATAGCTAAGTAGGTCAGGGGCGTAGCAAATTTTAGCTCCGTGCGACACTCAGCGACGGCGGCGGCGGTGTGCGGGCGGCGGCGCCTCTGGGCGCCGTCATCCGGTTTCCTGGAACTCTCTGTCGGCCCGCCGCCGTGCTGTGCGTCACCCGGTGTGCGTGCCTGGTCGTAAGTCACAGTCACGTTTCTGCTGTCCCCTGTCAGTGTGTCGTCCGCGGCGCCGGCAATTTCTGCCCTGAGGCTATGTGCTGCGCAAGCGTGCATGCATTGCTGGCCGCCGGTCCCATCAGCTGATCGTGCAGCGGTGCTGCTGGCAATGTTTACGTCTGTCTGCAGGCCGGGCTGGCGGGCCAGCACTGGCAGGCTAGCGCCGCTGCACGAGCTCTCGCTGTGGCTGGGCCCGGGGCCTACGCTGTCTGCTCTGCACTCAGCTGCCTCGCGTACGCTCGCTGCTGCCTCTGCGCTTCTGCTGCTTGCTGGGCCGGCCCCGTTCGCGGCGCTGCGCTCACCTGCTGCATCAGCTGGTTGCGGCACTCTGCTGTCCGCGCTGTCGCTGCACCTGGGCCCGGGACTTCCGCCCTGTACTGTACATTCAGCTGCTGCTCCCCCGCTGCTGCTTGCGTGTACGCTTGTCGCTGCGCCTGCGCTGCCGCCGCTAGGCGTACGCTCGCCCGCGGGTGCCTGGCCGCTGCCGCTGCGCTCGGCCGCACGATCAGCTGATCGCACGCGCGCACGGCGTTGTGGCAATGGAGGTTGCATATCCCAGTCTGTAATATTCATTACTGGCCATACGTCGTTTTCATTGGAGGTTTTAATTATTTTTAGTAGTTCGCACTGCGTGCCCATGTCGGTATATGCTTTGTCTGTCAAATCCAGTCGCAAATCTGTCGCATCATCCACATGGAATCTTTCATTTTCGTAAGCAGTTAATGGGTCTGTCTGTAAGTTAATTGTACGACTAATACTGTCAGCAGCTGAATTTTTCTTTCCTGCTAGGTGTACAATTTTGTAGCGAAATTGATTTAATAGCAGACTGGCCCGTACTAATTTGGATGTGCCAAAACGCAAGCCCTGTATATAGGTCAGACTTACATGATCTGTCACGATTTCGAATTCACAATTACTGATGTAAGACTGGTAGGCCTTGACTGCTGATAGCAGAGCTGCTAGCTCAAGTTCCGTGGCACAGTAATTCTTTTCCGCACGTGTGGTACTTCGCCCCCCATAGAATAGGGGTGTTTCTGTACCGTCCTCATTCACGTTCACTAAGATGTATCCCAAACCGGTGGCACAAGCATCTAGAATTATTCTCAGGGGTTTGGAGCGGTCTGGGTACCCAAGCACTGGGGCAGAACACAGGGCATCACGGATGTCGCAAAAGCTGTCGTCCTGTCTGTCTGTCCAGTCGAATGGGACATCCTTACTGAGTAACTCACGCAGTGGGGCAGATCTCTTGCTGTAGTTCTTTATTAAGCGGCGAAAATAATTGGCAATACCCAGGAATTTCTTTATTCCTTTGACATTCTTGGGTCTCGGGTATTCCTTAATTATTTTACATCGACTGCCATCGGAGGTGTACCCACCAGCGTGGAGGGTGTATCCGAGGAAATTGGCTGTGTCGGTGGCGATGTTCATCTTTTTAGGGTGAAGTCGCAGCCTGTATTGTCGGAACTTTTCAAATAATTGGCGTAAGAATTTAATGTGTTCATCCACATCTTTATGCATCACAAACACGTCATCCACGTAAATTATCATATTGCGGCGCACCTCAGCGGCAAAAATGTGATACAAAGATTGAGTGAAGAACGACCCGGAGTTCACGTACCCCATGTTGAGGCGGGTGAATTGAAAATGTCGATTTTTAGTAGAAAAGGCGGTGCATGGCTGACTTTCCTCGTCTATTCCGATGCCGTAGTACCCGGCCTTAAGATCCAGTACACTAAAAATAGTCGGTTTCTCCTCGGAGATTTGGTCCAACACGTCCTCCAGGCTGGGCAAGGCACAAAACTCCGGCTTTGTTTTGGCGTTAACGGCCCTAAAATCCACTAAAAATCTACTGGACCCGTCCGGTTTGGTGAGGAGGAAAACTGGGCTGTTCCATAGGGATTTACTTTCTTTAATAATCCCTGCCTCCAACAGCTCATCACACAAGTTTTCTAATTTCTGCTCCTTCACCGGGTCATACCGGAATCGCTTCTGGATTACGGGTTTATTGTCAATTAGTGGGATTTTATGCCGGGGTACCCGTGCCTCGGGTACGTCTATGTAATTTACGGCCATTATGTCGCGATATTCATACAATAAACTAGACAATCGCTGACCTTGGGCCTGCGTCAGTGCTTCGACACCTATCTGCACACCGAGCTCGCGGAGGACTCTCAGACGCTCCTCATGCGGCGGCATTTCACATCCGTCTCGAGTCGGGCCTGCCTCGTCATCACCGAGACCTCCGGCGGCCTCGGAGTGCAGGGGTAGCTGTTCTTTGGTTATGTTCAAGTCCGGCATATTTATTAAGTTCACGCCCGCGACACCTGTATCCAAGGGATTAATATAAGCGAAGGCATGGCCAGCGGGCCATATCACCGGTCGTGGGTTGGGGTTAGCAACCCTACAGGTGATGGCTTCTCCCGAACAATTGATTAGAGCGCTGGCTACCTTTAATCCCTGGTCTAGGGTTTTGGGGAGGCTTTCGGTGATTCCTGTGTGACATGGGCTGTTCTTGGGTATACGCGCCCGGAAGATGGCTTCGCTGTTTGCGGGTATCCGCAGCCGCTCAACAGTACGAATAACTCTACTACCGTCAATATCTGTAGTGAGCGGTAACGATACAGTACCATCAAACAGCGACATACGTTTCGCACGAAAATCAAGAACAGCTTCGCACTTCTGTAGAAAATTGACCCCAAGTATGGCGTCCTGGGACAACCCACCCACTATTATAAATTCGTCCTGGAT
>Ga0209782_1001902_pt1 | contig 11300 bp, 10 predicted proteins | sample WorMetmaBAHAMAS1_FD_187390 | JGI IMG/M metagenome (GOLD analysis project Ga0209782, IMG submission 187390) | Marine gutless worms symbiont microbial communities from Max Planck institute for Marine Microbiology, Germany - Inanidrilus... | ecosystem: Host-associated > Annelida > Digestive system...
AAGCTGAACGCAGACGTTTTCGAAACTCCGAGTCTGCTGGATGGTGCAGTTCGTCTGCAAGGTAGGACGGAGCCAAGCCGTGAAGACACTTGTAGACGAGTACTACTAACTTGAAGTCGATCCGCCATGGAACCTTCAACCAGTGTGCAGTTGACGCAGGAGTGGTGTGATATGGTCGTACTTCGACGACACGTAGACGAGACGTGCCGCCTCATGCATGACTGACTGCAGACGCCGAGCATGATGAAATGGAATGCCAGCCAGAACAGCATACCCATAACTTTGCTAGATGTCAGTCATTTAAAAATAATTATTTTAAAACACTCTCTGCAGTAAATTTGTAATGAAGTAATAGTCAAAGATCCCACCACACACATATGAGTAACATTGCTATGCCGGTAATACCTTGTGATCTATTGATAATCACTCAGTTAATGCAGTTTTTCTGGCCCTGATTTTACAAGGTGGTGTAGTGATCCTATTGAGGTGTATTGGTAGGTGTTCAATCAATTATCGCATTGCTGTAAATTAATTGCCATAATATTAAGTTTGTGACTTACATTTTCTAGTTTTTAATAATTTATTTATAGTTTTACATTAATTTTTGTATGACTCGTTCATTTGTGTGGCTTTGTACATGCATTTATGGTTAATTCGGCCTCTGTATATGTTAGCTTTTTGGTTTAAAAAAAAAGATTTTTTAAAATGTTTTTGAAGCTTACATGCCTCTATAATAGTTATGTATGTTTGGTAATTAAATACAGTATGGTCTATAATTGTGCTGTTGTCTGTGGACATTGCGAAGTGCCAAAAAACCTGGCAATTGGACACTTGAGTCAAAAAATGCAGATCTACTCTTTGTAATTTACAGTTTTTACTGAGAAATTTACAAAATACTTTCATTTTAGACCCAGTATTAAATTTTTAGTCGCGCCTCTCGCATGCTGCGAAGTGCGACTCAGCTAGTCAGGATGCCGTGTGTATGTATGTATGTATGTGTGTGTGTGTGTGTGGAATTTTTTTTCCCAACTCCCCCCCCCTGCTCACAGGCATGACAATATACCGCTAGGTTTTCTAGTTATTTAGATCATCATAAAAGTTTTTTGTTGTTACATTGTGTCATGAAAAATTTTATATCTGTTTTGATTAACTTGGCCAGTGGCCGTTTTTGCTGCCCTGTAATATATCCTCATACATTGTATCTGGATGGTTTATTAATACACATTGTCTCATTGTCTACCAGTATATGTTGTTTATATTTTGACATTGAGCTGGTGGGTTTGCATTTTGTGTGAGGCAAGTAACCACTCAGCTTTTAGTTAAGTAACAGGACTGCTCGAAATACTATCAGAACAGGCCGTGTTGCCACCCCTCACAGCAGAGAAAGGATTCACCCGCTGCGTGTGCCAGCTGTGTGTTGCCCACTGCAGATGAGTCCAGTCAGTTGAGTTTATGGTAAGCTACATCCACACCACAGTGATCCCTATACGTTACATTGTCCCGCCACATTTCACCACAGAATTTTCCTTTTTCAATGGGTTGATCTAGTTTTCCATATAATACTCCGTTGCTTGGGCCCATCTGACCTGCTATCCCAAATTGCAGCTCGATCGTCTCAGTCATTTTCCATAATACTCTGTCCTGACCAGCAGATAAACGGAGAGACAACATGAAAGTCGACTAGTACCATCAGGCCACAGCTTACACTGTATTTTACAGAGCGTAGTAACCATAACGTTTAGTGCTATTATATATAGTGGCAAGTTATGCAGTATGCTTTTCATTTGTGTCCATGGCTCTTACTGATGTGAATTTCAGGATTCCGAGCAGATTTGTGCATCAGCAGCGAAGGAAGAACTTGAAGAGTCGTGGCAAGATGACGATGGTGGTGATGAGGAGGAGCTGTTCACATGCCCATACCCAGGCTGTGGACATAGATTTAGATACAAGAAAGGCTCAGTGTTTCATCAGCGTACAAAACATGGCGGAGTCTATGGTGGAGATAAGCTTGTGGCATTCTTCTGTCGCATTAAGAACTGTGGACGCACCTTTTATACTAGGTCTTCTCTGGCCAAGCATCAGAAATACTCGCACGGACTTGTTTCTGTCTCCGACGAAAATTTTGCATCATTATGTTGATGCTTCTCGTGTTTCACTTTTCGCAGTGTTTGAATGTTGATTGGTTGTTAGGATTGGAGTGGATATTTTGACCGAATTTCTTTGTTTTTTGTGGATGTGTTTGTTTTTTTGTCTGTTTGTCAACAAGATAACTTCTAAACAATTAAACATAGGATGAAACTCGGTAGGTAGGTGCATTGTACAAAAATCTCGGCAGAGTTCATTTTCAGGGTCATCGGCCTCATATTCCGGGGTATTCACCTGCAAAATGTGGCAAATGGATCATTGTCAAAATATAAACAAAATTACGGCGGTGTTGCACAGACTGCCATTAAATAGATAAGTATACATTTGTGTCGTCAAAAGATGATGCACTATGCTGGTGGAAAATTATGCTTTTTAGTTACTTTTGCTTTTGTCACCCAACTGCTGGGTTGGTATTTTAATTTTCGTTGAAGTCCTTTAGTATGACATCAATGTCAACTGCTGAAACAGGCATCTAATTTTTCTGTTTTTCTCATAATTGTTTTTTTACGTACCAATATGGTGAACTGGTGATGGATGTGCAATGGTTTCAAATGGTAATTTTGCTGGTTCTATGACATCATAGAATTTGCAGTACTGGTAGTAACATTGTGGATAGCCAGGTGTATTTATCCAAATTTTATAAATTTTACAACACATTTACATGATATACTTCTGTTTTTGCAATGAATAATATTCCGCTTGACATTGTTGTTTTTTGTTGTTGAAAAAAAGCATATCAAACTGGTGTTTTGTTCAGTCTTAAGTGATGTATACGAACTATTTACTTGAAAATAACATTTTTGTTTGCTACGAAAGCTGGTTTACATTTTTTGACTGCTCTGTGGTCATTTTTCTTCTGCTGCTGCATATGCCTGATACAGTGGTGATAAAGTAATGCTAGTTTCACATTATTCATCTAGTACTGTGGAAAATGTCTATTCTTGACATCACTGATTAATTCCACATCACAGGAAAAAATGTTGTAAATATATTAAAGACTACTTATTTTATAGTTACGCACTACACTAGCGTGTTTGGATTTCAGAGTGTGGAATCTGAACATCATCTTGCAACGGCCGAATGTTCGCTGTATGCACACGAAGCAAGTGATGAGCTTCCTTTTGAGTGTCCGTACCCAGGCTGTGAGCATTCGTTTAAGTACAAGTGCAACCTAAATGTGCATCAACGCAAGAAACATGGTGGAATCTATGGAAGTGATCAGCTGGTGACATTTTTCTGCCGAGCTCCGAATTGTGGTCGCACATTCTACTCCAGGGGTGCTCTCGCAAAGCACCAGCATTGCATTCATGGGGCATATCAAGTACACTGAGTCGGCTTTTGTATTGACATTGGTTAAATGGAGTCACATGACTGTTTTGGTCGAGTTTCACCAAGAATCTTTTAGCACTAGCGTGTACTTCATACTCATATTTATTTTATTTTTGTTTGTTGGATTAAATAATTTTCAGTATATTGCATTTGTTTATTTTAAAATGTAAAACTTGCAGCTTTGTGATAGTGTTAGTTATTTTCGGTTATTAATTAACTGTATTAGTGAATTGCTTAGGTCTCACCAGATCTCCAAAGAGGACATCTGAGGATAATTGGAGTAAGCTTTATACATTTAAACCTTTCTGACACCTAACCAATACTGTTGGCTCACTAAAGGGAACTTGACAGATACCAGCCATAAAAAAGTATCCCACAGATCTTTATTATTTCTAGATCCACCAGTTGGAATATGTTGCAAAGCTTTAATAATAATATTAGTGCCAAAATTTACAAGGGAGTCGGATAATTCAAAACGATGCTTGGAGGTAGTTAAGTCACATGTCTGGTACTGGCTGTAGTCTGTCAGAGCAGAGCAAAATGTATGAAGTGCCTAGCTCAGCATAGACCAACCACATTAGATAAGCCATGCAATAGTGTCACAAGTAAATTAGCTAAATTCAGCATGCTTAAACCACCAACCTGCATCATTACGTGAGGCGAAGTTTTACAGCCGGTTAGCATTTCACCAGTGTGTGGCATAATTATTAACGTATTTGGTGTAAACCAGCTTTCCAGTTATTTGTTTTTGGTAATTTCTGTTCTGTCCGTTTGTGGATATATGTTTCGAGAACTGCTTCTATGTGTCATATGACTTGTGCCAGAAGTCATGGCATATATGCTAGTAATAATACACGGTATTCCAAAAAAATATTCACTTTTTTGGTCATAACTTCGGTCAGTATTAACCGATTTTCAAAATTCTTTCACCGACCGATTCCGAAGGAAACTGTCTATGTATCTCTAGTAATGACTTTCACCTCAACTAACTATGTTGCTGCACTACCTTGTGAAATAGAAAATTCACAATAACCGCTAAACTATTACTAGTACAGGAAAAATTAATCAGAACCTTGTTAACTTTGCTGAATTTCGTGTAAAACAGAACATTTTAATCAGTATGTGAACAAATGCAGTAATGTTCAGAGTGAATGTTCAAAATATCCTCCGTCGGCGTCAACGCAGGCTGTCAGTCGCTTGCGCTAGATTCACTCATTGTGTTGTCAATCACTTGCTGGTCGAGAGTGTCTCCCATTCCTACTTGACATGCTGGTGCAGTTTTTCCACGTCCGTGATCTGGTGGTGCTTGAACACACGCTCTTGTAGGATCCTAACACCACATAATCGATGGGCTTCAGACCCGGACTGTTGGACAGAGAGGGCAGAATGAAGTCTGGCGTTGCTTGCTTCTGTAGCTCGTGCTTGATGTGCCACAGCCCCATTTTGCTGGAAGGTGAACATCCACGGATATCTGGCAAAAGACCTTCCGTCAGCAGCACATTGCAATAATATTGTCAGTCAATCTTTGCTCCGGGATCGACGAAATGGAAGCTGGTTTTCCCGACTCCAACAGACACCATCACAAAGAATATATTGGATTTTCAGATTTCACAAAGTAGTGTAGCAACACAGCTCAGGTGAGGTGGAAGTTCCTACAACAGATCTATATAAAATATCTTGCGGAATTTCACAATGAAAAAAACTGGAAATTAGTGTTTCTTTGCCAAAGTTATAACCAAAAAACAAAGGTTGTTTTTTTACACGGTGTAAATATGTATATCTTACTGTATGGCATTTAAGGTATTCTGTTGTTTCATTTAATTATTAGCAGCATTGTTGGGTGGCCTGAAAAATGTTTTTGTATTTGACGTTTTGTTTGTCCTGGTGGCACTGTATTGTTATAAAGGTTGAGTTTATGTGAGTAAATTTATGGAGTCTTTGGCTTGGAGTGATGTACACATTTAATGTGGAGTTAGTTAATAAATTTGTGTATTTTTAATGCAAATTTTCTTTAAAGGAGTGCATTGTATAAAAACATTAAGTTCACAGTGTTTGATGGTTGAAAACCTTAACTGATTATGGACCCATGCAGGAGCTGGGGCCTAATGCGCCCTAGAAATGTTGTAGATTTTATCGCTATATAGATTGTGTGTTTACTTTATTCAGTATGACAGTATTACTTGCTTTATTTTGCCTCTTGTAACTTGCTTTCTTATTCTTTTGCTTATGTTTTCCTTTCTTATTTACTTTTATCTTTTTGAAAACAGGCCCGCTCCATTTCCAGGCCAAATGTTGTAAAAGGCGACTAAACCGGGGTTATGATTTGTCTCTATTTTATGTTGTTGTATTTTTGTGTTTTATGATTTGTTGTATTGATTTAGTACTTATAGGTTTAGTTTTGTGCTAGCCTAGGTTTATTATATTGTACGTTTTTTTTTCTCCCTGGCTTTAATTTTGATTTCCTCAGTTCTAGCCAAGTGATTGGATGGGAAGAGTATCTCCGATATGACCTATTTAGTGTCGAGTGAGGCGTTAAACCTTAATCAGTGTTTTTTTCTGCCATGGTGACTGATATGGACTGTTAGTACTTAAAACTTAACCATATTATTTCAACTGAAGTATTTGTAGTCATTTATTCTGTCAGTGGTGGTGTGTTTAGGACTTTGGAACACTCCCTAGTTTGGTAGCGGATCCCGACTATAAACCAAGTGATGATGAGGACCAGTATTCTGCTGATGACATTTCTATCCACGTGTGTCAGTATACTGACTGTGGTCGCAGCTTTCAGTACAAACGCAATTTGGATCGCCACCAGCGACAGGTGCATGGTGCCCTCTATGGTGCTGCACAGCAGATGGCGTTCTTCTGCAGTGTTCAGAATTGCCGTCGCACTTTCTACTCCAAAGCCACACTTGCGAAACACCAGAGAACTGTTCACGGAATGTTCACCAATGATACGCTGTAAATAATTTCTGCAGCATTAGCTGCTAAATGTTGATGTTGCTCTCTGGTTGCTTCCTTTGTGGTTTACTGCGTGATGCTACTGAAATAGCGTGGCATATAATTCTTTCCATCCATCACTGTTGTGGAATGTGTCAAAATTCATGTAGCTAAACATGTCATTGAACTTTCTCACTGCATGTTGCACCATCTTTATTTTTTTATACCAGACATCTTGACGAACTGCTAATGCCTGCATTGGGGACATTAATTTTGAGTGAAATATTGAAAATTTACCATTTTTGAGAAATGTTCTGCTGTATTTTGCATACATTGTAAGATGTTGACATGTTACTCGAATGCTAATAGGTTGTAATATGTGAAATTCATTTTACTTCTCTCCATAGCTGATGTTAAAAAATACAACACATCATGTACAAAACTGAGTAGTTAACTTTTTATGTGTGCTGAATTTAGTGTCAGACCATGCTGACTGCAAGGTCATTCATGGTCATCTAAGCTTATAATAAGTAAGTAAGTGTAATAAATCGGAATATCTCAGTAATGGTGGAGGTGTGATAACAGCAGGTTAATAGGAAATCATATTTGATCTGTTGAATAGTGCCATTAACAATAGCATCACATATTTCAAAGCTTTCTTAATTGTTTCCTAAAATATTGTAGCTAGCATATATTACATAGGACATGCCTACTGACGAATGAGAAATCATATTTTGGCTTGGATTTTAATTTCTCTTTACCAGATTGAAGGATTATTTAATGTCAAAAAATAAATGCCGTGAATAATAAATGAGTGACGACATCTGAAATAGTGTAAGATAGCTATAGATTGCTGATAAGTGATACAGTACACAGAATATCACAATATTGTCACAACTGAGTGACATCGAGATGATTTCTGTTATTTAGCCCGCTCGGCAAAAGTTGCCGAAAGGGCTATATATTTACTATATTTTCTAACTTTAGTCAATCAGATACTATTATATAATTAGCTGTAATCCACTTGCCAACAAATTACTGTGAACACAAGTGGCATGTGTGTATATTGCATTAGTTCTATCTGTTGATCTGTCTGTTGCACTTTTAACAGTATTTTTAGTGTAATTGAACGAATTGGACTGGTTTTTGTAATGGAGGCTTTGCTCAGCCTTTGTTGACTGTGTCATAAGGGTCGTGAGTCACTCTGCAAAAAATGATGTGGAGTATTATATGCTGTCGGACAGCTGAGCTTCTTTTGTTGTATTTGTATGAATATTCACATATGCTGGTGATAGTGTGATGAATGGTTCGTTGTTGTCTGTGGCAGTTGTTTCGTTTCGAGTTTTAAAAGTGACAGTATTGTTGATGGACAAATTAAACCAATTGTTGCATGTTTGCATTTTGAACTACTTAAAATATGTTCAGAAGGGTAACTACCGTTCATTGTAAATTTTTAAGTTTTTGTTCTTCGATCATAGTTGTGCTGTTATTCCACCGATTTGCCGTTAACACTACACTTGTAGTTATGAGAGACTGGAATTATGCATCATTATCTGTTCTGTGGCACCGTGTGTGCTGATCAGTAAAGGTTGCCAAAAGTGTAAAGCAGAACAATGTTTATTGTGTTTATTTTTGCTAGTTATTGATTATAATTTCTCGACGTCACTGAAAGACGTACATTTTACATGTGCATGCAGAGGACTAGAGCATATATTTTGTTGTCGAACATGAAAGTGAAAACTTTAATGTGATTTCCACCGTTTCATTTCACTGAGTATTTACAGGAGATGGCAATGTCTTATACATCACGGTCACTACCTGTGTTCTGGCTGTGTGCAGCATGGCGTTCGTATATGTGCAACCACCCAACAGGACGCGTACCCTCAAACTTTGTAGAACCTGGGACCAAGTGTATTTGGTCCCTCTAATTTTTGTGACTGCCAGTTTCGTATGGCTTGACGTGCGACCTCAGAGGCGCTCCAGCTGTTTATTAGCCGCACGTCTCACGGTCCTACAGGAAAAGCTGGATTTAAAGGGTAGGGGAATTATGGATGCAGAAAGAGAGTGGGTGCAACAGCAGTTGGGCAAAAGATGACAATAGAGAGAGAAGGGAGGGGGTGGAGAACATCCGCCGCACGTGTGGTCCCCTGCGACTGTTCAGTCGTGGTTCAGTGCGCCCATGAGCATAGGTGTGGTGTCATTTGTGGACGTTTCAGGACGTGGAGACCGATGACGGTCGTGCGGTTGAGGCTAAGGGCGCCGGCGAGTTGCACTTGTGTCAGTACTTGAACTGCGGCGTCAGTTTCTGGCACAAGCGCAGTCTCGACCGCCACCAGCGCCAGAAGCACGGCGCGCTGTTCGGCGTCACTCGCCAGGTGGCGTTCTTCTGCGGCGTCGACGACTGCCAGCGTCTGTACTACGCCAAGAGCACGTTGCTGACGCACCAGAAAACTGTTCACGGCATCACTTCGGACGAGCCCCGGTGAATGCATCGCCTATCGCTGTGGAGTTTTTTTCGTGTGGTGCGTGCTGCGCGACACTTTGAAGAGTGACTACTGGCTCTGCACGTCAGAGGTGACTGGTTATAGAATTAGCGGCCGCTGTCACGACTTGAATTTTAGGGGGCCACGCAGTCTCCTGAAAAATAACCGGTATATTGATGTGTGTGATAAGTTTACGCCTACATGTTCGTATAAATGCAACGTCACATTTCATGGTGACTAGCAGTTTATTTCAAATTCTCAACAATAAAGTGTATGCAGGTGATAAATTATCTGGCAAACCCCTGAAGAGTATGCCTAACCCGGTTGATAATTTTAAAGAAGCCAAAACAATATGTAACAAACCTTTAAACACAAATTATCGATGTAAAAATTATTTTGATATCCCCAAAATTCCAGACGGTCGAGAACCTGATGTAGAAATTCAATCCCATTGAAGTCTTGAACTCCTCTTATGTACAATGGCGGCCGTGTCATTACTTTGGATGAAGACAAATAACATTGGATGACTATGGTTGGTTTAGTACAGTACTGCAAATGACACCTTTGACATGTAAGTTTTGCTGTTCGGTCAGTACTGCATCTGGATGTGTTTATCGTCATCGTGTATGTATAATGTATATCCTAGTGTATTTTACGGTATTTCACAAGTCACTGAGCGAACTGCATGCAGATTGTCAGCTCGTATTGTTTTCAGTTTTGGACATTTAGGATGTGAAATTAAAACTATGTCATTTATGTGTTAGAATGTGTAATTATTCCGGCCGTAGACCCATTCTCCTTCCTTAGTACAGACTCCACCGTTTCTCGGCTGCATGCTGCCGTTTCTTCATAGTCTTTACGAGTTTTTGTTTTATTTCTTTCCATTATACAGTGTATTCTTTCTTTGTTTAGATGCAGTGCGGTATTAAGCCTAGATTACGCTGACTTCCACGTTAGCTTTTTGAGCGCACTAGCCTATAAAGAATGTCATATCGGATGCTTGCACATTGGCAATTGGAATGCAATATTCGACTGCCAAAACATCATCGTAGGCTATTACGAAATCCTCCGTAGGAATCGCTATACGTAGCCGTATTGGCTGTGCCATCAACTCTGCCGTCCGATTTATGGACAGGACTAGGCTCGGCTAACAATAGTCAGCTGTTGAAAACGTACGTTCATGATGTTCCCCACAGGGCCATTGGTTTCGTGTGCACTTATTGCATGCAACACGTTGCAATAATTGCGGGCATTTCAACATGTTGGATTGGAATGCCTGCAATTATTGCAGCGTGTTTATGTAATAATTCCGCATGAATTGAAACCAAGGCATTAGGTCAACGTGATATCGCATGAACGTCAGAGTGTAAGATCGCAGGATGATTGATTGATTGATTGATTAAGGTTTAACGTTCCACTCATCACTAAATAGGTTCTATCGGAGACGCTATCTTCCTGGCCAATCTCTTGGCTAGTACTGATCGAGAAAATCAAAATTAAAGCCAGGAGAAAAAAACATAATATAACAACCTAGGGTAACACAAAACTAAACCAATAGGCCTAACTACTAAATCAACGAAATACAAATTATGAAACAGAATACAACATACAAGAGGGCCTAGCAGTGGCTAGCATAGCACGAGATGATCCCTCCACTGTTCCCGGCGATGATCCCTTCCCTCGCGCACGCATGCATGCACCGCGACCGCAATGCGCGGTAAATTTGGATCGGAATTTGAAACCTAAATTATCTATAGTGCGCCAATGCACTTCCGTCACAGACAGAAGGACAGACAGAATGAAACTGACATCGTAACATAAGCGCGAGATGCATATATTACATCTCGCGCTAAAAATGAACCGAGAGACTAGGCTAACCTAGATTTAGTTGCCTGCGACATCCGGCCTGGAAATGGATGTCGTAGAAGGCGACTAAACCTGGGTTATAATTTTATCACAGGATGAAAAATGTCCACAAAGTGGTCATAGCCTACTTGCATCGTTGAGTGAGGGCTTATATCATTAACACAGAAAATTGATGGATTTAGGCCTAACATTTGTTTAATTTGCATTCACCGTGGATAAGCCAGAGCTGAACGCGCGTATTACGATCATTCGTTGAGGATTTTGTCTATACTCTATGCTTTCTCGTTTCAACCTAGCTGTCTATTCTGAGCTTGCCAGCGCTTCTCTTATAAGCGAATTAGTGCACGAAGCCATTGGCTGCGTTTTTTTTATTCCAGACTAGATTAATCTAGTCTAAGACGGGACGACGTAGACAAGATTAATCTGCCCCAGAATAAAAGAACGATACACATTGCAGATATATAATTAAAATGCCCATTAACTACAAACATCTACCTTTAACTAAATGTGAAAGTAGGTTATCCAAAACAGTTACAT
>Ga0209782_1001903_pt1 | contig 11298 bp, 7 predicted proteins | sample WorMetmaBAHAMAS1_FD_187390 | JGI IMG/M metagenome (GOLD analysis project Ga0209782, IMG submission 187390) | Marine gutless worms symbiont microbial communities from Max Planck institute for Marine Microbiology, Germany - Inanidrilus... | ecosystem: Host-associated > Annelida > Digestive system >...
AAAACGGTACAAGATAGACGTATAGTTTCTATTAAAGTCGAATAGGAAGTCGTATGCACTCTATCAAATGGCGATCTTTCCGATGACCTTGGGTGACCCTTAACCCCCCAAATCACCCCAATTTTTGCATTTTTCGTCGCCTTTCATATCTTCGTAGTGAGTAGACATAGAGACTTCATATTTGGCACACAGGTTGACCATAGCTAGTCCTAGCTGAAGGACGACAAACCGTCCCTGAAAGGGGCGTGGCTACGTCACGTGACACGTTTCAAATTTTGGGGGCCCCATCCATATATCAGAAATGGCTAAAGCTAGAGCTCTCAAACTTTGTACAAAGGGAGAATATATTAAGTCTTGCCAAAGTGATGACAAATCTCACCTAAAAGGGGCGTGGTTTTGCTCACGTGACCCATTTTTTATGCACAACTGTGGAGTTAGAAAAAAATTATCAACGCCATTCGGTGAGCTGCGATACACAATGACGCCGACGGTGGACAACTATTTATGGCACCTACGGCGCTAGTGCCCTAATAAGGCTTAGGCCTACGTTTCATGTGTTCGATTTGTCACTGTATTTGTTGTAAAGTTGACTGTATAACATATAGACAGCGAATCGATTAAGTGGAGTTTGAGCATTATCGTTCAAATATGTGGTGTTCCGACATTCCTTTGTCTGCATAGTCATTTGCTATCGACCGACGCTTGTTGCCTGGTAATTTATACTTGGTGGGCAGTGCAATATGGTCGATTTTTACCGCACGACGCTATGTTAAGCGCAGTATATGCCGCCGTCGTGTGTCAGCACGATTTGTACTGACAGTAGCGTCGCGCGGTCCCTCTGCAATAGCAGAGCTTCTTGTCTAGCTCTAGTGCACCCAATGCAGGTGGTGTCAGTCAACGTTGATACATTTTCGAAATATTATTTGGTTGCCATGGCAACGTCCCTTGACAAATTGGAAAAAAGCTACAGATCCATCATCTGCACGTAATGCCCTTTCATATGGTGTAAAGATTGCGAAAACTGGTCCAGTAGATCCAGAGATATTAGACCAAATAGGTCAATTTTTTGGCCGTGTCATACCAGACGTTCTCAAATGAGCCCTGTCAACTCTGGAGTTACTGGACCGAATTTCACCAAATTTTCACACAATATACAGGCATCATTTCTGCTGTTAACGCGCCCATTGACGTAGCGATATCCCATACAGTTTCTGAATGCCAGAGCAACGAAAATTGGGAGTTTGCCATTTTTTCATAAAATCGGTTGCCATGGCATATGGCAACGTCCCTTGAGATATCAAAAAAGGGGTCCAGATCGATCATCTATGGCCAAAAAGCTTTCATTTGACGTAAAGAATGCGAAAATCGGTTGAGCCGATCTTGAGATAATTTTTCTCCGAGAAATCATTAAAAAAGATTAAAAAAAGAAAAAAGATAGAAATTACGTAGGGTAAAATATATAGCCCTTTTGGCAATTTTGCCGAGCGGGCTAAATAAGGTGATTTGTGTGGTTAGGGGTCATTGGCAACATAACCATTGAAGAGAGCACATATGACTTCCTATTCCACTTTTAATACTTACCGTTTTCAAATTATATTGAGTTATCTGTCGGCATTTAGCACCCCAGTTAGGGGTGACCCATTCAAATTTCTCCCAAGATCTTTGGCGTCAGAAAACCAGTCTCAGGGCTATTGTGTGGCATTGTTTTTACATGATCCTAAGTTTAACCGTTTTAATACAATAGCGGCATGTGATGGACACAGACATACACACTATTACAGCATACACCACGCTAGTATAGCGTCAATTAATCAGTCGACTGTTCAGTCAGTTTTAAGATTCATACATATAAAAAGGAAATAATAATGTAACTAAAATTACTACCAAAATAAAACAGCATAACTAAATCTGATGATTCAGGAATTGAAAGAAAACAATGATTGACTGATTGATTGAGTTAAATTTTAACGTCCCAATCGACTCTAAATAGGTCATTTTAGGGATGCTCTTCCCAGCCAATGTCTTGGCTAGTACTGCGAAATCAAAATCAAAGCCGGGAGAAAAACCAGAAACAATAAATAAACTAAGCTAACACAAAACAAAAGCTACAACCACTAAATCAACGAAATACAAAATACCAAACACAAAAATACTCCTACATATAATAAACAAAAACAACCTAAAACCAGGTTTAGTTACCTCTTAAGAAATTTGGCCTGTTCCTGGAAACAGAGCAGGCCTATTCTCAAAGGAAATGATAAAAGAGGAGTAAATAAGAAAAAAACAATACAAGCCAGAGAAAAAGGAAGCACTTACAAGAAGTACAAGGAAGCAAGCAAGTGATAAGGTAAACAAACACACAAACAATCTATATAAAGCCAAAATCTACCAGATTTCTAGGGCACATTATGCCCGGCGCCAACACAGGTTAAGAAAACAATGCAATAGTAAGATAAAATAACAACTAAACGAATAACAATAGTTAATGTCATAATTAAATACTAATAGTAGAAAATTATTACATAATTAATTATATGATAAATTATGACTTTACGTATCAACAGAAATGGAAGAATCTATGTATCAGGTTAAATAAGTTAAATGTCCTCTAACAGCATGCATGAACAATGCAGATAACAAAATTGGTAACACTCAGTTCATCTGAGGCAGTTCAAGGCAGAAAAGAAGCACAATACTAACTTGTCTATTACAATTATTATACACTGAGTATACCATGTTTCTCACAGCCTTATGCTGAATGAAAACATGCATTATCACAAAGATATTGCTCAAGACATCTAGTCCACAAAAAAACATATAATTGGCATATGGAAACGGGCAAAAATGCTGCTAATACTGACAACAAATGCAAACAAACAATGCAAGTGAAAGATAACAGCAAAGTTAACCTTCAAATACAATGTATGACAAAACATCACATACACATTTTAATTTTCAATTTTACCACGTTCCATTATTATGCTCTGCCACAAAAAAGTAGGGGCATTAACTGAACCTGCTTTCCATCCACTTGTCCCAAACACCTATCTAGAAACGGTGCATTTCAAACCAACCCCAAGGCTGGAAGTCAAGCCCACCAGTTGGCCGGACCATGTGGCCACCACAAGTGATCAAAACCTTTTAAAAGCTGAAGAAAATATACTGTCAGTATCAGAAAAGCAAGCGAGAGAGAGAGTCACCATAACTCTTCAACGTAAATAGGAAGTTACAAGCTGCCTATCATTTTCTATGGTTGTCAGTATCCTGATCATTGAAATGACCAAAATGGCTGTTGATGGGGCACAAAGTTTACTGCTGTCAGCACAATAACACTTGTTGCCTTTGTTATGCATGAATAACTCATAATGGAGACAAATCAATAATGACATAAAACTCATATGCTAAAAATTATATCTCATCCGGCAGCTGGAGATAAAGTACACTGCGACTAAGAACACCAGATGAAGCAATAGTTAGATTTAAATCAGTCAAGACTATCCGATGATCAGCAGAAACAAACTCACAGTTTGTGAAATCCTGTTGTGCAATCGTTTCCACATAATGCAGCACATCGATCAGCTTCTCCGTCGGCTGAAAATGATGCTCAATTCTTTGTCCCGATGGCAACTTAACAGCCAAAGCTACTTGCTGCTCGACTGCCAGTAATCGTTGTTCTGATGGCTGGGTTTCTTTAGCATTGCGATTCACTGGACTCTTCTGTTTGACATCTGAACTACCCTTAACAGCCAGCTTCACATCCTTCTGCATCCTACTCTGATACACTGTTGTTGACACTTCATCTTTTGCATCAACAGACGATTCTCCAATACCTTTTTGTCCATCTAACGGAGTGTATAAATGTGATTCTTCCAATTTGATTTCTGTACACGATGTTTGGCCAATAGATGGTAAAATGCGATAACGTGAACTACCAGGCCTTCTTGGCAATGCATGTGAATCAATTCCTTCATCTGTGTCATACAAGCAAAATGAACACAGATGACAACTAATTCCACATAAACCATATCACCTAGATAACTTATACCTGAGTATGACTCAAGTTGTGGAGTGACACGGGGTGTAATGGCAGAGTATCAGAGTAACATACATTACACAAGTACATGTTATGAGTTCCAAGTCGGGTGAAGCACCACTTATTTCAGTAGTTTCAGTGTTGCTGGTCTGTGTCTGGAATAGTTTATCTGTTTACCATCGTAACAGGACATTAGCTACAAAGAGTTAACAATTCGTTTCGACATGGGGTCCTGAATAAATTGTTTGCCAGTGATCAAATGCCAATTTCATCTCTCCACTCACTTCATAAGTACAGTTTGTACCTGAGTACAGTAATAAGCTATGACCTTGTGTGTCTGTGCATCCGTTTGTTACAAGCTGGTATTGTATTAAAACAGCACATTTTTGGCATATGTATTTCCCTTCCATCCTAAACTGTCTTGTGTTAAAAATTCAGGTACTTCCAAAAATAAACTGTCCCAACTCCCAACTATGCTAGAAATATTTCACCACGGCATGTTGACCATCACACGTGCTAACAATGCACTGGATGTCGGGCTAAACAACTTCCTGATGGAAGATGGAGGTATTGCTGATAATGTCAATCCACCATCGAGCAAATGCCAGCATATAAAAGGCTGGATGTGGACTGTTCATCACTTTCATCAGTGGCATGATTCCATGACAGGGATCACAGAAGTGGACACATCAGTCATCTGCATAGCATGACATTATGATCATGACTAGCATACTACATTGATGATACAGCGTGTCTCCCGGTTGACTACAGTGAAGACGGCGACAGCATGCGACAGCTATTGCTAATCTGTCTGCAAGGAGCACCTCAATGTTGGGCGGATGCATGCGGTGAAGACTGGTGTGGCAGACATCTGTCGCTAAGAGACCATGTTCTGCAGCAGAGAATGCGAGAAAACAGGCTCATAATTAATGCCTTATTATAATGAATTTTCCACATTTTAAAAATAAAAATATAAAACCATGTAATTTGTCTGTTTTCGTATTTTGCATTGTAAAAATCACTGGGACATCTTGAGAACCAACAAAGATATCACTGAGAAAAGTTGGGGTCTTTTTTGGCCCCCATGTTGCAACGTCTAAATTTTCTGACATGTCGAACTGGACTGTTAAAGTGACTACTGAAAACATTTCTGTTGGGGGTTAGATGATTATGGTATAATAATGGCTGTTTATTTTTATCTTATCTTATGATCATTTTTGCGAGAAGATCATAGACACCAAGAATAAGACTGCCCATTCATTCATTCATTCATTCATTCACCTCAAAGATACTTTTGGGCCATCTTGTTCTCATAGTCTATTATCTTGGTCTTGGAATTAGCTGGAAAAATGCTAATTTAGTTGAAACCAAAATTAGATTACAGTAGCAGGTAATCAGTTAGAATTGCATAATTACAAAGTTACAGTCAATTAGAATTACAGTTTGCTTTGTTTTCATATATATTCACAAATGTTGTAATGTGGTATTATGAGGACAGAAGTTGTGTGATACTATTGGCAATATTCATCACGATGCAACATAAAGAAAACAAAGCGATACACAATAAAATGTATGCTTATTGACAGCCAATAATCCGATTCGGGACATGTACAGGTAGGAGCTAATTGGTCTTGGTCTTAAAACTCTTAAACGGTAACTAAAATTAGCAAATATGTCAGTTTATTATAATTAATAATTTATTTTTTAACTGATTACGATTACAGTTAGCAATTTTTTGTATTTGCAGCTTGTGGTCTTTGTCTTGCAAAATGATCTTGCTCACATCACTGTTAGTCAGTTTTAAGCGGTCACTTGATGCACTGTAAAAGCTCTAAGTAACAATCCCAACATCCCCTGTAAATCTGCGCATTCACAGAACTGCACAGATGATAGACACTGCAGATGTGATGCCATTCGTCAGCATTAAATATTTACCAGAAAGTGCAGATAATCGTCTACGCAGAGCGGGTAATGATGCTGATGGCGGACGTGAACTTTGCAGAGGACTTGTTTCAGGACTGCTTGTTACTCGACCTGAACTGATAAAAGACCACTTACATTAGTGCTAAATAAACTACTACACAAGTGCTTTAGCTCATCATAAAAATGACAGCAACAATGTCACTATACTCAACAGCAATATAAATAAGAAAAACTACTCAGCAAAAATAAACTGCTAAATGCATCCTCCAAATGTCCTGTTATTCTTGCGCATCACACAGATATTTATGCAGATGAAAGAAATACTAGTAATGACGGTGTAACTGTGAACAGCTTTCCAGTCAAACTAACAGTAGATGCATGACTTAGAATCAGTGCAATTAGCTTCATAGGCCTATATAACATATATTGTATTTTTCACATACATGAAGGCTGCTCAAGGTCACTGACAACATGATACAATGTTCAGTCAACACATGTGACTGCCTATTAGTGTAACATAATAACTAGTAACTACCTAACATTATACCAGACAGCAAGCCCACTTAAGCAAGTCTATTATGCAACTCAATTCTTAATTTGTTATTGGCAACCAAATCATTTATTTTTTGGTATTACATACATTTTTAAAATAAAACTGGTATACTGGTTTCCATACTAGCTGCATGCATAAACTACAAAGATTTGTTCTTCTTCTGCAAAGAGATGAATGTCAGAACTAATATCAGTTGACTCATCAAACTGGAAAAGATATCAGGCTGAAATTCATAACTACTGTAATGTAATATTTATACTATAAATGTCCAATTACTTCATCATACAGAAATTACAATATATAAGTCTGCCAGCAATGAATAGATTAAGCGTAATATCATACAATTTTAGGGACAAACCTAAATCCATCATCGATATCATCAACAGACTTGTATAAAACATTATCCTTGAAAGTTCTGTATGCTGAATTGCTATCCATCAGCTTGTGCCAAAACTGGTATTTGTTCTCTGACACATGTCTTTTAACTTCTTTTGCGATCTGCTAATCGGTCAACTCTCCCATCAGTATCATGCATATTCGTTGTGGCAGTTTGCTACAGCATCCTAACAAGTCTCAAAAATGCAAATCATCATTAATCTGTAATGGCAACAACAGCACCAAGCGTACTATAACAATTATGCACTATAACAAAATGTTTTCCATGCTACAGATGACAGAAGAACCAGAAAGTTATTTCAGAAACCTGTTGTTTACATTGGTAACAGTCCGTCTTAATGCTACGCAAAAGTGATATTAAACGCAAAGTTACGATTACCTACATTTAACTCCTCTGATAACAAAAATGTTAACTAGAATGTAAAAAATAAAATAACATAAACACTTTAAACGAAAGAAAGTTAAGAAAACAAAAATACAAGAAAATCCAACATAAACATTCCACTTAGAATATCTAAGAGGAATAAAGCGATGCACGGATGCATACATCACTATAGGGCTGCACTAATTTCAGTTTTTTTATAGTAAACAGTAAACTATATGTATTATGTAGTTTCAAATATCTACAAATCTTCGGATCCGTAGTAACTGTTGCGACATTTCACATCGAGTCCCTCTTCCCCTTTTATCTTAAAATAAAATTTTAGCTAACTGTTTATGACCATTGTATAGGCCTTACAGAAAATTTAATCAACTTCCGCGACATTTCGTGGCATTTTATCGAGTCATTAATCATAGTTATATAGGCCTAGGCGACGGACGATATCAGGGAAAAGAGAGGCATAGAGTGTAACCGTTCGGAACAGTTTGTTCTTTTGTAAATTGTAAATATGCCTACTACTTTGCAAAAACATTAAAGACAGCGAACTATAGCGAAGTCAAAATAAAGACTGATACAGCGCAAAATTTCGACAGAGCTGAAATTAAACTGAAAACAACAGCGACGTTGCCTGAACATCGGAAGCGCTTTTAATTAGCGGCACCTGGCTTCGGGTCGGATTTGTAGGATAGTGTAGGCGGCTGCGTCATTGGTCTTTACGGCCGACGTTCACAACGTATGACGTCTCGCGCTAGCTGACGTAGTTCCAAACTTCTCGTATCGCGCGACGACAAAATGTGGCGAGGCAGATTGTAATACAGCAACACGTACAGCCATTTATACCTAACAGGCTGACACATTGCAGACCAGAGATGTAAACACGTTTTTTCGTTTCTAACGTTTTCAATATATTTTGGAACGTTTTTATTATAAAAACGTTGGCATAAATGTAACTGAAAGTAGTATTTTAATAATATCTCGCGTCGTTTACCAAACCTTTTGATCACTCGCATTAAAAGTAGATAGGCCGCTAGGCAATGCAGACCTGGTAACATTAAAATACCGGAGGCACAGACACAAATACAGTATGCAGGAATAACATTATTTTACTAAAATTCAGGCCTTTGTCAGTCAACAGCGTCTCCACTTCTTGAGATTTTATGAACATTTTAAGCAGGTTTTTAAACGTTTTTAATTTTTTTAACGTTTTTAATTTTTTTACGTTTTAAACGTTTTTAGCGTTTTAGCGTATGTACAAAGATAAGTCGTAGACAAAATAATAGGGCCTACTGTTCATTGCACACAGACGACGCGGTAGGTATAGGCTCCTCAGACCTCAGCTTCCGCCCTTTACAAAATATGAGCTTGATTGACCAATTAGATATCGGCTAACTGGCTAGCGCTGGTATGTTTTCGAAGCGGCGCAGACGACGGTTTCGTTGCGGTTTCGGCCACTTCCAGTGGCTCTACGGGCCACGGCCACTCTGACCAGTGGGTTTGATATCGCCTTTTGCAGTCTATATGAGCTTACAAGTGAAGTCTACGACAAGTTGTAGGCGTACAGCAAGCAAATAAACAACAATTCGAACAAATGGAATGTAAGCAAGATGCCTATGTGTGCACTATGCGCTTAGTCAGCCTAATTGCGTTAGGCCTAAGCCCTAAACTACGTCGTGACGTAGTTAGCCGCTTGTTTCTGCAATCTACATCCTGTTACAGGCCTCGGCCCAAATTTCTGCGTGTTCGTTTGCACTGATGCCTATATGCAGGACGTTATTCAGCGAGAGAGACCTAGGCCGTTGATGAGTGTCGATATCAGCGCGACTGCGTAAGGCCGCGACATCTTATATCGAAGTTAGGCTACAGTAGACACGACGCCGTCACTTCTAGCAAAGTAAGACGCACTATAGGCCTATTTGTCTGTCTCTGTAGAAAGAAGAAACTTAGCTGATCCGATAGCGCAATATGCGAGTCGTTAGGCCCGATACCGATGGCCAACATAGACGGGTTCAGAACGCGATTTCTGGAATTTGTTCGCCGTCATGTTTGTATAACTTGCAGTTTTTGCACACACCCGCGATTACATGTAGATGGGCGTCATCAGTTCGGTAGCATATCAGTGAATGTTCAAAACAGCGGTGGATTCAAACAAAGGCAATCATAGACATCAGATTTCGCCCCCGGTGCTGCCGACTGCTAAGCCCCTATTCACGTCGACTATGCATGGTCGATTATTGGCTTAACATTGTCGTCATATGAAAACCCGACGTATGTAAGTTATCGCAATGCCGCAACGGGAGGACAGAGCCGTACGTGGCCATAGGCGACATACGCATTAAAATTTGTGAAATGTGGACATGCCGTTCTTTAGATACGCTCGCGGACAGACAGACGTAGAGACATACGTACAAACAGACACGGTCATTGCAATGTGCTTCGCAGTTCGCACCCTTCCAGGGATCGAAGTAAAAAGCGCGAAAAAAATGGCTACAAGGCGTTATCGTAAGTTCACGTCAGTTATTTATCGTTCGTTAATATTAATTACGGCGTTTTTACGGCATCGTCGACCCTGCTCGGTGCGTGTTGGCAGCACATACCTTCTCGTCAATTTATCGCGAGCAATCTCATCGTCACATTTCGCCCCGTTACCGCGTGCGTGTCGGTCTGTTTTAAGGTCGTTTCACTCGGTACGGACATCACAGACAGCTGCACTCGTCGACCGCATGTCGCTTGAAACAACTTCGCCCCCGAGGAAAGAGAAATAAAACCGGTCCGAAGCACTCTGCGCCACGTCACTGAATATCAAGTCGAAGTTCGATCTATACTCCAGGCCATAATTATGTCTATCTAGGTCATCTACAGCACTCGCGTTTTCATTTCAAATTTCGTAAGCGTCGGCTGTGCTGTTCAAAGGCACGAGTGCACGCGCAAGTAGTGACCTCTAGCGAATAACAAATTAAAACAATCGTTTTCAGCAGCGCTATTCCTGGCTTATCGTACAACGAAATGAACTCTCTCGACGTATAGAGCTCCAAGTAAGCGTTGTCAGCGATGCGGCTGGAATATTCGACAATTCACACTGGAATTTTTAAGTCGTTTGCATGCTGTTTGCTCAGTCGATACGGTTTAGCCGACGGTTACAGAAAATGTTACAGTGGAAATGGTGAAAAGAAACTAACTGCCATTATTGCTGTCATGGAACTGTGCAAGAATGTTACTGGTTCTAATGAGTAGGACGGATCCAGGCTGGATCATTCAGGAGGTATAGGGGAATGGTCCAATTGATCTCCCACCAGCGCCCCCTTTCCCTTCAGTACGATTCAGTCCGATTCAGTTCCTGAGCTTCTTTTTTCTTTCTTTCTTTATTATTTCTTTATTTTTCTGTTTTTTTTTTAACTTTTCTTGGGGATAATACCCATAACCGTCCCCTATAGTAGTGCTTTCGCATCCAGTTAGATGACGGGAATATCCTCAAACTCGTACAGCATCAGAGATTTCTGGATATAAACCGACGAATGCGGTACGAGAGGCTCAAACTTCGTCACTTCGATTTGTTGTTAATTTGATGCATACAACTTGTACAACAAACCAGCTAAAAATCGAACCAGTGGAGTTTGAGCACTAGAGCCTTGCAAATGTTTTTGACGCCACTCCACAATACGAAGCTGCCGTGGTCAAAGACCGTTGAGTCAGTGCAGTAGAACCACCGTGTATACAACATGTGATGAACTTGATGACAGCCACTGCCTCGCGACTTCTATCTACATCTGTCTACCTAGTATTTTGAAGTACTGCAGCGTCGGCGTAATGTAGAAATTAAATAACCTATTATGTCGTGTAGCGCCTGAAAAAGTTGTCGATTACGGCGCGGCCCATGTAAGCACAAAATGTCGCAAGACCGTTCGCGTTCGAAGCTTGACGGCGTGAGAAGAAAACTTTATCGTTTCCGTCACGAATATTTCTGCATTCGTTCGTCGCGGCGATGTTTGGACGGCAGCGTGATAAGGAGAAGTC
>Ga0209782_1001904_pt1 | contig 11297 bp, 9 predicted proteins | sample WorMetmaBAHAMAS1_FD_187390 | JGI IMG/M metagenome (GOLD analysis project Ga0209782, IMG submission 187390) | Marine gutless worms symbiont microbial communities from Max Planck institute for Marine Microbiology, Germany - Inanidrilus... | ecosystem: Host-associated > Annelida > Digestive system >...
CAGATACTGAGACAGACAGACAGACATACTCGTCGCACACTAGTTCAGAATACATGACTGCTGGCCTTTGATGTTGATCATGTCGGGAATCTCGGCGTTGGGCAGCGCGTTGGCGTCGACCTGGCGGAACCAGCGCATGCGAGGCGGCGCGACGCCGGAGTGCTGGAAGACGATCGTCACTCGCGCGGTCCTCTCGCGCACGAAGTTACGCACGACGCGACGCAGCGGACGAAACAGAGTCGTGTTGACCGGTCGACGTCCGCCGCCGCCGCCGCCGACGACGACCCGCTCCGACACCACGCCAGCCTGCGTCCAGTACAAGCATTTGTAGTAAATATTCTCCAGAATCCAGATTGACGACGTCCAATCACAACAGCAGCAGCAGCAGCAGCGTTTTAAGCCAAATCGTCACCGACATGTTATGACTGCAAGTCGCGATTTGTTTTTAGCAACAACCAAAAATATTTTGTAATTTTTTTTCTTTCACATTTTAGCAACCACATAGTCTTTGTGCAGGCTACATCAAAAATACAATAAAAATACAAAAAAATATACAAATCTGTTTGTTCTATCACTGTACCATTCACTATTGGCAGCCATATTTGTTGGCACTGTATGGCAGCCTCTTGTTGGCTGGTGGATGCGGTGGCAGTGGTCCAGTATATGTATACACCATATCCATTTTCTGTCTTTCCGTACCCGCCAGTATTTATGTTTTTTCTGTTGCATTTTGTGTTGTTTTATTGGCAACTAGATTTGATATTATCTACGATCGTTGTCGTCATCGTCACCGGCCAGTACTGCGTTGCAGTAACGCCAAATTCCACTGGACCAGTTTCCCCGTTACTTCCTTGTAGCAAATGAATGCTACGGGAAGTTAGCGACAGGCTGGGAACAGAAATACGGCGAAAAGTTAGCCTATACGGACTTCTTGTCGCTAATACAAGTTGGCGACGTTTCGAAAGTTACGGAGAAACCAGTCTGGAATAGTCAGCCAAGCGACGTTACATCGGCCTCGTCGGTGTCGGTGTTTAAGAACAGGCTGAATACATACTTGTTTCGCCGCTGCTACGAAACTGTTTGACTTATATGATGACATTTCCCATTACTAGTCACTATCCTCCCAGAACAGTGGTCCCTGCAATAGTTTTAACTGTTTAGGCCAACTTTAAAATTGTCTCTGATGATGATGATGATAGTGCAGTGGAATTTGGCTCACACGCGGGGCCGTCGCGTCGTTGCATCACTTACAGTCCACGGCTGACAGCGCTTCTCCACAATTCTCCAATGTGTCTGTTATAGCTAGTTCACACCGCCAGACGTGACGCTACTCGACGGTCGATTTGCGTCGTGTACTCATGTTTTTTTTGGGGGGGAGTGATTTGGTTATCGGAGTCGTCGCAGAGTTGGTCCAGTCACTTGTACTGCGGATGACCATGGGGACGTTGCCACGTGCGGCCAGGAGATCGACTGAGTAATATACCAGCCGAGATCGTTCACTCGCAAAACTGTGGCTGGGAAGGTAACCGTAGGTCTGGCGTCACACTGGCCATATGCGTCACACACTTCAGTGGTTCATCCACCTATACGGGCTCAAGGCCTAAGTAACGGGAGATGAGCACCGAGCCAACAGTTCTCATGGTGGTATGGTAGGCCTACTCGTTACGTTTTTACCGCTACTACTAGACAGCTTAATCGAGCACAGGGAGTCACAATAGGCCGCATCGCCGCCACACGTCTTGTCATCCCCACGGCGGCGAATTCACTCGTCCGGCAGGCGAACAGTGTGCAACGCCTGCGGCGGACGAGTACATGTAGTCATTCGGACAGCTGTTACAACCGGCCTGCAAATGTCCCCCACAAAATTTTCAATTCTGTGTGGAATCTGATACCCCGTCTAATACGAATATTTCCTTCGGCTCACACGAGTCGATCTATACACAATTCATCCCAAAACCGCTCGCGACCACTTCAGCCGTTTTTGCACAATTCTCAGTTGCGCCAAACGCACAGGCAGGCATGACCACAGACTACGTATATATCGAGCGAGTCAGTGATTAGTTTCTTTACGGCAGATCAGCACTACAGTTAGGCTATTCTACCGTACGTGCGTGTAGCAATAGGTCAAACTTATACGCCGGCGATGCCGACAAGAACGTGGTCCAATGCAGTTAAAGAACTAAATACAAAAACCATCAAAAATACGCGTACCGTGAGCGTCGAAACAGCGGAGTAGTCCGAGATGATTGAACACAACAAGGCGACCGCCACCGCAGTCTGCCAGAGAAAACTGCCTGCCATAATCGTTCCTTGATGTCCGAACTCAGCCTACTAGACCTATTCAAACTAGAATAATAATTATTAGAAGGCTAGGCTACTTATTTAGTCGGCATGCAGTTTCGTACGTGCACCCAAAACGCGCAGTAAATAACAAAACTAGACGGGCGCTATAGCGAAAATGGCAACTCCGTAAGTTAACCGAAGAGCTTTCGCTAGGCTACTTAATCCGGCAAAACAAACAACTTCAGCAGCTGCAGGCCGATTTTGACATGATGCTGGCTCGGCGTTCAACTAGTGTGATTTGCGATAAGAAAAGTCGTACGAAAACACACGCAATGCCTGTCGCCGGACTGTTAAAAACTCATTAGGCCTAAGCCGGTATTTGCTGTACGTCCAATAAAGTATTTTATATAGGCCTAAGTGTAAATTTGTGTTTATTTACCAGAATTAAATAACATGGCACCGCTACAAAGTCTACCGGCCTAACAATGGGCACGAAGCATAGCTCAAAATTACTTTTTAGCCCGCTTGGCAAACTTGCCGGAAGGGCTATATATTTTGCTTGTTAATTTAGCCCGCTCAGCTAAGTTGCCGACCGGGCTATATATTTTACCTTCCGTAATTTCTTCGTTTTTACTATGAGCAAAACTATCTCAGGATCTACTGGACCGATCTTCACAATTTTTTTCACCAAATTGAAGGTATTTGCGTGAATTTTCTCGATCCGGTCTAGTTTTTCCGATTTCTCAAGGGACGTTGCCATGGCAACCAAATAATATTGGGAAAACGAGAAAGTAATGAAGGCGGACTAATACCACCGGCAATCTTTGCACTAGTGTTTGAAAACAAATTGGATTATCACTATCTATATGTGTGTATTAACAGCAGCGATGATCAGGCTATATCTGATATAAATTTGGTGGGCTTCGATCTGACCAGTACCTCCAGAGTTCAACTGTATACAACAGGCGTCGATCAGCGATCTGGTAAGTATATCTACGTTCGCCAGGTGTCAGCAAGTTTATGTTTCGGTACTACTTACTAGGGGGCGACACTGTGGCGCCGAGCGGGCTATACGCTAGGCTTTGCCACGCATTTATAGCTAGTTACTAGTTTAAGCTGCGTTCTCACCGCAACCACATCTGGCACCGCAACGCAATGCAGCAAACGGAAGGCACCGCCACCGCGTGCATGGGGAAGTGCGTTGCCAGTTTATTATTAATATATGTTAATGTATGTTAATTTATGTATACACTGCAGCACGATAGCTGACGATCAAAACACATGCGACTCGACTGCTCTGTTGCACACATCAGTCTTGTCAGTATACTTGATACAGTTAATGGTCTTGTCCACTACGTAAGTTAGTGATGGGCGAACTTTAAGTGAAGAAATGACTTTCTTTCTCCACATACCGGTAATGATGTCCAAGCGGTTCTCGTGCAGCATTTTACGTAAGCAAAAAACAACGCAACGTGCCGCACTACGGCGTCAAATCCGGCGTAAACGCCCACTGAGAATATACGCTAACTCGATGCTACTGTATAGCCTAAATATTAATGTCGTTATCACACATGCTATGCTTCTTCCCATCACTCCCAGGAGACGCGGTCTTGTCCAGTGGACCTGCTCACACAGGGACGGCCAGGCTGGGTCTGATCGCGACTCACTCAAGCAAACTGCATGGACACTCGTCGTATATAGACACAGCTGAAACTAAACTAAAACTATCTTAAAAACTAAAATAACACTTGTCCCGGTATAGCGCAGCTGGTAGTAATCAGCGTCAAAAAAGACGAATCTTTCGTCGAAGCCCTGCAGTCTGTCTGCTACCGGCGTACCGTACGTCAACTCAATTAGGCGGTCTAACTGGCTTGTGCCTGTATAGGCAAGACTTTGAGAAGTAGGGCCGACAACTGTCATAACAGGAGCAAGGCGTGGTTACACTGCCAGACGAATGTCATCGATAGTCTTCGGCCGATGCTTTACAAATATACTTGACTTCACTGATTAGTCAGCGGGGGGGGGGTTCCAGAACCCCCACCTTTTTGTCAGTTCAAATAAGCAGTTTTTGACATAAAACTAACATACGATCGTTAATTTTTTTAAAAATCCCAGATACTCAATTAGACTCAGCAGAAATTTTGTTTGGGAGCCAAGCCTCTCTTACTGGAGGAGGGGGCTATGTCCATCCTGCTCCCCCCCCCCTCTTAGAACCACCCTGTTAGATTATATTTTACCGCACTATGATGTTGCAAATAAAGAAATATACTGTCGCAAATCGGGCAGTCTTTCAATCAATCAATACAATCATCATTAAAAATTACATGACTGAAGCCATCTGCATACACGTATATAAAAATATACTGAAATAAGTCCTGCATCAAACATTTCTTGTAGGCCTACTTTATTTTACATGTGCAGATGGCTTAAGTAAAAAAAAAAGAAACTGACTGTCACAAGGTCCACCATAACAATGAATACTAGTAGTTATAAACTACAAACACTAACAACAAAAAATTGTTTTATGGCCTGTATTCAGGATTGTAGAGCAATCCAAAAAGGCCGGCAACACACTATGTGAAGACTTCAGTAACTCAGTCATTATCACAACTAACATGCTCAGTACCCTTCAGTAGTGACGAAACAAAAAGCACAACAAAATCTGAGACGAACATTTGAAATAACATTGACATTTTAGTAACGGGTTGTGGACCCCTACTTGGCTGCCATTCTAAAATTCTAAACATGCAGCTCTCCCTCGTTAAATTAAAAATTACTATTGCTGTTGTCATGACAAAGTGACAAAGTTTCAGTGACTATTACTGTTACTATAAACTATAAAAACTGCAGTTTATATACTGTGTTAACAGCCACAGAACAAAAACTGCAAAAATCATAAAAAGGGGATATTACCCACCATCCCATCACCTATATGTCAACATGATGCTGAGCAATATCAACTTTTTATGATTTTGCAGTTTTTGATCCGTGGCTGTTGACATGTAAGTGGATAAAGTGCAGTTTTTATAATTAATATTTGCTGTTTTATTATCAATTATAGCACTAAGGCTAGGGAGGGCCATTATGCAGCAGCAGCAGCACACTAAAATTCTGCTGAAATCTGTGCAAATGTTTTTGAGATATGATTTTTTTAAATTTTCCAGATGGCAATTGGCCACTGTGTTGAATTTTAAAAAGGCAAAATTTTATATAAAGAGGGAGTCTGGAGGACCAAGGCATGTCACCATGCCAAATTTTGTCAAAAATGGTCGATCCATTGTGAAGATATGCATTTTTTCGTTTATTCAAGATGGCAGCCGTCTGCCATCTTGGATATGTTTGGACACCCACGGAGAGCACTCGGTGGTCTCCATCACTGTGCAAAATTTGCTTTATGATTGATGCAGTAGTGTTGATAATATGAATATTTTAATACCTGGTGCATTTGGCTGGAAAATGCCTATTTACGCCCACAAAATTGGGGATTTTGGGGCTATACAGAAAGCCAAAAGGCACACCCTTGCATGAGTCCGCATCATTTCAGCAATCAAGCATAAAAATCTGGCAAGCAGTCTGAGTGTAGGTGAGTCACTTTAAAAAAAGGTATAAATAAAAAATTTAGGTTATATTTCACTTATTTGCCCAGAAGCCCCCCATGGAGGGATTTCCACTAAATTTTGCACAACTGTAGAAGTCGTGGACGTAATCACCTGTGACAAATTTTTGGCAATCGGTTAAAGGACGTTGATTCTTTGGGGGGGGGGAGGTCGAAAATGGAGCCTTCTCACTGACTAAGCCATTGGCTGTTAACACTCTGCTGATGCAACTGCGCAGTGAGTGATAACTGAATATGCATCACATGAACATGCAAAATCAAAGTCAAGAGTGACTTAATATATAAGTCACTTAACACATAATAATAGTAAGTATAATAATAATGATAATAAAAAGAAGTAATGAAAATACGAAGACAAAAAAGCGACATTATCACCCATAAACTTTCACCTGTGGTTGGTGAGTAACTTGTAGTAAGTTCCACGTAATGGGTAAACACATAAGAAAAGTAGCTGCTTAGGATGACCTGCTGAAAACAAATATAATCTGCACCACAAATAGGTCAAAAAGGCATCACAAATGTCCAGTAGTACCTACGTCTATTTGACTACAGATATGTGATTCAAACTGCGCTTGTAAGGAGAATTTGCTGGAAGATTATACAAGTTATGTTGAAAAAGTAACACATAACCTAAACATTTTCAAAACTAACACACGGGATTCTTATGAAATTTAGCACTAGCGACACAGGCAGATGCCACTTTGCACACAAATAGAACTGTTTAATTTCTTAAAGGCATTTGGTTGTTACGGCAAATGTTTCTGGTCTTCCCAGATGCGGTATTAAACAAGACAGCAGGCCAGCCACACTGAGGCACGCACAGTGCACGAGTGACGATCTAAAATGATTTTCGGCAGAATGTCAGTCATGAGTGAATAACGTCGGAGAGCAGTCTCCGCAGCTAGTCGTTAGACGTGACACAGACGCTGCAGCGCCAGTCCTGCCAATACAAGTCACATTTCTTTAAAATAAAACGTCGATGCACTTAATCATTGTGGATGAAAAAATGAGGCCTGGTCACTGGTTAGGGCCAGAGCTGTCAATCAGAAGAGTTAGCCGATGCAGGCCACTAGCCTGGTCCACCTACAACTGTGCCGTGACGTCACTACATGGCACGTACGGGCGCAATGTTTGTGCCAATTTGTTGCAATTTCCTGTTCCAAGTAAAACAACTGTTATTATTCACACATTTAACAAAACACTGCTTCAAACCTAATTCATTTTGGATAGAGATATCACGCTACTCCATGGGAAAATGTTCAGATAGTTCCGGATGAACTAGATTGCAAGTTAATTCGTAAAATGTATGTGTTGTCAATGGTTTCCACAGCAAAGATAGTTGTAGCAAACACGGTGTTCTTAGTTTGGTTCACGGCACACCTGATGATGTCATATGACTCGGTGCCGGAACGATAGTTGAGACATCTTAACTCTTCTAACTGAGAGCTCTGGTTATCGCTTGTGCTATCTGTTCCCTCGAGTGTTTTCACACTGATAGCTGTATGACAGAAAGGACACCCACACTGTAAAAACCATGTTTGACTGATCTTCGACTAATCTCCAACAGTGTGCTTTGCCAGAAGGAGATCTGACGGGGCACCAGCTGACAAAGGTTCATCTGGAAAACTGACCACTAATTGGGAGAAGCAGTTACATTCACGTATTACTGGACACACAGCACCCAGGCAGTAGAAAGTCTCCCCTACAAAATGTGACAGGTTTACTTTTGAAAGAACTGTTCTGACACGGAGCAACTACAAAAAATAAAGCCATTTAAACAAAAAATGTATTGTTTCTTCAGGTAACAACTTTCTCAAAAGTATTTTTACACCGAAATGTGAAACTGAAAAAAAAACAGTGGATTACTCTAAATAATAAAACGGCAATCATTAGTTATTCCTATGGCTAAGTGTAATCAAAGCTGTAATACACCGAGGAAAAAGCGATAACAAATGTCTTATGGCAACACAACAGCACTGTAATCATTGCAAATGTGAATAAAAATAAGTAAACTAAAATCACATTTCAACCCACCAATGACGTCCTGTTTACAGAGAGGACATGTGCGATGTTGAATGAGCCAGCGATCGACACAGCGACTGTGAAACTCATGGACACACGGCAACATACGAATCCTCTACAACAAACAAAGGAATGCACATATTTATGGTACATTACAATTATGAGTACTGCCTACTGTTGTATCATCCGCATACAATGACGGCTGCGCCGAGTGCAGTAGGTGCACAACGCGGCTGGTTACCGGCACTCAACGGTACGCTCATGTCACACTTTTGCTATGGCAGCTGCATTGGCAGATTTAATGGACAGTAGTTAGTTATCTCAGGCTGGGAGACCTTCTTATAGACAAGTTTCATTACTGTAAACTGAACAGGAAAAATGCACAATAAAAAATTCAAGACATAAAACAGTTATGTAGAAAGGACAAACATAAAGGTTAAACTCTTGAAAATAACAATACCACCAAAGTATTAAGAAGTTAGCATGCAATAAGTATGGCAAGGTTATAGCCAAACGTTTCTGCCTGAGCCACAGTGACATCGACAGAATCCCCAATGTTGTTCATTCAGACACCAGCGGAAGCTAAAAGACCTAAATACACGGCCTGAGTGCTTTTCTTGGGTGCAAAATGCACAACAGCGAAAAAACGAAATGTAAGATCTCCTAGACAGGTCTAAAAAAGACACAAGAAAAAGTCGAACCTGTTTGACTGAGAATTCTTCGAGACAAATAGCGCAGACGTCGGGTCGTCTGTTATTGCACGGTGACGGCGCACGATAGCGACGAGTCCTCATTGCTGATAATGCCGAGCGGTGTTCCGCTCTCCATCGAATCATGAATGCCTTCCACGTAACCACAACAACAATAATAATAAGTAGTAAATCTAAGTGGACTGGTCGACGTGCCTTCCAACAACAATCATAACCCTGTCATATTGTTCTCTGACCTTTTGTTCTCAGGTCAATGCATGCTGATGTCCTGCACAAGATACGTCTACCAGGTTTGGTGGTGTCCATAGCTGAAGCTTCTTTACTTTTAAAGCATGGACACACAGACAGACACACATAAAGTCATGAACGCCACTGATCACCTTTGTTACAGCACATGTGGGTAACAATCACAATTTTGGTCCGCTCTACCCAGAGAGCACAAATTCTTTTTCCGGATGTCTTCAGTCACTTTCTGCATGCACGAAATGCACGATCTCTCTGCTAATACCGTCCGTCAACAAATACCCATGAAGATCAAGTTACAGGTAGCAACAATGTCAATGATGCTGTAATATTAAACAGCAGTCTGAACCAAGTTCAACTAAATCAATTTTCGAGAACCCAGATTTATTTCCCTCACTGACATGACTGTTCATCAAATCCTAACTTATCTCTAAGCTATCTTCATTTCAATGACTTTTCGTCATTTGCCATTTGGTATCTTGAGCGATAATGACAATAATCAGAATAAATTCCTGTCAGCTGCACGCTGCTAATAACAACAATGTCAATGATGGTGTAATATTAAAAACTATCACTGTGAAAGTTCACCCCATTCATTTGCCGCATCCACCAGCTGCCAGTTATCATACTAGGCTTAAGGCCCTATCACACTGAAAAGTTTCTTTCAACAGTCACTTTCAAAATTCAAAAGTCATGTGACTGCCCCTGTATGCACTTTGTGCGTGGCATCGTATCAAAGTATTCTTTTGAAAGTGAGTTTCACAAAACAGCACAAGTTATATATTGCAAGAGAGACTTTCATAGGTGATAAACATTCAAAAGTGGATTGTTCGCACTAGAAAGTTTCTTTTGAAAGTGCCTTTCAAAAGAATATCTCCAGTCTGAAATGGGACTAACAGACTAGGTTTGTAGCTTTGCAGGTCTGTGCAATGCTCTGATACTGTATGATGGAAGGCTAAACATTCCAGACAGTAGAAGGCTGGGTTGACCTCAGCACTACAGTAACAGAGTACAACTCAGGCCCAAGACTGGATATCACAATGGGTTTTGTCCACGTTGCAGTGTAGCGAAGAAAGAGGTGTGTTAGTCACCTGAAATGAGTCGAAGTTGTCTTCAAAGTGGCGAGGATTGGACTTGATGAGCAGTAGGAGAATCACAACAGCGAGTGTCGAATAATAGTAGCTCCAGAACAGACTCTGATTCGCCTGACACATGACACAGATTTTGGTTTTCGTTTGCTTCGGTTTTTGTTTTTCTCGTCATTCTGTTTCTGTTTCTCGTTCAGAGTTGTAGATTAAGCTGACTTTTGTCAGATTCTGAGCTCGCTATAAATATGCCGTAACGTATTGCGATGACAATGTTCATGAACACGCAGAAACACACATCCACACTCGGCATACTTGCAGCTCTATCTCTACTAGAAAGCCGTACGGTTCTCATGCGGCAAGACCATTTGGCCCGGAAAAGACTTGGCATAGTTATTTCTATTTCTATTTCACACATTACAAATAATTTCATCGGAGAAGTAACTGTAAGGCATTGTGTGCAAAACACAGATCCCTTCACAATGATAACCCTTACTACCGTTGTGGAAGTAACAGTAATTTTTAATGAGAGATGGCTTATCAACTAACTCGTTAGCCAATTAATTACCACTAGCTTTTTTAAGTAATGCATCACAGATTACAACTGTGCGATGGGTGCACAGAAGCATGAAAGTGTTACTCGTTACAAGACATGAAAATGCCAATGACCTTGCTGAGACGGCTTGTGTCGGTGTCAGCCATACAGACCACATCGCTGCCAGGACGGGCCCTCCAACAGGCTGACCACGTTATTACAGTCTAAATACACACATAATAATCATTGGAAAATGCAACAGCCTCTTTACCCATACAGCCACACTTTGGCATGACACATTGGCTCCTTTGGCACCAGATCTACATCTCTCTTTGTTATTTTTGCTGACAATACTAGGAAGTGTCCTCTGGGTCACCCAAGATGTGAGCGGCTGAATCAGATTTTCTCTGACGACAATCTCCCACCCGCTTCTTTATGGAGACGTGTTATCGCTACAGATTTAGGAAGCGTACACCAGCTCACCATGCCGCATTTCTTGAGCATCTGTCTCATCTAACGATTGAAGTGTGTAACGATAGTGACGTCAAAGAGAACTTTGATACTTTTTATCAAACTCTACATGCTCTATTAGAAAAGTTTTATCCCGAACGAGTGACAACTGTCACTTCGGCTGATCCACATTTTATAACACCTGCTATCAAGGTTATGCTACGGCGCAAGAATCGGCTGATGAGAGCTGGGCGGACTGAAGAAGCTAGTGCATTGGCTAAGAGAGTACGTGTGTCAATCACTCGGCAAAATTCATTGTTGTTACGCAACTGTGACACTAGAGCGAGTATCAA
>Ga0209782_1001905_pt1 | contig 11292 bp, 7 predicted proteins | sample WorMetmaBAHAMAS1_FD_187390 | JGI IMG/M metagenome (GOLD analysis project Ga0209782, IMG submission 187390) | Marine gutless worms symbiont microbial communities from Max Planck institute for Marine Microbiology, Germany - Inanidrilus... | ecosystem: Host-associated > Annelida > Digestive system >...
CGGCGACATCGTCATCATGGACAATCGCCCCAGACACAAGGTCGAGGGCGTGCGTAAAGCCATCGAGACGGCGGGCGCCTTGCCGCCCTACTCCCCCAACCTCAATCCCATCGAACAGGCCTTCGCCAAGCTCAAAGCCTTCCTGCGCAAAGCCGCTGCCACAACCGTCGACGACCTCTGGCAGACCATCGCCGACGGCCTCGAACAGCTCGACACTGAAGAATGCGCCAACTTCTTCCGGAATTCCGACTATGCTCCCTATCTATGCTCCCTATCAATCTTGAAACGCTCTAGAGATAAAATATTTATGAATCAATAAGTTATACCGTAGTATGCGGTGCGGCCAGGGATGGCCGAACCGCATCAATAGCAGGCAGACGACGAACCGCTGCCCCGTCTATGAGCTAAATGTCAACAGCCCCTAGTACCCCGTTTCACTCTATTTTGCGGGTACGAATCGTACGGGTACACCAGGTTCCCTCACCCTAACCGATCCTTGAACATGCAAAATATGCTGAAACAGGGTACTAGTACAAATCCCGACAAAACCATGTGCGACGGGGAACGCTGGTTTATACTGTATCGATTCAAGATCTTCCCCATCCGAAACAATTCTCAAGACTGCATCGAGGAGGACCGGTATGGAAGAACTCAAGAAAAGCAGGGTCTTCGGTGGACCGGAAGGACCGGTGGTGCTGGTAATCATGGATGGGGTCGGGATCGGTAAGTACCCGGAAAGTGACTTTGTCAAGATTGCGCATACCCCCAATCTGGACCGGCTGCGCGCGCATGCGGTCTACACCGAGGTCAAGGCCCATGGGAGGGCAGTCGGCCTGCCGGACGACACCGATATGGGAAACTCCGAGGTTGGTCACAATGCGATCGGCTGCGGTCGGGTGTTCTCGCAAGGAGCGGCACTGGTCGATCGGGCTATCGCTTCCGGCTCCCTGTTCGAGGGTGCGGTCTGGAAAGAGCTGGCGGCGAATGTCAAAGATAACCGATCGACACTGCACTTTATCGGCCTGTTTTCGGACGGCAACGTGCACTCCAATCTCAACCATCTGGAGGCGATGTTGCGCCGGGCCAAGTCGGAGGGTATCGAAAAGGCCCGCATTCATCCCCTGATAGACGGCCGCGATGTGCCCCCGACCTCCGTTCTGGACTATGTCGAGCGCTTTGAGAAGTTTTTGCAGGATCTCGACGCGGATGGCACCGTGGACTATTGTGTGGCGTCCGGCGGCGGACGTATGCACATCACCATGGACCGCTATAACGCCGACTGGAGCATGGTCGAGCGCGGCTGGAACACCCACGTCAAGGGCCAGGGCCGCTACTTTGTCACCATGCGCGAGGCAGTGAAAACCTTTCGTGCGGAACGGCCGGGTATCCTCGACCAGGATCTACCGGCCTTCGTCATCGAACGCAGCGGTGCCTCGGTGGGGCCGATCGTAGCGGGAGACAGCGTTATCTTCTTCAATTTTCGCGGCGACCGCTCGCTGGAGATCACAAAGGCCTTCGAGGCCGATGAGTTGACCGAGTTCGACCGCGGTCCCAAGTTGGATGTGCGGTACGCTGGTATGATGCAGTATGATGGCGACCTTTGTGTACCAGAGAAGTATCTGGTGTCGCCGCCGGCGATCGACCGCACCATGAGCGAATATCTCTCCAACGCGGGAATTAAGCAATTCGCCATTTCCGAGACCCAGAAATACGGTCACGTCACCTACTTCTTCAACGGCAACAACTCGGGCAAATTTGCCACCGAAACCTGGCGGGAGATCCCCTCGGATATCTGCCCGTTCGAGGAGGCCCCGCGGATGAAGGCGACCGAGATCACCGACGCCGTGGTGGAAGCGATCAAAAGCGGCGAGTACCGCTTCATCCGCCTGAACTATCCGAACGGCGACATGGTCGGTCACACGGGGGTGACCGACGCCGTGAAGGTGGCTATCGAGGCCGTGGACGAAGGCGTCGGCAGGATCATGGCGGCGGTGAAAGAGGCCAAGGGAATCGCGGTCTTCTCGGCGGACCACGGCAATTCTGAAGATATGTACGAGGTGGACAAGAAGACCGGTGAGCTGAAGCGGGACACCGACGGCAAGTTTCTGCCCAAGACGGCGCACTCCCTCAACCTGGTACCGGCGATTGTCTATGACCCGACTAATCGATCCCGGGCGCGCCCGGCGCGGGTGGTGAATCCCGGCATCGCCAACCTGGCGGCCACTTGTATCACACTCCTTGGCTTCCAACCCCCGATGGATTACACACCGAGCCTGGTGGAGGTCGGGTAAGAAAAAGGAATAACTTTGGAAATATCCTTAATCGGAGTCACCTGCTGCCAGCGCCGGAGGTCCGCTTCAGCACCCGGTCGAGCCTCCGGGAGGACAGCACCCGGCGTAACCCGCCGAGTAGGTAAGTAGGGACGGTGACATAGTAGCGGGGCTTAGGCCGTGGGCTTTCCAAGGCATGGATCAGCTTCTTGAGCACTGCTTGGGGAGGCAAGGTAAAAGGTTGGGCCGGTCCTTCCTTGAGCAGGCGCTGCTCCACGGCGTGGTATTGCTGCCGGTGCGGGCTGTGCTCGCTGTCGATGTGCTCGCGGAATTTCCGGTAGGCGTTGGTCCGGAACCGGCTATTGATGGGGCCGGGCTCGATCAGGGAGACCCGGATGCCGCTGCCGGCGAGCTCCAGGCGCAGGGTGTCCGTCAATCCCTCCAGGGCGAATTTACTGGCCACGTAGGCGCCCCGGTAGGCAAGAGCCGTCAGCCCGAGGACGGAGCTGTTCTGAACGATGCGCCCGTAGCCCTGTCTGCGCATGACGGGTATCAGGCAACAGGTAAGCTCGTGCCAGCCGAGCAGATTGGTCTCCAGTTGGGCGCGCAGCGCCGCGCGCGACAGGTCTTCCACAGCCCCCACTTGTCCGTAGCCGCCGTTGTTGAATAGGGCGTAGAGCTTGCCGTGGGTTCGGGACAGGACCCGGTCGACCGCGCCCCGGATCGTGGCCGGATCGTCCAGGTCCAGACACAATGCCTCCAGGCCCTCGCCGGACAGTCGCTCCACGTCCGCGCGTTTCCGGGCCGATGCGAAGACGCGGTAGCCCCGTTCCCGCAGGCCGTGAGCACAGGCGTAACCGATGCCGCTAGAGCAGCCGGTGATCAGGATCGTGCGTGCTTCTTCAGGTTGCATTTGGTTTCTCCCAGGCTGATAGGGGGATTGCCTCGTAGTTTGGGATTCCGACCCATAGCGGTTGAAATCACGCGTTGCAAGCCCAATTGCCTTCAGGCTTCCTTAACTGGTCTTATACTTGCAATTTGTCTGAGGTACTGAAACATGCCCTTCTACGAATACCGGTGTGAGCATTGTGACCACAAGCTAGAAGTTTTGCAGAAGATCAGCGATTCTCCGCTTGTGGATTGCCCCGAATGCGCACGACCGGCACTGAAGAAACTGGTATCCGCCGCGGGGTTTTGGCTCAAGGGCGGCGGTTGGTACGAGACGGACCTCAAGGGTGGGAAACGAAAGAATCTACACGAAGGTAGGGGAAAAAAGAGGGTGGCGAGAAAAAGGATGTGGGCTCGTCTCAGAATACCAAGCAAGAAAAACGTGGCGACGGGATAAAGCCTGCTGCCGAGTCGAAGGTCTCCGCTACGGGATGAGTGTGGGAGGCGGTTTGCCCCACTTGTATCGGACCGGGCCTTTTTAGTATTTTGCTTCACTAGCGTCCGGGGAAACTGGTTCTTCCATCTTGTAACCACTTGTAAGATAAAACAAAGCTGCCGATTTTAGGATGTCATCGACTTGAATCGATTTGTAGGTTTTGAAAAAATCCCGCTCTCAAGAATCATGGAGATACCTTCAAAAGCGCCCTAATTGACGCAGGTCTCTATACAATCCTACAGATTTTGAGCCCGACTATGTGTGAAAAAATATTTCTGAATCAGATGGTTATCGTCGTGGACTTCGAAACAATAACCATCTGAATTTATTCGTTCCGAGACAAGGTTAAAACCATCGCCTTTAGGCGATCAGATTTATCTGCGACACGAACCCTTTGCACGATATAAGGCAGCGTGGATGGACTATCGGTACGGCAGTCATACCGTATATACTGATACAGTATCACTTTGTATTTGTTACAAAATATCGGTATCAAGTACTTAAGGGTGACGTGGGTCTGAAGGTGAGGGAGCTGATTCGCCAAACCTGTCAGGCGTTTGAGATAGAGATTCTCAAAGGTGTCGTGAGCAGAGACCACGTGCATCTGTTTGTCTCGGCGCCACCGAGTAGGGCGCCGAGCGAGATCATGCGGCGTGTCGAAGGATGTAGTTCGGCCAAACGGTTCGAGAGTTTCCCGGATCTGAGAATAAAGATACTGGAGACGGCATCTTGGGGCTCGCGGATATTTTTGTGTCACTTCGGGAGAGTTGACGCAAGAGCAGAGCAAGGAATATTTGGCGCATCACTTCGATGCCCAAAGTCGACGATAATTTTCGGACCGAGCCCTAAACGGGTCTACTGACCCGTATCCGGGCTTTCACTCCGTAGTACTAACCCACCGGCTTTAGCTGGTGGTTGTTAAGTCAATTAATTCAATTAATTCAATTAATATCCCTAATATCCCGGACACTAGTGATTTTGCCTATCCTTTCGCGGCCGCTTCGGGCCGCTATGCGGCACAAAGGGTGAGAAGCGGGGTGGATGAATATGCGCAGCCATTATTGTGGGGATTTGAACAGGCGTCACATCGGCGAGGAGGTCCGGCTCTGCGGTTGGGTACACCGCCGGCGCGACCACGGCGGCGTGATCTTTGTCGACCTCCGCGATCGGGAGGGCCTGGTCCAGTTGGTCTTCGATCCCGACCGGACGGAGATGTTCCGGCTCGCCGAGCAGATCCGCAGCGAGTATGTGCTGCAGGTCCTGGGCCGGGTCAGGCCGCGCCCGGAAGGGACGGAGAACCGGGACCTGGCTACCGGTGAGGTCGAGGTATTGGCCCTGGCGCTCGAAGTGCTGAATGCCTCCGATACTCCCCCTGTCCAGCTCGACGAGCACGGCGGGAATGTGTCCGAGGAGGTGCGCCTGCGATACCGTTACCTCGACCTGCGCCGACCGGAGATGCAGGAGCGCCTGCGCATCCGCACGCGGGTGACCGGCGCCTTGCGCCGTTTTCTCGACGGCCACGGCTTTTCCGACCTGGAGACCCCGATTCTTACCAGGTCCACGCCCGAAGGCGCCCGCGACTATCTGGTTCCGAGCCGGACCAACCCGGGCCAGTTCTTTGCCTTACCACAGTCGCCGCAGCTTTTTAAGCAGTTGCTGATGATGTCCGGCCTAGACCGCTACTACCAGATCGCCCGCTGCTTTCGGGACGAGGACCTGCGCGCGGACCGCCAGCCCGAATTCACCCAGCTCGATATTGAGGTCTCCTTTATGACCGAAGACGAGTTTATGGGCCTCATGGAGGCCATGGTGCGGGAGCTGTTCGGCACGGTCCTGGATACGGATCTCCCCGCTCCCTTCTCGCGCCTCACCTACTCCGAGGCCATGCGGCGTTACGGCTCCGATCAGCCGGATCTGCGCGTGCCGCTGGAGCTGGTCGACGTGGCCGACCTGCTGCAGGAGGTCGATTTTAAGGTCTTCGCCGAACCCGCAAAGGACCCGGCAGGGCGCGTGGTAGCCATGCGTCTGCCGTGGGGCGGCGAGCTCAGCCGCAAGGAGATCGACGCCTATACTCAGTACGTCGGCATCTACGGCGCCAAGGGTCTGGCCTACATCAAGGTCAATCAGTGGGCCGCCAAGGGCCGCGAGGGATTGCAGTCGCCCATCCTCAAGTTCCTGCCGGGCTCTGCAGTCGCGGGCATCATGGCCCGCACCGGGGCCGCGGATGGGGACCTGATCTTCTTTGGCGCCGACCAGGCCAAAGTGGTCAACGAGTCTATGGGTGCCCTGCGGGTCAAGTTGGGCCGGGATCTGGGTCTGCTCACAGGAGACTGGCGCCCGCTGTGGGTAGTGGATTTCCCCCTCTTCGAGCGTGATGACCAGACCGGTCGCTGGATGACCCTGCATCACCCCTTTACCGCCCCCAAGGAGGATCAGATCGGGCTGCTCGCGAGCGATCCGGGGGCCTGCCGGTCTCGGGCCTACGACCTGGTTCTCAACGGCACCGAGATCGGCGGCGGCTCCATTCGTATCCATCGTGAGGCGGTGCAGCGGAAGATCTTCAAGCTGCTCGGCATCAATGACGAGACAGCGGACGAACGCTTCGGATTCCTGCTCCAGGCACTCAGGTTCGGGTGCCCGCCCCACGGGGGCATCGCCTTCGGCTTGGATCGGCTCGTGATGCTGATGACAGGGGCGGGATCGATCCGTGATGTCATCGCCTTTCCCAAGACCCAGACGGCGACCTGTCCGCTCACTTCCGCCCCCACCGTGGTGGACCCGGCCCAACTCCATGAGTTGGCGCTGCGGGTCCGCACCCAGCCTTGATTTTCGGCCCTGCACTCAGGCGAGTGGCGACAGCGAGGTTGGGCAAAGCCTCTAGTACCCCGTTTCAGTATATTTTGCATGTTCAAGGATCGGTTAGGGTGAGGGAGCCTGGTGTACCCGTACGATTCGTACCCGCAAAATAGAGTGAAACGGGGTACTAGGATGCGGTCTTTAATCTGTGAAAATCTGTGTAATCTGCGGATTAAAAAATGGTTTCTCTCGTTCCCGTACCGGAGTGTATAAGGACAAGCAATGCCATCCTGAATGACCAACCGCGCTCACCGCATCCTACCGGCCAGGCATCCCTGCCCTATCTCGGATTTTCCGAGGCGCCCTCAGACAGATTGGGTGGGAGGCTCAGGCTCGACCGGATCGAGCTTCCAGATGTCCCGATTGTAATCGGAGATGGTACGGTCGCTGGAGAAACGGGCACAGCAGGCCGTGTTGACAATGCTCATCCTGGTCCATCGATCCTGGTCCCGGAAGGCCTCCGCGGCCCGTTTCTGGGCATTGATGAAGCCGCGAAAATCGGCCAGTGTCATCCAGGGATCGCTGGGGCTACGAATCGAGCCGACGAGGGCGTCGAAAATCCCAGGCTCGAACTGATTGAAATGCGCGCTATCGAGTAACTTCATGACACGGCTCAGGTCCTCGTCCTCATGGAGGATCCGTTCTGGATCGTAGGCCGTCCGTTTGACTGCAATCTCCGTTTCCGTAAGGCCGAAGAGAAAGAAGTTTTCCTCCCCCACTTCTTCCAGGATTTCCACGTTGGCGCCGTCCAGCGTCCCAATGGTAAGCGCCCCGTTCATCATGAATTTCATATTTCCGGTGCCTGATGCCTCTTTGCCGGCAGTCGAGATTTGGGACGAGAGATCAGTGCCCGGCGCAATGCTCTCCATCGCCGAGACCCGGTAGTTGGGAATAAAGGCCACCTTCAACAGATCACCGACGGCGGGATCCTCGTTGACGACCTTGGCCACGTTGTTGACGAACTTGATGATCCGTTTGGCGATCCAGTATCCGGGCGCGGCCTTGCCCCCGATGAAGACACAACGTGGTGTCCAGTCGTTTGTGTCACCCCGTTTGATGCGGTCATAGAGATGGATCACATGCAGCACATTGAGCAGTTGGCGCTTGTATTCGTGGATCCGCTTGACCTGGACGTCGAACAACGCGTCAGGATTGCACTTCACGCCGCAGTCCCGCTCAATCATTTCCGCCAGGCGCTCTTTGTTCCGGCGTTTGACTGCTTGCCAGCGTCGTCGGAATGCCTCGTCTTCGGTCTTCGGCCGCAGGTCCTTCAGCCTGGTGAGGTCGGTCTCCCAACCCGCGCCCAGGGTCTCGGTAAGCAGTTCGCTCAGACCGGAATTGGCAAGCGCCAGGAACCGGCGCGGGGTTACGCCGTTGGTTTTGTTGTTGAACTTCTCCGGCCAGAGTTCATAGAAATCCTTAAACAGCCCTTCCTTCAGCAGCTTGGTGTGCAGCGCCGCGACGCCGTTGACCGAGAAGCTGCCTACGATGGCCAGGTGCGCCATGCGTACCTGAGGATCCACGCCCTCCTCGATAATCGACATCCGCGACTGGCGTCCGGTGTCTCCCGGCCAGCGACTGGCTACCTCGGACAGGAAGCGCGCATTGATCTCGAAGATGACGTCCAGGATCCGCGGCAGCAGCTCGCGAAAGGTGCGCACGGGCCAACGTTCCAGCGCCTCGGGCAACAGGGTGTGGTTGGTGTAGGCCATGCAGCGGGTGGTGATCGCCCAGGTCTGATCCCACCCCATGCCGCGCTCATCCATCAGCAAACGCATCAACTCGGCGACCGCCACCGCCGGGTGCGTATCGTTGAGCTGAAAACAGTTCTTTTCCGCAAATGAAGAGAAATCTCCCCCTTTATCCCGCAGCCACCGCCGCATCACATCCTGAAGCGCCGCCGAGGTCAAGAAATACTGCTGCCGCAGGCGGAGCTCCTTGCCGCTCTCGCTCGCATCGTTCGGATACAGGACCTTACTGATGTTTTCCGCATGCATGCGCCCCGCCACGGCCTCGACGTAATGGCCGGCATTAAACTGCGCCAGGTCGAACTCCTCGACCGCGACCGCCTTCCAGACACGCAGCGTGTTGACCGTTTCATTCCGAAATCCCGGGATCGGGATGTCATAGGGCACCGCCAGCACATCGTCAGTGTCCACCCAGCGCACCCGGAACCCCTTGTCGCCATCCTTATCATGCTGCACTCGCCCCCGAAACTTGATGCGCTGAATGAACTCGGTGCGTTCCAATTCCCAGGGGTTGCCACAGGCCAGCCAGTGATCGGGTTGCTCTACCTGCTCACCATGCTCGACCCGCTGCTTGAAAATTCCGTACTCATAGCGAATACAATGGCCCATCACCGGCAACTGCAAGGTGGCACAGCTATCCAGGAAGCAGGCCGCCAGTCGTCCCAACCCCCCATTGCCCAGACCGGCGTCGTTCTCGACCTCCATTACCTTCTCGAGTTCGAACCCCAGGGCACTCACCGCCTTGTCCACTTCCTCTCGAATACCCAGATTCAGCAAGGTGTTGTCGAGGCTGCGTCCCATCAGAAACTCCAGCGACAAATATTGGGTGCGCCTGCATTCTTTGGCTTGATAGGAGTAGTGGGTACTCTTCCAGCATTCCATCAGCCGGTCCCGCAGGGCGATGACCAGTGCTTCGTACACATGGTGCTCGGAGACCGAGTGCTTGTCACAACCCAAGGTATGATTGAAATGACGTCGAATATCGGCAACGATGCTGGGCACGTCCATTCCCAACTCATGTTCACTGATCAGCAACGGCTCGGGCAGGGGGGTTCGGTGCTTCTCTTTGGCCATCTGGCATTCCTCTCTGGTGTTTTTGGGCATTTTTATATTTTCCAGCGGTTTTCCAGGTTCCACAGGCACCTGACGGGAGAACCTGAAACGAAGTTCAGCCGTGCCGGACAGGATGGATTTCCGATGTTAGCCGCAACGATGACGAGGGGCAAGGTTACATCACATTCCCCACACTTCGATCTGGTGCTCCCCATACTGCTCTTGCCTGGCAAAGATCTTTTCTTCCCACGGCACTTCCGGGGTGCGATCGAAGACAACCAAATAGCCCTACTCGGTGCCGACCCGGTCCATGTAATCGGCGGTCTGCATGAGGCCCTCTTTGCGGTCAGGGGTTTGTGCAGGAGCTTGAGTTCGATGACCGCCCGTTGGGCTGGGCCGTGGAAGCCCTGGGCCTCATCCAGCGGCCACTGCACTAACAGATCGGTGCGACGGCCCAACCCGTACTCCCGGTCGATCCGTCCACCGCTAACGATATCTTGAATTGCATCTTCGAAAACGCGCCAAAAACCTTTGGCCCGCTCGAGAAGATCGTTTTGCGAGCCAACGAAGCGCTCTTTCTTGAGCATAACCTTGTACTCACGAGAGACTACATTCTGCGTTTCATCGTTTTCTCCATGCTGAGTAATTACGGCGATCACGCATGACACCGAGAAAGACCGCTAACCGGTTTTCCGAACTGCACACAGACAGTTCCACCACCCTTCCGGGTGCCCCTATCCCGTTTGAATCGTCCGAGATAGGGCTCCCGATTATCAAGCGGTCAGCATGCGAGCATCCTCGACAGCCTTGTCGATGGCATCGCTGTGAATGATCTTCGCCCCCTTGGGAACGGCCTTTCTGGCAAGCCCGGACAGCACCCTGCCCGGACCGACCTCAAAAAAGGTGTCACACCCTTCGGCAACGGCCGTCTCCAGGGTATCGGTCCACAGGACGGGACTGTCGATCTGCTCGATCAGGTTGTCGATGGTATAGGGTTGAGCCGGTTGTCCGGTCAAATTGGCGATGACCAAATGCTCGGTGGGGTTCAGCGGCGTGTCCTTGAGCTTGGGAGCCATTTCTTCCCTTGCCGGTACCATTAGGCTGGAGTGGAAGGGGGCGGATACCGGTAGCGGTGTGCAGCGGATTTTTTCCTCGCTGAGGGCCTTGGTGAGGGTTTCCACGGCCGCCTTATGTCCCGAGACAATCTGCTGCTGAGGACCATTGAAGTTGACGACCTCGACGGTGCCGAGACTCGTATCTACCGCCTTGCATTTCTCAATCAGCGCTTCCGGGGCCAAACCGATTACTGCAGCCATGGCGCCGGTCCCTTCCGGAACGGCCCTTTGCATGGCCTGGCCACGCATCCTCACGAGATTGACCGCCCGCGCAAAATTGAGCTTACCGGCCGCGACCAGTGCCGAATACTCACCCAGACTGTGGCCCGCGAACAAGGTCGGACGCAAGTCCGTTTCACCCGCCAATACCCGCCAGATGGCAATACTGGTGGTGAGAATGGCCGGCTGTTGATTGGCGGTTAGGCGCAGCTCCGCTTCCGGGCCATCGAAGCACAGGTCACTGAGCTTGAAATCCAGTACTTGATCGGCCTCTGAAAAGGTATTTCGAGCCACCTCGAATCTGTCGCACAGCGCCTTGCCCATATCGACAGATTGAGACCCTTGACCGGGGAACATCGCCAAAACACTTGCCATAATTGAATACTCCTAGAGCGTTTCAAGGTTGATAGGGAGCATAGATAGGGAGCATAGTCGGAATTCTGGAAGAAGTTGGCGCATTCTTCAGTGTCGAGCTGTTCGAGGCCGTCGGCGATGGTCTGCCAGAGGTCGTCGACGGTTGTGGCAGCGGCTTTGCGCAGGAAGGCTTTGAGCTTGGCGAAGGCCTGTTCGATGGGATTGAGGTTGGGGGAGTAGGGCGGCAAGGCGCCCGCCGTCTCGATGGCTTTACGCACGCCCTCGACCTTGTG
>Ga0209782_1001906_pt1 | contig 11291 bp, 6 predicted proteins | sample WorMetmaBAHAMAS1_FD_187390 | JGI IMG/M metagenome (GOLD analysis project Ga0209782, IMG submission 187390) | Marine gutless worms symbiont microbial communities from Max Planck institute for Marine Microbiology, Germany - Inanidrilus... | ecosystem: Host-associated > Annelida > Digestive system >...
CCTCGGTGATTTAAGCCCCCTGACCCCGCAGTACAAATCCTTGCTATGTCCCTGGCGACTGCATGCATCATGATTGTTGTGTTTAAAATACATTTTACATTACTTATTTTTTGTACTTATTTGACTTTTATAAGATATACTTTAAATATTCTTAATAAATTGAATAACAGTCTATTATAGTGGAATAAATGAGTTAGGCCAAACATTAATATTATTCTTATTGCAAGAGTAATCGGCCACAGACTTAATTCAATGAGATTTATTCAGACACCTGAAGACGTATTTTATAGTTAGAGCTCGAGGCACCAGTACCTAATGACTTTTATGTTTTAGGTGCTGGGTATAAATTATCTTACTTAGTACCGGTGCACATTTTACATTTCACTTTTATTAAATTTTATTAAATCTATCTGTTTTTGGAGATGCATTATGCATATACAGACAGTTAACTGCATACAGCATGATTGCAGTCTGTGTGGTCAGGCTGTGTGGTTTTAATAGTGTGCTTTCCAGTCAGTGGTATTAATTGTCATGGTCCAGAGTGTTCTAGACTATGTGATCATTGTGTGGTCAGGCTTTTAATGAGACCCAAGCTAACAACGATAAGAACTTTGGAACGATTACCCTTAAAATGGATAGACATTGTGTATTCTCATGACTGTTCTGCACTGCTAGCATCTGTAGGCTATTCTCAGGACAACCAATTATATGCTAGCACGAATTGTGTTAGTCATATGTCCAGTCCGGCTTATTCATTACGGCTGTTTTTCTGACAGGTTATCAATTGGCTTGATAACTCAATTGTCAGAATATCCATCTTGTAATGTATCGTTTTGGGGTTCAAATCCCGGTGGTATCAAGAATTTTTTATCTAATAATTTTTATGTGCTTTTGGTTGACTTAAAATCGTAGTTCATTATGTTTTATTTCACTTTATTCACACTTATTCAGACAACCATTTTAGTGAAGTACTTAATTTTCATTTGACATATGTCGCTCCTTTTGTTTACGTAATCTTTGAAACAAACACCAATACTCTGCCAGCCACTGATGTCGATGTAAAAATTGTCAACAGTTTCAAGAATGCATATCACTGGAACTATCTTAGTGATATGTACAACAGAAGCCTATGAGTTTGCCAGTCTATCATCTCACTAGTGCAAGTACAAAGACGGCACAGCATATACTGAACTTGTGTAGCATCACATTGATAATAATTTTTGCACACACTTTAGCTCTGAACAGTTGAGATAATCTGTGTTATATGCCATACACCTTAGGTTAGCACTAAGAATATTAAGTGAAAGTTTAACATACAGTTACATACTACAGTAATAAAAATTTGAATGTTTAATATCTGCATTGTTTTAAAATTTAAAATGCTTGCTTTGCTGTGACAGATGCAGATCTTTGTAAAGACTCTGACAGGCAAGACAATTACTCTGGAGGTTGAACCTTCAGATACAATTGAAAATGTCAAAGCTAAAATTCAAGACAAGGAAGGTTTGTTTAACTACAGCACTACTTACATGATAAAACTGTTCGATTGTCTAGGGAACATATCTTTTATGATGTTTTCATTGTTTTGTGATAAAATTTGTTTGAAGGAATGGCCACCACATTGCAAAGTGATTGGTTGCATTTGTGATGGTCATCTGAACCAGAAGAAGACGTATTTCACAGTCCACATAGTCATTATCATGACTTACGATTATACTAAGTTGTATAAATGTAATTATTATACTTAAAGCTGTGAACCACAGCTCTTGTCCCGTGCTTATTGTGGGTTGATATTGCTTTCACTATCTGATAAAAGCAGCACTAAGTACAGTAGTGTTGGCAGGATATCGCTCTTCAGAGAAATGATGGATACAGTATGATAAACAAATTATTGCGATATGATGCAGACACATGCCCTTCCATGTAGCGTACCTGGGGTAGAATTCGCAAAAACCAGCCTGCTGTAGAATCAGTTGCATGGGCATGGTGGCATGTTCGTGCCATCAGTCAGACATGATGTGTCCAGTGAGGCTATATACTTATCACATTCAGCGTGCAGCTGCGGCCACTACTTTGGTGGAAGTGAAACTTTGATGATACTGACTGCTAGAGTTCGAACGGTCCACGAAAAAATGGTGCAGACCCAGTATCCGATTTTACGACAACAATTTCGGCCGACCCAGGACCCGATTCAATTTACCGGGTGGACGTGCCCGCCTCGCCTGAACGCCCGCATATTTTAGTATAACCCCACTCGTGCGGGCGGTCACCTGCAAACGCCATTTAGTTCGCTAAATTTAGCTAAATGTATGCTGCAAATTAGTTACTTACCATATTGCACAACGCTAGAATAATGCGGCATGTCATTCATTTAGAGAATTATCCTGATGTGGATGCGATAACGATATTTGATACGATGCGATGTATTGTGCCAACAATAATATACCAAGCCACAAGTAAATTGGCTGCGTTTTTTTTCAATCCACAAAATTTAAGATGTCTGAGAATTATATGAATATTGCAGGTATTCCACCTGATCAGCAGCGTCTGATCTTTGCTGGAAAGCAGCTGGAGGATGGTCGCACGTTGAGTGACTACAACATTCAGAAAGGTTTGTTGCAGTTTTGATCTACAACGTGCCATGTTATGATTGGTACCACTGTACCAGTTGTGCTTCCATTTTGTGGTGTTGAAATAAACTATTTACATATTTTGGTGTTTATCGCTAAGAATACTGGCAACTTTATCATCACCATCCAGTGACGTAAGGTAAGTTGAGACGGTTCTTTCTTTATTGTTACGTTATCTGCATGACACACACACACACTTTCAGCACTGACATTCATTCATTCATCAGGGGTGGCGGTTGGCCGTTGGCAGTCTTTCGACGTCCCTTTCAGCCTACCGCCAGCGCTGAGGCCTAGATATGTCCCTGTGCGCAATTCCCCTCTAACACTGGGGCTTGTACTATATGTTTATAGAGCCTAGCTTAGCCGGTGGGTTTCACTGGCAGGGTGCCGACACACGGTCTTCCTATAAGACTGCTGACCCCTACCATCTGTTATCCACACCGGCGGCTCTCACCACACACCAGACGCCCCCGATCCGGATGTGATGGCCTGTCACAGTTTAAAGAGGACACAGGCAAACCCTCTGTGCCTGCCTGAGAATTTAATCTCATAGCATGCAGAAACCTGACTTGACATGCTGGCAGGGGTGGGAGACGAACCCACGCCCTGCCGAACTAGTAAGCCAGGCTCACTGCACTGCAGCTCCGACAGCCCTAGCCCTCTGAGCCACTGAAGCAGGTTTTCAGCACTGACAATAAGTAAATAAAATGCATAACCTGTATTGTGTTTGTAGTCGACATTAAAGAGCATGTAGCATTTTCGTCATTATGCATGGCTGTTTAGTGTCCAAGCTATGTTGCATGTTGGTTGTGATGATGAAGTATGTTTGTCGTCGCTAGAGTCAACGTTGCACCTCGTGCTGCGTCTTCGCGGTGGAATCATCGAACCTTCTCTGCGCATGCTGGCACAGAAGTACAACTGCGACAAGATGATCTGTCGCAAGTATGTGAACATAACTGTTAAGCAGCAGTGCTCACATCGCACTGACTGAAGTTCAGTTCAGTTAGTGTTATGTGAAGTCCTTGAAAGTACATTAATTTTTTCCGTCTAAATTCAAAGCCTTGAAAGTACTTGAAAAGAGGATAGGTCCTTGGAAGTCGTTGAATTCACCACAAGGTCAAACTGCGCAATCACTAAATTCATTAAACATTTGTATAGTACAGGAATGAATATTCTTTTATTTACTTACAAATTATTGATTCGGCTACAAGTGCACTACTGTTTTATTACGTAATAACTGTATCGTCATCACAGAAATAAACATTTAAATCTTTGCTGTTATACTGCGCATGCTGTAAACATCCGCCGAGATTTGTTCCTTGAAAATGCAACTTGAGGATCCTTGAAAGTCCTTGTATTTCAGCATCAAAAGATAGTCGGAACCCTGTGATTGGATAATGCATCTAATGGCAACTCAAACTGTGCAGTTGTCCACCCAAGTGGCATGGCTATGGCAACCAACGAATTAATTTAGGTCTGACTAGGGCATTCATTAAGAATAATGAAAAATCACCATGATGTCGAGTGTTAGGAAATATTATTTTGATAGCAGAGAGACGGTCAGGTTTTTGTCAGTATTCTTTGTCTAAATATATAACTAAGCGGTCGGCATTGGAGAGCTGGTGTAGCACCCATTCTGTCAGCAGTCGATGAGAAAGTAAGAGGTCAGGTCACTGGTTAGGGTTAACGCTTTTGTGTTTCTTCAGTGCTTTTACATCCGTCATGTACAAACGTTGTTCCACTAATCTCTATGGAGATTTTCGTCCAGGTAATGCGTAAGAGAGCCCGACTGGAACTGGCTGCTTGAGATTCACTTGGAAAAACTGGCAATTAAACATAGTAGCAGCATTAGTAGTAGTAGTAATAAGTCATTGGTCAGTTATAATTGGCTGAAAGACAGACTACAAAATTATAATGTCTGTGATTGGCATTTGTGGCAGGTGCTATGCCAGACTGCATCCACGTGCAACGAACTGTCGCAAGAAGAAATGTGGACACACGAACAACATCCGCCCGAAGAAGAAGTTAAAGTAGACATTGCACATCTGGATGTTGCTGTCAGGAGACACCTTGCTTATGTGTCTACAGTTTTTGTTGCAAAAATGTATGTCGGAAATCAGCTTGCAACAAACTGTCCCTATCATGATTTTTCTCTTGACATTCTGATTACAAAATATTGCTGAATTATATGTTTTGCTTGTCATTCTATACAGAATTAGTCAGTCACATGCCTGCCAAGTGGGCTATATGTTTTGCTTCTGATAGCTTGTTTCTTATTTTTAAAATGATTCCTTGGAGACGAGTTATGCCATGATCTAGTGCACTGATTTTTACCAAAGGTAGAAAACTGGTTGCAGATCAGAGATACAAGCTTCATTTTTCAATTGTTTGAGGAACATTGCCATGGCTACTAATTTTTTTGGCTAAATTGGCAATCCCACCTTCATTCTGCACACTGGAATTCCAAAATGGAATGGAAGATCACAATTTTGATTTAAGAAGATTAAGCATCGATGACGTAGTTACTTAATGGAAATTTCATGGTCTTTGTCCAGTCAACCCTGAGATTGCGACGTTAAAATTGTTTTTCATGTAGTGATTTGGCAAAAATTGGCATATCCAACCAATCAATATTATATACTGAACCAGTCTTCACTAATTTCCAGGATTGGTAGATATATGAGTGGAGAACAGTTAGAACAATCCACAAAAAAATTGACCAGATTCAGTAATTTTACGTCTCTTGCACTTGCTAAGTCAGTAACTGATTCAGCAACAAGAAGCATTTGAAAAATGTTGGGACCATTCGCCACTGCGAGCTGCCGCATTGCCATTCACCAGGTGTTGCTACTGTCGCATGCCGCCTGCGCATCGATGTCCACAACAACGACGACAACGCGTGACAGAGGGGACCGCTATGGCCCCAGAGAATGGGCCCAATGAATGTTGCCATGTTTTCTGCAGCTGATGGTGGTAATCAAGTTGGTAAGCCAATCCTGTAGTAGTGTGTGACTGATGGCATTGGCGTGGCTCACGTAGGCACTGATCAAATTCAGCACATATAGCAATCACTCGTGTTGACAATAAGAGATGGGCTAACATCAAAGGAGACATTTCTGATATTTTGGAATGCCAGCACTTAAGTTACGGCTACTATTTGTTGTTTGTTTACTGCAACACAACGTCAGTGACAGTATGTTGAGATTTACTAAAGCTACTGACTGCTTTTACTTAACACAAATAGAATTTAAATTGTAACAGACCTTGGTTGGTTATTCCCAAAAGATCTATTTTAGCAAGTAGCCCATTGTGAGTACCTCGCAAAATTAATGCGAGAAATTAAGACTGAAAGTACTAATAAGCTTTAAGAGTTGATATAAATTAATTAATTCAGCTCGCCTGCCACACTTGCTGTGTGGGTTACATGTTTTGCTGATGTTAATAATCATGTATGGGGTGCAATACTGGAATGATATCAGAGATACACGCCAAAGCTGACCAACACTGCCAAGCTGAAAGGCTGTTTATTTGACAATATGGAATGATTTGCTGCAAGAGTTTGCTGATATTAATGAAATCATGTCATTTCGCAACAGACTGTGTTGCTGCAGCTGGTGGACATTATAGGCAACTGACATTTAGGCCTATCACTGAAATATGCAAAGTTTCATTTGTTATATTCAATCCATAACTGCTTGTTCACTTTTCACTTGAAAAATTAAACTTTAAAGTTTAAACTGCTTACTATTGAACCATATTAATTGTTTCAAAAAAATTTGCAGCATAAAGTTGTGTAAACTCACGTACATGGCCTAAAAGTTTGGCCCAAATCCGTGCTACAATTGCTGAAAGACAGAAAATTTTCTACGGGATTGTGTTTTTATTGGCGCACCCTGTACATCTGATATAAATTTGGTGGGCTTCTGTCCAGTAACTTTGGAGTTAACACGGCTCAACTGTGTACAGATGGCATTGATCACCACTCAGGATAGTTTGACAAAGAATCACAGAAATCATAGTCAAACTCAAGTAAAAATTAAAGGTTTACAGTTACAAATGTAACTTGTAATAAGATGTGTATTATCATTTATCCCAGGTCTTGAAAATGTGGAGACTTTATTCAAGAACAAGACCTCATGCTCAAAACCATGACTTTTTCATCAAGACTTGATGATTCATGGCTTGCAACTATAAGCTCAGTGTAGGCCTAGGCCTAAAGAAATGGCCAGCATATCGGCAGATTCCATAAAGTAACTAGAGCAGAGCGTAGGCCTACAACGCATGTATGTGCCCACGCGTTGCAGTTGATTCGGGTATATAATGTAGCCTAAAACTAGCCTACATTATGAAGAAAACTGCAACAAAATTTATTACTTTGTAAGTCTGGACTCTCGGTCGATGTTTGATGTTTGGACATCGTCGCAAAAATGTATCGAGTAAGTACTTGTAGAAACTGCTAGCTGGCTATACTTCTATGGTATTGGTCAATAATGGCTGCCATTTTGCGGCGCGGTCCAACGCGGCAAGTTTCCAAACACGTGCATGTATGACAGTTTAAACAGATGGCCTAATTAAAGGTTTGTTCACACCGACTGCGGTGCGGTGCCGCGCGGCGACGCTGTATTGCGTCCTGTTAAGCCCGCATTCCACGACACCGACACGCCTACATCCTTACGTCCGATTTTCTGAAGTTATTCCTGTGGCAGGCTGAACGGTGAAGTCGCCCGACACGCCGATGTTGATGTCGGTGTCGTGTCGAGAATGCGGCCTATAACGTATCCGAGGGCGACATTATGGAATATGGGCCTACATGTAGGTTATGTGATACATTGCCGCATATATGTTGCGTCCAGCTCCTCAACGCATACGTAGCATCTTCGTCCGACAGGTTCAACTCGATTTCCTCGTGACAGTGTTAGAAACAAGAAGCTCTGCTATGGCAGAGAGACCGCGAGACGTGCTTCTCAGTATAGAAAAAAACTTGCAATTGATGAATGACCTTGACATACACCCAAGGTCATCACAGTTGCTGTAATTAAATGGCCGTACTGAATATCACTTCCTGTGGACTGTTGTTTCAACGTCTTTATATAGGACCATTTTCAAGACACTACCACTTTTGAAGTGAATGTGACTGCCTGTGACCTTGATGAGAACTCATTAATATTTGACAACGAAGCTTAAATTACAAACCACATGCGCTTTCTAAATGTGTAAACATACCGTAGTTAAATCGCGCTTTATTTATGATTTATAGCCATTACAAAGGTTAGAGACAACAAAAGTGACCTTCAAACTCACTCATGGTCATTGGCAATCATGACATTCGATAGCCCATAAATGATTTCCTAATTCCTATTTGTCTTCCATTGTAACTACGTCTCTATTGCACCGTTTCTGAGATCGCTTATTTCCGAAAATTTAAAGATGTCACGTGACCGTGACCACATTCAAAGGACAATTTGTAATCCCAATGCTAAACCGCCACCTGGCGAACCACTGTACAAAATTTGAAGTCTCTAGCTTTAGCCATTCCAGGGATATCATAAAGAATTTAAATAGGTCACGTGACCATAACCACGCCTCTTTTGGAGGTGATTTTTTTATTCTTTTGGTAACACTTGATAAAGCCCACCTGTGTATAAAATTGACAGCTCTAGTATCAGCCATTCCTGAGATATGGATTGGGCCCTCCAAATTTAAAATGGGTCACGTGACGTAACCGCGCCCCTTTCAGGGACGGTTTGTAGTCCGTATGCTGGGACTAGCTATACGACCGACCTGTGTACCAAAATTAAAATCCCTACGTTGACCCACTACAAAGATATGAATGGCGACGAAAAATGGAAAAATTTGGGTGGTTTGGGGAGTAGGCGTCACCCAAGGTCACAGCAACAAAGTATTACTTCCTATTCGACTTTAACAGAAACTATGCGTCTATCTTGTACCGTTTTCGAGTTATATATATATAGCACGTTTTTCGTTGAAAGTGGTCAATTTTAACCCACCCCACCTGCATTTGTCAGCGGGGGCGATCCCGTTCGAATTTCGCCGTGAACTTTGGTGTCGGAATACTAGAGTCACGGGCTATCGTGTGGCGTTATTTGCGTGATCCTACGTTTAGCCGTTTTGATACAATACTGGAGTGTGACAGACGACGGCATATAGGCCTACCGCGCTTAGCATAGCGTTGCGCGGTAAAATGTTAGCCACATCTCGCAAGGATGCTACGAGGAAACTGCTCCCGTGGAATTTCAGCTATACCAGGTGCTGTTGCACCTGCCTCTGTGAAATACTATGGAAGTTTGCACCGGCCGGGACGTTGCGCAACTTGCGCACCGGCGTCACTGTCACGCAAACACAAACAGTGTTTAGTAGGCTATTCTCCAGTAGCACTAATATGATGTGATAAAATGTATATTCGCGTAGGCACGGTAGGCTCTAGTTCCTCATGATAGCTATATTTGTGTTCGTTAACTTAATTAGACGACGTGTGTAGACGTTGGCAACTTGGCACGTTGCCACACGATTATTTACTTACTGGTTATGTGGTCAGCGTAATAAGTATTTAATGTAACAGCATCATCTACGTCATTGCAAGTTGCATTTTTGGCAGTTTGCACGTGGTTGTAATTGTAAAATAACCAAATTCAACGGTTTTAGAATAGTTTTGTTGTTCCAATATGGATAAGATTATTACTGAACTGGTTGGCGACACGGTAATGAACTATGGTGACTTTTATTATGGCGTTTGTTGATTGTCGTTCGTTGTTTAATGTATACAGAAACGCGTGGCAAAGCCCAGCGTAGAGCCCGCCCAGCATGGCTGTGTCGCCGTTAGCGAGTATTAGCGATACACAAACCTGCTATGAATTAAACCGAGTGCTGATCGATGCCTAGTGTACACAGCTGAGCCGCGTTAACTCCAGGCGTACTGGCCAAAAGCCCACCAAATTTTATACCAGATATACAAGGATAATCGCCGTTTTTTTAAACGCGCCCATCGGCATTTCAGTCGTCCAACGCGATTCGGAATGCCAGCGTGACGACTGAAGATCAGTAGGCCGATTTTCGCCCAACAACCAAAAGGTAGGCCCCTACAAAAGGAACAACATTATCTTCGTGGTTAGCTGCACTAATGTTCACCAAACTGTTTACCATTGCCCCACCCTCCCCCCAGCCAAAAAAGGAAAAATTGATTGGTAAAGCTTAAATTCCATGGGAGCAATTTTTGTAGTATCCTCGTTGACACGCCCGACACACGTGACATTCTTGCAAGGATGTTACGAGGATGTCAGGTGTGTCGGGCGACTTCCCCGTTCAGCTTTCTACGTACTTACCTGATTAGTTTGGGGCCTATGTGGACCACCCACCGAGAGTACTTGGTAGTTTCTATCACTGTGCGAAATTTGGTTATGATTGATGCAATAGTTTCGATAATATAAATGTTTCAATATTTGGTGCGTTTGGCTGAAAAACACCTATTCACACCAACAAAATTGGGGTTTTGGGCTATTTGATCCCTTAAATGGCCTGCAGCATCAACGAAAGCCAAAAAAAGCATACCCTTGCATGAGTCTGCGTCATCAAGCGTGAAAATCTGGTGAGTGGTCTGAACTGTAGATGATCGAGTTCCTTAAAAAGGGGTATACATAAAAAAGTTTTGGCTATATTTCATGTATTTGCCCAGTAACCCCCGTGGAACTATGTCCACCAAATTTTCCATGGCAGTAGAAGTTGTGGACGTAATCAGCTGTGACAAATTTTTTGCCGATCGGTACAAGGGACGCAGATTCTGTGTATATATGAATTTAGTTTGGACAGTACCATTTACCATTGTTGCTGCTAGCCTACTAGACCATTGCTACAAAGATAGCTTGTGACAATCTCAAACACGGAGCCATGCAGCACGTGTCGCATGGCAACACAAAATCTCGTAACCCTGAACATACTGGGTCCACTGTTTAACGTATGTAATATTCACAGTTGACCCCTTGAATGAATAGAAATGGACAAAGTCATATAGTGACGGTAAAGGTTCTTTCACACCAGATCTGGCACGACACACTACAGCACAGCGCTATGCATCGCCAGGCGGGTCTTCTAAGGGGGGGGGGTGGTCACCGGAATATTTTGTAGGGTATATGTGAAAATATGCAGTTTTTGACAGAAAATTGGCATATAATCACTAATTTTTTTATCCCATGTGTCCAGTTGCACTTGCCAAAAATTTCATTTGGGGGAGAGGTAGTGGGGTCCAGACCACTGACTGGGGGGCGTGCCCCCTGCTGCTTTCACACCAAATCCGGTGCCATCTATACAGCACCGTGCTGCGCCAGATGCGGTGTGAAAGAACCTTAAGACACAGACAGTCGGTGGCGGCTAACTCGGTGCATTATTTAAGCCTCATCACAATGCAAATTGTGAACAGTCAGCACAAACGTTGATAATTTGTTTTAACGCGCAGCGCACATACGCGCGCTATACGTACGCCACGACCCGTCCGTCCGTCCGTCCGTCACACGCTGGTAAGTGCATCCTCGCGAGGATGTCGGTGTCATGGAATGCGGCCTTAAACCCTAGAAAAGTTCACTCACTCACTGGCCAGTCGGTCGAAGTCGGTGGCAGCGCTTCCGTTGGTATAACATAGTACTAGGTGGC
>Ga0209782_1001907_pt1 | contig 11289 bp, 9 predicted proteins | sample WorMetmaBAHAMAS1_FD_187390 | JGI IMG/M metagenome (GOLD analysis project Ga0209782, IMG submission 187390) | Marine gutless worms symbiont microbial communities from Max Planck institute for Marine Microbiology, Germany - Inanidrilus... | ecosystem: Host-associated > Annelida > Digestive system >...
GTGTCAGTGTGTGTGTGTGTGTGTGTGTGTGTGTGTGTGTGGTAGAGTTGCCAGTGATCTACGTACCACGCCGCACTGTGCTGGTGAACAACGGTGACTCTGCCGTGCTCGTGTGTCAAGCTGAAGGCATTCCTCGACCAAACATCACCTGGTACCGCGACCGCATTCAGGCCAGTATATGCACTGATACTCCACAGTGGGCGTGGCTTCCAGGCCACTGCCATAGGCACTATCAAGCGGGTTGCCCGTGCTCACTGAGCCGTGCAGCTGCTGGCCAGCAACTGCTAACGTGAACATCACAGGCCATAACTAGACATATTTCCCGTGTCTGGCACTTATTTATCGGGACTATTTCTGTTTTAAGCATTGATTATAATTAAGCGATTATTTTGATTTTGCTGTTTTATGACTATGACTCAGCAGTCGATCTTACACTTGGTTGTAAACTGGGAAGTTTTTAATAGTAGGCCTACCAGTATCTCGTTTTACTTAATTTCATGTGCTGTGGTCTGTCAGCTTGTTCTTACACGAATATCTATTGGCATTTGAGACACTTGGCAGTTCAAAGTTAAATGAAAATTACTGACGTTGTCTGACAATATCCATTTATTTGTTTTAAATAATTTCGTGAAAAGATGGGCAAGTACAAAATTCAGTGATCTTTGTGTCAAGTTAAACGTAAATCAGTCAACCAATCAATTCTCTAGATTGTATAATACGCTAGATGTCGCCACTGACTGTGTTGTGTGTAATATACACGCACACAGCTGGAGGAGTTGTCGTTCATCGAGTTGTCACCAGATGGCTCTCTGACAATCCTGGGCACTCAGCCGCTCGACTCCGGTGACTACCAGTGCATTGCGGCCAATGACGCCGGCTCCACGAGCGACATCGTGCGACTCGATGTAGGATGTATGTCAAACAACCTACTAATTATTTTTACTATTATAACAAAGCTTGTGCAAAACAGCAAATATCAACATTTTGCGTGAAAGTGCAACGCACAGAACTAGCTAATAGCTATCAAATTTATGCCAGTCAGTGGCTAGTCATAAATGTAACGGCATCGGATGTAAGTCAGCACTTGTTGCTTGCGGTCTATCGTACATTGCATACACTTCACCCGCTCACCCAGTGCTGCATTTTGGTTAACTTGATCAAACACTGACGACGTCCAGCTGGTACCACCACCCGGCAAACTTTTTCTAATCATAACGTCATGCTTTATTCTGATCCTGTAGTGTAAATGTATGATGTGATCCACAAAACCGGAAGTACATAACGTATCGCAATGCAACACGAAGAGGAATTGATGTGGATACCCATACTGGCGGTTGTGTGCATGGTTATCAGTGGCTTATGTGATTCGTGTGCCTGTGGTGTCCGTGCTCTAAAAGAAAAACGACTTGAACTATCAACGCCAAACTTCATACACGTATACTCATGGCATGAACTTGGTATGCATTAACCCTGAGGTCAAACGGTCAAGGCTCATCGTGAAGGGGTTACGGAGTGTGCTGCCAGCATGAGTCTGCATGTTGATATGACTGCTGAGGTTTCTGGTTATGTCTCTGTGTGTGTGTTGTTAGCGTCTCCTGTGGTGGTGGAGGCGCCTCAGAACGTGGGAGTCGACGTGCTTCGTAACGTCTCACTGCCGTGTCAGGCGACTGGCAAACCTCGGCCGACTGTGACATGGACACGGTCTGATGGGACTCCGCTGCAGGGACTGATGAATGCCAGCAACACACAGACGTCTGGGTCTGCTACTGCAGAACGATTCACCGTTCATACTGACGGATCTCTCAACATACACCGTATGTCCACCACAATCCATCTCTCTGTTATTATCGTCATTTGTTTCAAAACATAACATATTAAGTACAGCGAGTGATTATTAAGCCAAGTTACAGAAATGTAATTCCCGAGGACAGAAAGACTGGAACATCAGCACAAACAACTGCTCTGCACGCGAAATACATGCAATGCATGCAATACTGGCAATATTGTTGACAGAGTGAAATAAACACTATCAGACTCTGTTGTGGGACTATCTAACAATCGATTAGCAGTGAGGTGAGTGAGTAGTTATAGAAGGGGAATTCTGTACCAAAGAATATTTAAACGTCTGTTTATAGATTAGATTGTTGACTAAACAGCAGACAGACGTTGGCTGGGTCGGTAGGTGGTTCTAGAGGTATCAGTGATGAACTGATGATGCAGCAGGAGGACAGGTGACAGTCATGACTGATGAATGGGTTGACTGGTTGACGTCATAGAATAGCTATTTGAATTTTCTTTGTTAGATTATTGATGGATGAAGTCAAGTTTAAAATTGGAACCAGAAATCTTTGATTCTGCACCCATAGCTGATTTATAAATAGAAGTTTAAAATTGTTATATTTTTGGGTGCAGTGCAGAATTCCCTATGGCTGCAGTTCAGCATGAATAGACGTGCTAACATGATTGGCAGACCTTTGACCGTCCTTAGAGGGCTGTTTTTTACTTTAAACAGTGCTTATGCAACGAAATGGTAAACCTTTACCAACATAATAGATTATACAAATTTTAATTGATATTTTTTGATGCAGTGATGGCACATTGATTATAATATTATAATATTTATAATATATTTTATTGAATATGATCTCCATCTATGTTTGGGCAACATTGCATACTGTGTAAAGTGGAAAACCAGAAAAAAAGATTTATAATATTTTTATTTCCAGACATCATTTTATAGTCTAGTAATGAAAACAAATGCACAATAAAATGCCAGTTATTCCAGGCTAAACGTATACAATGCTGATAATGTCTGCTGTATCAAACGTTAGGTGTACTGAAGGATGACGAAGGAATGTACACTTGTACTGTCAACAACCAGTTTGGAACAGTTCGTGTCTCGGCGTTTGTCACTGTCACAGGAATTGGTCGGTATATCACTCATTCAATTGTCGACTGAAATAATACACAGAAGCATTCAGATCCAACCATAACTCATTTTATTTTGTCTCATTTCATTTAAAGTGAACTTAGGAGCATCTTATGTCCACTTAAGTTTACTTCAGTTTAGATGAGATGAGATGAGATGAGATGAAAGATGTGAACATGCTTTTAGAACAGTCAGTCAGTTACTAATTTATTTTATTATGTTTACTATTCTTCGCTTCCGTGCTAGCAGTTAGGTTACAAAAAAAGGTATATGACTTGTATAAAAAACTTGATTAAATTATCTGAAAGCAGTGAATAATGCAAACATCTGAAACTAGTGTTTGCTAGAGATGGACAGTTTGAGCATTTGATTTAACTTGTTATCTATTTGTCAAGTCAACAGCTGCAACATAACATGCATTATATGTATTTAGTTAAGTATTAACATTACTCACTCACACATGTAAAATAAAATGAAATAAATGCTCCAAAAGCTTGCAAAATGGTCTATATGTTTGTTGAAATTATGACCAAATTAGTTGAGTGTCCATGCATGTGCATTACAGTGAAGCCGCTGATAGCCTACACAAGTCCCAGTGTCGAGACACTCCAGGGTCGTGACGTCACTCTCATGTGCGTCGTGCTGCTGGGCAACCCGCCGCCCGTGATCACGTGGTACAAGATGGGCGAGCGGCTGAGCAGTCACGACGACGTTGCCAATGGCAACGGCGGGCACCTGTCGCTAGATGACGTGGGCGTGTCAGACGAGGGCGAGTATACGTGTGTAGCGAGCAATGCTGGAGGAAACGCCACTCAGACCACACAGCTCGACGTACATGGTATTCACGCACTCATTGTTTATACGTTCATTTCAGTGGTCCCACTAAACTTCGAGAATAATGCGTCTTTTATGGTTAAAACTTTTGTCCTCAACTGTTCGAATTTAATTTACAACTTAGCTGAACAACAAATGTCAAGTACTCAAGTTCATTTATTTAGTTGCCAGCTACTCAAGCGTGATCTGATCCATCCCTTGACTACGTGATAGAGATCAGTAACCGTGTACACATCGTGCATTGCACATTGCATGCATGTCGACGATTGCATTGTTTTTACCGATACGTTATGTTACTAAATGACGGCTGCTATGATCACGTGGTGTTGTCAGTGGCTCCACTGATTGCTGATTCGCCGTCTGAAGTGTTCGTCACCGCTGGCCAATCAGCGCTGCTCCCTTGCCACGTGTCCGGGAAGCCACGCCCACAGGTCACGTGGACCAAGAACGGGGTCCGTCTATCATCTGACTCGGACCCACACTACTTCATCACCGAGTCTGGGAGTTTGGAGATCTTTTCGGCCCATCCTGACGACACTGCCACCTACTCGTGTACTGCTCTCAACGTGGCTGGAGTCAGAGAAAAACGTGTCATGCTTTTTGTACACGGTCAGTGTACCTTATATCTTTTTGTACATTACTAGAGGTAGCTGTACTTGTACATTGCCATTCATCAGGCTGTCTGTCTGTCCGTCTGTTTCATATTAGATTGCAACTGCAGAACAAGTCGCAGCTGTGAACTTGGTAAAAGGTTGCTACTGTGATTGCGGCGACAGCCCACATTGCTGCTGAGCACGGATTATTCAATCACGTTCGCCAGGTGGCAGCCCGATAGTGTAATGATTAGTTAGGGCTTGGACTTGTGACCTGCAGGTTGGACACTCAGCCACTCAGGTTTCAGATAACCTTAAACAAGTTGTTTAAGTTCACACATATGCAAATGTCACCATATAATTAGGTACGGTCATATGGCAATGATGCCTTGCAGTTGGGAAGGTAACAGTTGCTGTGGCACTGGCTTAAACCTTTACCTCAACACTTGTTGCAAGTGTTTGAACTGAACATAAAATAGTCAAAATACACATTTTTTTCACAGAACTAAATTAAAGCGCTAAAATACCCAAAAAACATCGTTCAGTGAATTAAAAACATTTAAAATGTGATAGACATACTTTCCCCACAGATAAAAACGTTTTACAGAAAGAGACGATTTCACACACACACGTGTGTGTGTGTGTGTGTGTGTGTGTGTTCAGTGGCGCCACAGATGGCGTTGTCACACAACGAGTACACAGTCATCGTAGACAACCCAGTCCTGATGACGTGTGAAGTCACCGGCACTCCCGCCCCTCAGGTCACGTGGACCAATCACGGCCAAGACGTCCTCGCGGACCTCAAAGACGACACCACGTTTCATATACTGGCCAATGGCGCGCTGAGGATTGATCGTGTGACCACGGAGGATTCTGGGATGTATGAGTGTATTGCAAGCAATGTGGCGGGGAACGCCAGCATGGCTGTCACTCTCACTGTACACGGTACGTGCAGCACGCTAATTTCTCTTTAATTACAAGCACATTTGTATAAGCTTCTTTCAGAATTTATGTTTTAGTATTAATACAACAAACGTATAAAAGGCTTAGTTGTAAAGTAAAATCTGATCAACTGTGTATTAATTACTATCAAGTTATTTTGAAAAATTGTAGGCCTACATTAAAAGCAATTTTAAAACATACAAATAGTTCTTGAGTGTGCTCTAAATCTGAGTGAGCACAATGCTGTTCATTTTCATTCAGTGCTGATGAGATCATCTTTGAAGTGACCTATTTTTGTGTATTTGCAGTGGTGCATGACCTATATTTACTACTTTGCCCCAGGGAGAAGTGCAAAGTTGATCTTTACCAAATTTTTGTACCTGTTATGGCTCAGTCCTCTCCTGACGGCTTGATGATACGTTAAGTACTTCTGGTTTTGTGGATGACATCATGTTTTCATAGCATGGATCAGTAGGCCAGAATCAAGTATGACGTTATATTTCGATAAAGATCACCAGGTGGCAGCATCAGTTGGATGTCAGACAACCAGTGTTTCGTCGAGTTCGTCAGAATGCAACATTGGGGTCAAAGTCTGTTATCTATGATTTCCTTGTTATAACTGCGGTTCAGTTGTAGTTTACTTTTTAACCAGGTTTTACCTACATTGCCATGTTTGGTGAATGATGTCATGGTTATCAACCAAATAGCTGGTTACTAGGTCAATCACGGTTGATGTGTGGCTGGAAAATATACAATAAAGTTGGAGTTGTTTGTCAGTTCCTGACATTCAGCGTGAATGTGTCTGTAGTGCCTCCACGGCTGTTGAGTCGAGCCAAGTGGACAATGACGTCACTGGCGGGCAGTGAAGTCACCCTACCTTGTGAAGTGACTGGCGAGCCGTGGCCAATGATACGCTGGAGTCGTGACCAGCTGGAGATAGATCTGTACAGTGGTGATGAGCTGCATCAGTCGCTGATGATGACCGACACTGGGTCGCTGGTCATTACCAGTGTCGACGTCGATGACGCCGCCAAGTACCAGTGTGTCGCTGAGAACCCAGCGGGCGTCGTCTCACAGCTGATCACACTCATAGTACACGGTAGCCTATATGTCACACTTTGTATCGTCCACATGATAATGCCATGTTTGAAGCTTGACATCGTATCAATAGGCCTCAGCGCTGGCGGTGGCTGGAGGCATGTCGCCAGTCTGCCAACAGCCTAGCCACCCCTGATAGACATCGTATCTGTAGCCATTTTGAAGATACCCAAATTTACTTCCAACTGAATTGTCCATATGACAAGAAGTTGCACACACTAGTTTGATCTGTTTGCATGTTTTGGCTCGTGACAGACAAACGGTCATGTATCAGATGGACATGTACCATAGCAATAATATACTGCGCTTGCATAGCATCGTGCGCTAAAAGTGGTGCTATTGATGCATGATAACTGACTGTGTTTACAGAGGCGCCGTACCTGCCGTCTGACGTCATATCCAACACGACCATCATCGAGAACAACCGTATCAGCCTGCCCTGCCCGGTGCGGGGAACCCCCCAGCCAGACGTCACGTGGTACCGAGGGGATTCCCCGGTGCGGGGACACCGTGTGACGTCAGACGGTTCACTGGTGCTGGAGAGAGCCAGTGCTAATGATACAGGACAGTACCGCTGTGTTGCTGACAACGTCGCCGGAAATGTCTCTCACACCGTAGACCTCACTGTCTTCGGTATACTATACACCACCTCCTCCATATTTTATTTATTTGATTTATAGCTAAACTCGTACAGATCTACACAGTATGTCTAGTCTATCGGCCGTTTGATTTGTTACAATAAAAATTGCTGAAGTTGTAAGCGTCATAATTAAGCCGAGTTGTATGCTGTGTTACTTCTATGTCATTTTGCCGGTCAATCGTCCGTTGATAACTAGAATGTGTGTTGTGGGATTGGCTCCAGCAGCCATGAATTAGTGGTGGGTCCAGATTTACCTGGGAAAATAGCAATTTTGGAGAGAAAGGGTGAAATTGTGCAGTGCAATAAGATATATGCAGAGAATGTGACATAAGTCGTGCAAAAACGGCTGAACCGATCAAGCTGCCATTTGAGGTGGTGAATGTGGTGGGCCAAGGTAATCAGATGGGCGTGCATTTTGGCGCCACATGACAAATACGGTTGAACGATTGTGCACGGTGGCTGTGTTGCTAGCTTCGCGGCATGTTTCATGTCAATGCGGCATAGTTGATCTAACCTTGATGCTCAATAAAGATCAGTTTCATTTCTGGTTGAACTCGTTGAAGACGGAATCTAATTGAGCTTTTTCTGTGTGTCTATTGTCGGCAAAAGATCAGCTAGTAGCCTACACATGGCGGGTTGTGCATGGACCCACCGTGGCCGGCTGTAGTGTATGTAGTCTGCTGTTGCAGTCTGTGTGTGTGTAGTGTAGTGTCTCCACACCTGCAGTCCGACGCTGCTGATGACATCTAGACCCATCACTAATTTTAGTTACTGTTTTTAGATATTTAATATTCTATTTTGGGTATTAGATATTCTATGTTTTCAAGATGGCGGAAACCGGAAATATAAATGGTCCAGAACCGGCCGTCTATATCTACTAACGGCGTTCATCTGCTGTGTGTATGTAGTGTCTCCACACCTGCAGTCGGACGCCGCCGACGACATCTCCCTGTCACTGCGTCGTCAAGTCGGTCTCAACACAACGTTCATTGTCCGTTGTCCAGCGCGCGCTGTCCCTACTCCACACATCACGTGGTACAAGAACGGTCATGAGATCGACCCTCAGGCCTCCACACGCATTCAGTCAGTCACTTTTCATCTTTTCATTTCATTCTTCTGACTTCATCTCTGCGTGATGGCTGATTGAGCGTGAGGCAGCGTCGCACGTCCATCGGCGTTAGCTAATATACTCGTTTTATGCTTGATCTTTTATGCTGATGTCGTTATAAGCCACTTACTAACTTATTTTACGTAATTATTATTGTATCTGCTCAAACTAAATCGGTTCAGTAGTACGTTATATGTTTAAGCTGTCGCCCTCCCTGGAATGGGTGTGAAATATTGTGATGAGTATGTCTGTCTGTCTGTCTGTCTGTCCTACTTGTCAGAGGTGTCTTTTAGAACTTTTGTTTAAAAAGCTCTTTACAAATTGACTTAGGCTACTTATCTCCATGCATAGTCTGTGACTGTGAGTATGTACTGCTGCTGTGATGTTGTTGATGCAGTGTATCCGAGGATGGAGTTGAGTTGTCAGTTGCTGAAGCTGATGTTGATGATACGGCAGTCTACAGCTGTATAGCACGCAACCTTGCCGGAGAGATGGAGAAAAACCATCACGTCCAAGTTATAGGTGGGCTACAGACCACATAGGTCGACTGACAGCCACGCCACTTTGTCACTCACACCCACATTGAGGGCTGATAATGTTTAATATTGGCGTAGTTTGTGGTTTGCATTAGCCTATAGGTTTATTGCATTTTTGGTGATTGTTCCTCCTGTTTTTGATTTAGTACCAGAACAGCAAATGAAGCACAAGAGGCTAGAACATATCGAAATTAGCCATTCTATTTGACAGAACTTCTCATGTGCATCTACTTTTAGTTTTTTTTTAGTTTTACTGCTAGAGTTATTAACTTGAGTTAGTTACCAAACGTGTTAGTCAAGAAGGTAGAGCAAACAGTTTCGTTCGTCTATCAGTCTGTCTGTTTGTCCATCTGTCCGTTTGTTTCAACTTTATCTTTTGAGCCAACTAATTCTCTACCATTGAGTAGTTTAGGCTGTTATTCTTTCGTCGCTTAGAAATACACATAACGCTTCATAGGGCCCATCATGTGAAAATGTGACGTCATCCACAAAACCGGAAATGCTTAATATATCGCAACGCTGTCAGGCGAGGACCAAGCTACGGCCACAGCCAGCATGCACAAATCCATGAAGTTCGGCTGAGAGGTTTCTGAGATATGTGAGTGGACAGAGAAACTAATAGCTCATTGCAAACTCCGGGTTGATTACGGCGAAATAACAATATCAATGACATTAGTCACATTACTCACTAGAAAACTGTTTTCAATTGAGTATCGACGTCCCACTGACCGCGCGTCGAACTGAGACTCTAACCCTAACCCTAACCTTAACCTTAACCTTGACCTCTGACCTTGACCTTTAATTTTATGAGAGCTATGGGAATGACTCATATACATGCAAAAATTCAAGGTCAGAGGTCACCGGTTCAAAAGTTAAGAGTGGAAACAGACAGACGGACGGAGGCGATTGCATTACGTCCCGTGCTAACGCGGTAGTAGGTAAATGTCTGGTGGTGACACCTGGTGAATGTGAATGTATTTATAGTTCCTCCGGAGATCGACTTGTCGCTCGCATCACCTTCCAACCTGTCAGTGATCATAGACCGCTCCATAGCCATCGACTGTCCCGTCACCGGAGTGCCCCAGCCTCACATCACCTGGGTCAAGGACGGTCAACGCCTCTCCACCAATCAGAACGACGATATCCAGGTCGTGTCACGGGGTCAGAGGCTGGAGGTCAACAACGCCGAGCTATCTGATGCTGGCAACTATCAATGTCTTGTCAAGAATGCAGCTGGCTTCGTTCAAAGACACTTCCAACTTCACGTCTGGGGTTAGTTTTTTTACCGCACGACGCTATGATAGCGCGGTATTAGCTATGGATAGCCTATTTGTCTGTCTGTCTGTGTGTCTGTCCATCAGACGCTGGTAGGCCTATGCCTATTGTATCAAAACGGCTGCATCAATGCAGCTGGTCGAGCTGGATTTTCTGTTGCGTGCAGGCTTACGTCAACTTATACAACTCTGTTTATACTCTGTTTTTAAAGAAGTTTTGATAGGTCTAAAATATCCATACTATTTTCTGAAACTTTGTTCGAAATTGCAAACAGTGAAATTTCGCTGATGTCGTGGCCAAGTGTAGTAAACAAGGGACGGTCGTCGATCTATTGTTGATAACACTTGACCCGCAGGCATACTGTAGACGAGAGAAGTTAAAATACTGACAATGAGAGTTAATGGTGTGTGTGTGTGTTTCAGTTCCGGCGTCAATTGAGACGTCTGACGTCATCTCAAAACCGGAAGTTATTGTCAACGAAACCATCACGCTGTTTTGCCCCGCGGCCGGGGTCCCGCCGCCAGAGGTCACGTGGTTCAGGGACCAGCAGGTTCTTGACAACCAGACGGACGACGGGATTGTTGTCCTTGACGACGGCTGGCGGCTGCACATTTCCAGCGCTGGGAATTCCCACGCTTCACGGTATTCCTGCCGCGCGGAGAACATCGCCGGAATTTCCGAGAAGCACTTTGATCTCACTGTGCTTGGTAAGTCCAAACTCCATTGTTTCAGTTTGTTTTTGAAGTGTTGTATGTCTGTCTGTCTGTCCGCTCACATATCTCACAAACCACAGGACTAAACTTCACTAAATTGTTGTGCACGTTGCCTGTGGCCGTGGCTCGGTCCTCCTCTGACGGCGTTGCGATACGTTATGTATTTCCGGTTCTGTGGCTGACGTCATGTTATCACACAATGGACTTTATGGTGCGTCGTGTTTATTACCAAACAGCGAGAGCATAACAGCAAAAACTGTTTCAACCAAATTTTGCTCAACGATAAAGATCAGCAACTACAAATCATTACAATGGGAGGGGCAAAGTCGGCTCTCTACGATTACCTTGTTTATTTATTTGACCATCAGCGGCGTCTGTGACTTTGTATGTATGTCTGTCCGCCCTCAAAAGGAAAAACGACTTGAGCTATCAACACTAACTTGGTAGGCCTAAATATATAGTCTATGGCAGCCGCTAGCCGGGCTAAGAAAATGAGGTCAAAGGTCAAGGTCACGCGGTTATCAAATGCGCTGCTGGCGTGGGTGTCCATGTCGGTATGAGTGCTTCAGTTGCTGGTTAGCCGTGCCGATGTACGCGTGTGTGTGTGTGTTGGTACAGAGT
>Ga0209782_1001908_pt1 | contig 11289 bp, 3 predicted proteins | sample WorMetmaBAHAMAS1_FD_187390 | JGI IMG/M metagenome (GOLD analysis project Ga0209782, IMG submission 187390) | Marine gutless worms symbiont microbial communities from Max Planck institute for Marine Microbiology, Germany - Inanidrilus... | ecosystem: Host-associated > Annelida > Digestive system >...
CCCCTGTAGCTACTCCCCTGTCAGTGACCATACTCAACTCAACAGGAAATTATTGATGCAGGTGTTAAACACCATGTACTGAGAAGTAAGCATAGCACTGGCCTGGTTCTTTCCACACATGACTTCGCCCTTCAGCTAAAAATCTAAACCAAACCTAAATCCGCCAGTAAACAGCACCACTGGCTTCCAGTAACGGGTTTGCCACGTGACGTAAAGTGTGGACGTGCGTATCTGTAGATATTTAGGGTTAGTATGGATAGGGGTTATAGCTTAGAGTTAGGGTTATGTTCAGGCATTTTACCCTCGGCAGATCCGCATTTTACCCGTAGCGTCTATCACCTCACGGTGTATTTCTGTTTGAACTCTGAAGTTAACTCTGAAGTCAATATACCCGTGTACGTTTATTAGCTCATAACAACAAGTACAAAGCACAGCACAACAACACATGTATGTAAAACAAATGATGCAGATTACAATTATATCAAACGGAAATTGCAAGTAGAAAATAATCCGACAAAATCCCGACACACGTGTTTTAGACCACGCCCACTAACCACGCCCACATGTTGACAACTTCAAATTAGTGATGAGACTATTTTTTAATCACGAATTAACGATACATGACTTGATGAAATCGACAAAGGAATAGCAGGATTGTAGTTGTCCAATATCACATACGGCTCTGCTGATTGGCCCAAAGGTGTTAGTGGCATGCACTTGGTTAAAAATTGTATTTTAACGTAAAGCATATTACGATATGTATTAACGGGATGTTGAATGACTATAGTTGGCCAGTGGCCACCTCAAAACCCCAATTCCACGACTAATACAGTTTTGCTGCGTTATTTGTTTTAATTTGCTCAGTAGGCAATAACAGAACATTTTACTACTGCGAGTGCCTAGTCGTGGATTTTTCCACAAATTCTCTGAGATGGCTAAACTTTAATTATTGATTATTGTTAACTTTCCTGAAATTATACAGCTTTAGATAAGTAGCCATAAGTGCCAATAGTTTTCTGCAGTGAGTAAATCAGAGTGAAAAGAATACATTCACTATAAGCCAATCACTTTTACCATATGCAGTCACCTTAGTGAAAACCACGCAGGCAGAGAAAAACAGTCTTGTGTGTCAGTGTCTGTCCTACGCTAGGCCTAAATTATCTTTAACTTAGATGTTTTATTACCCACATTGACCAAGGCACGATATAGCCATGTCTGTGTGAAAGCCGTTAAACCTGAACTTACTTACTTAAATCAATCAACCAACCCACATCAATGGTAGCCGAGACATGGACAGGGAGATCAGTGTAGTTGTCTTGTGTGTCCATGCTCTAAAAGATAAACGACTTTGGCTATCAATACCAAAATGGGTACACGTATATAGCAGGATCTCGGCATGCACTGAAGTCAAAGGTCAAGGTCACAGGGTTATGAATGAGAGGGTGTGCACGTCGACACAATTTCTTAGTTTTGTTAGTAGTTTTCGTAGTAGATTCATCTAGTTAAGTTGAACGGTCAAGGTCGTAGGTCAAAGTTGACATTACTTGGATGAAGCGTATTCATCTTTAGTGCTACTGAATTCAGGACTCCATATCTCAGAAACCATGCATCAAGTGACTATAGACTACTAGTAGTAAATTGCACACCGTGAGTCAACTGGTACCATTGCAATGCTTCTCTTCTGACTGGAAGTGCTGAAATCATACTTTCCGTTCTTTTTGATTTTCTAGATGTCAGCCCTTGACTGATAAATGGCGATGCAGCCATTATCCACATTCAGGTCCTATTTCATTGTGAAAACAAATCAGAATTTAATTTTTTTTAAAGTTGGTTATTTCTCAGATGTTTATAGAATAGAAAAAAACAGCAAGATCTGTCACATCAGTGCATTAAAACAGTTTAAACTGGTATACAACGATGACAAATATGCAAATAGTCTACAAATAAAAAGTATATAAACAAACAGTCAATGGAGTGTGTAAATTGTGATCCTTTCATTAACACTTTCATGAATACAGACTGGTCAATCTAATTTTTAGTGTGAGATGTAATATATACATCTCGCACTTATGCTACGATGTCAGTGTCCGTCTGTCTGTCTGTGACGGAAGTGCATTGGCACATTATAGCTAATTTACGTTTCACATTCCGATCCAAATTTACTGTGCATTGTCGTCGCGGGGTGGGGTCATCTCAACAACATCTCGCACTATGCTAGCCACTGCTAGGCCCTCTTGTTACTACTTCTAACCTGTGCATCCTCAAAGGACAAATCAAACTTTTTTTAGACATTTTGCAACAACATTTCATCTAAAAAGTCGGCAAAATTTTCAATGCAATGCCACCTTTCATTTTTGCTCGACACATCGATAAAATTCCGTGACTTTTTTGGACATATGTACTGCATAAAGCACCAAATGGCATGACGCTAATGTTCATGCACAAATATTACAACTACACGAATAAATGACATCTGCAAAAAGTCAAATATGTACAGTATTGCTGCATACAAGATTTCTATCATTCACAAATCTCAACTTCTTATTTTTCTACAAAAACATCAATTTACACAATGCAAAACAAACACAGAAGTAAGGACAGACGGGAACACGATAACACATGTACGTAAATAACTATAAAAATTTATGAAAACCGGATAAATGATAATATACAATAAATGTCTGTTTGCTTCTACCAGTGTATGGTGAATAAAGATTTCTATAAATGCATGCAATACAACTGTGAAAATGTTATTTAAGATGAACTCCGGAGTCTGGAATATACACAGAAACACAATAAAATATATTTATTTACCCATGCCAGCAGTAGCAGACGGCTGGGTAGTGTAATCAGTTGCATCTATTACTCTGTTTGTGTGTCCACACTCTAAAAGGAAAATGGCATGACCCATAAGAGCCAAAATACTGCATGGCAGTCACACGGCATGCATTGACTATGAGGTCAAAAGGTCAAAGGTCAAGGTCACGGGGTTATCAAGCGCACTGCTGGAATGGGTCAGCAACAGAATTTAATGCAAAATTATAACAATATAGTCAGTTATGGCAAAAAAACCCATAACAAAATAACAATAATAGCTGCTACAGTAATGACATCGACCGCCCATGTCACCGCCGTATTGAGCATTAAATCATACTCGCCAGGTAGTGCCCATATGTACATCAAATATGCATATTGTCAACCTATATATTTAACCGTGATATAGTTATTTCTGTGTGTAAATTAAATGTATTTGTACACATCCGACGGTGCAATATGACCCTAGTTTCTGTTGAAAGCACTGTTAAATCAAATAGCAAATATCCAGGTCATATGTAGGCCTGACCCAACTAATTTCTGGTTGTTTCAGCCCACTCAAGTCATAGCCTAAACGACACCAGTCAGTTGAGCTGTTTTTGCAAGGCAAACCCGTGTGACCAACACACAGACAGACAGACAGACAGACAGACAGACACACAAACCACGCTAGATGAGGACAGCTGCAGCAACAGTCTACATCTATGCATCTAGTATGTTCAATGCGGGCTGAGAATAGTCACGAGATAGGTCAACGAATGTTGATGACAGGCCGCATCACATGTGGCGGATACTTCATGGGGGAAAATATGTGACACCTGTCTGCATGTGCACACAGTAAAGTACTAAACACTGTCATACCTGTGCGTGCTGTCACCTATGATTGGTGCCGTAAATTCAATCATATTTGCCAGGTAGCACCAATGTGCATCCCATACCATAATGATTCATTCGGCCCACAACATACAACAGGAATGTTGATTAGTTCAGTCACTTTTGCTGGGCTCATAACAATAACCAACAGACAGACAGACAACACTACTGTGACTGTAACAAAAGGCCTCTTCACTAGCTACAGCTGTGATGAAACCAAATAACAATAATCGTCATCATCATCATCATCATCATCTCCGGTTGATGTCAAGTTCATGATCTGGGATGACTGACACATGCAGCATTCTTGACAAGTTCCGTCAGCTGAACAACAAACCAACATGACATCTCCGTGACATGCCGACCAAAGAACGACTGAGTTAAGTATTGATAGATCTCACTCGACACATAATAATTCATTTCATAGATGTTATTCTCAGCCAATCTGTCGGCTACTACTGAAGGAAGTTACTAAACCCAACATAAAAAGCAATAAACGCAAAACAAACAAAACCTGCGGAAAACACAAAACACAAATTAAAGCTAATCGACCGCTTATGCACGACACGTTGAACGCCCCCTGATTACTGACAAACAGACAATTCCAATGGACTGGTAATGGTCATTCGCAATTACCATTGGCTGAACTCGGCAAGCCAAGTCCTAATATTGACCTGCTCCGCACCACTGGTTCAAATGGGAGAGCAATTTTCACTGTTTGACCTTGACCTTTGACCTACAACCTTGACCTACTACCCCAGGCTAGCCAAGGTCAAGGCTCATGCTAAAAATCAAGGCCAAAGGTCAATCGGTTCAAACAGTAGAGCGCCCACAGACAAATGGACGGACACACTTACGCTACAAAATGTATTATCTCCCCTGCTACGCAGTCGATAAAAACTGAGCTAAAAACACTACAAAAAGGAATTTAAAGCTAAACCACCAACAGTCAACTGTAAGAACTGCTCATTTGTGTATGCGTATGATTGTGTGGACAGGTGTTACAGAAAACACAACAAGGAACAGTTCTGACAATTTTCCCTCTTAACCTCCAGAAAAACGTCATAGCTCTGATGCAGTCTACTGAAAGGGGGAAGTCTAACACACCAACAGGAAGTGTCATTGGGGTTCACCCAAATGTGAGGTTCACCCAAACCAAAACAAACTGCTCCATTGCTCTCTGCAAACTCGCAAAAGTTCACTTTTGCAACAGCTGACCTAATCTGTGGTGATTTTTGAAGAATGAAACAGTTGAAACAAAATGACAGTAGAAATAACAGTAAATACTGCAATAACTAATAAAGGACTGTAAGCAGGGTGCCTATCTCACTTTCTTAGGCCTTGAGTCTATAGGCCCATAAATCGTTGAAGACTCTAACCTGCGGTTACCTTCCCTGCCACTGGACATCACTGCCTTTGTACCAAATTATAGTGATCGGTGACAAGGCATTTGTTCCTTGATAGATGAATGGTCGAGAGTTGAACCTGCGACCATAAACTGCAAGTCCAGCGTCCTAACCATTACACCGCCACGCCACACAGAAAAGCAGGAGTAATAAGCAGAAAAAGTAGCGACATACGGCTGGATCTTTGGCGAGCTCGATGCGCAGTTTAGAGTCGGACCGAGCGGAGAACTCGGCTCCGTTAGTGAGGAGCAGTTTCAGAATCCTCGTCCGATTCGCCGGTTCCATCTTGAGTGACGCGGCGACGTGCAGAGCGGTGGCTTGGTTAGAAGCTGGCATGTTCACGACTTCTCGGACCAGTCGTGTCACGGCGGAGCCGCGGGATTCCTGCCGAGACAACGACGACGTCACTTGGATCTCGGTGAAGTAGCGAATGAGGTCAAGAAACCAGGTCAGGAAGTCCGCGTTCTTTTTCTCGACGACGTAGTGCAGAGGTGTCTTGCCATTCAGCGCATGCTAACAGCAACAGACACATTGCAATTTCGTAAGTTATATCGTAGGTTTACTTTCAACAGTTTGGTTATCAATATAAATGCTATCTATTTTTCGGTTTCTGTAACTTTGGTGTTTACAATTTAAACCAAGAATTGAACACCTGACACTTACTACTGGTTAACTCACAGAGGACACAATCACTCATTTCATTTATGCTAAACTAGGTATGAATAAACAACTTCTATGTCACGGCACCGATAGAGAGCAGCCATACTTAAACTACTGAACGGTTCAATATTGAACCGATCAGTTTTGGGTAAATTATCTTTTAATACATTCAACTTTTGTGTATGTCACATGATCGCATTTCAACCAATCAGCAAAGCACCTGCTCTCACCTGGACAGCGATGTTGGCGCCATGGCTGATCAGCTGATAAATCGTTCGTCTAGAGTCGATCTTTGATTGATGAATCACTTTGTCATGTGCGTCAATTGCACAATGCAGTGCCATGCATCCTGAGTATAACACAATCAGATTGGTTTCTGAGATATAGACATCAGAACATGCAGACTACAATACTTCACACCCATACTGGAAGTGAAGTAACAACATGCTGACTCAAATATCAAAATGTGCCAAAGACAACAGGTCAACTTCCGCTAAGTCTAAAGGCTAAGCTGAACCAAACAGTCTTAACTTGGGAATTCCCTGTGTTAAATGTGTATCTTTTGGTCTAAGCCTTTAGTCTTAGCCTTTAGACTTAGCCAAAGTCGACCTCACCCAATGTTGTACACTTCCGGTCATCGGATTACAGTGTTCTATAGTTGCAATGACTGGCAACGTACGACTTCCTATTAGTATTCTAATGCCTGGCTAAAACCATTATTGAGTTATAGGCCATGAAGTCAGTAGAAGCATAAACCATACCCCAACAAAATGTAGGAAAATAAACATGCCAGGAAGTAATCACAGAGCTGCCTTTGCTATACAACAAAGCTAAAAGTCTGACCAGTTAAAGAGAATCCAAAAGTACTCGTGACAAATCGAAGAAACATTGATAAATAGCCGGCAGTTTTAGTTGTAAATAAACAATTAACCACTGACAACCTTCTGAGTTGGCTACATTGAGGTCTATTGCCGGTGCGTCCAGCAGTGCGTCAAGCGTGTGCGACCACTCAAGTCCCTTCTTGGCGACGCAGTGAATCAGCCGGTAGCACACGATGCCGAGGTTGTTGAGCTGCGATCGCTGTAGCTCAAAGTTCACGTCTGACCCGACACTAATCAGACGTCGGACCAATGACGGAGAGTTGGCAATGACCGCTAGGCACAGCGGAGTCTGTAACAGATCAGCCAGAGAATTATTGATTGTTACTTCACCCCCGGGATGGGCGTGAAGTATTGTTATGAGTACGTCTGTCTGTCCCCTTGCATATCTCAAAAACCGCATGGCCCAACTTCACCTAATTTTTATGTACATTGCCTGTGGCAGTGGCAGCATCCTTCTCTGCGATATGTTATGTACTTCCTGTTTTGTGGATAACTTCAAGTTCTCACACAATGGGCTAAGGGCTTTTTCTAGGGAATGTTTAGAACTGTACAACCCAAGCCTTTTTGTTTTCCTGACTGACCAAAAATTGACAAATTGAGTTCAAAATCAAATGAATGCTGCTTACAAATATTAACAAAATGCACTTTAAGCTGCAATTAAAGCTGATCGACCGCTTACGTGCGAGATGTTGAACGCCCCCTGATTACTGACAAACAGACAATTCCAATGGACTGGTAATGGTCATTCGCAATTACCATTGGCTGAACTTGACAAGCCGAGTCCTAATATCGACCTGCTGCGCACCACTGGTTCAAACGGGAAAGCGTAAACAAACACACACTATTTGACCTTGACGTACAATCGCAGGCTAGCCAAGGTCAAGGTCGACCCTCGTGCCAAAAATCAAGGTCAAAGGTAAAATGGTTCAAACAGGAGAGCGCCCACAGACAAACGGACGGACATATACACACGCACACACATGGATGGTACCAAACGTATTATCTCCCCTGCTATGCAGTCAATAAAAATACGTGTTTACAACTTCACAAATTTATTTAGAACTGTAGGTTTTGTGTAGAATGGTACGAAGCCGTGAATGGTCTCTGCAGTGCGTCAGAAGTAGTCGACTTCTAATTCTCTTACAGCACAAACGCCAACGTTTGATATCTCAGTATTGATGCATCTTAGGAACATTATTATTTCATACTTTATAACCTACTGGATGTGCTGTGTGTCCAATCACAGCTGTATAACTGCACTCGGGAGCTGTAGTAATTATTCCCACAATCAAAAATGCTATTCGATGAACAAGAAGCATTTGAAAAATGTTGGGCCCATTCGCTACTGCGAGCCGTTTTACATTGTCATTCACCAGCTGTCGCTACTGTCGCCACTGTCGCACGTCGCCTGCGCATCAATGTCCACGACGACGACGACGACGACGACGACAACGCGTGACAGAGGGGACCGCTATGGCCCCATGGAATGGGCCAAATAAGCTGGACATCTCACGGCATGGGATTGCGTGTGACGTGTGTGCAATAACCTGATGCTGAAAGTTGCGGATGCTGAGAGCGTGGCTGAGACATTCGTCACGTTGCAGACGATGAATCAGCGCGTCAACAATTGCATCATCTTTACGCGCTACCATCAGATGAAGGATCCTGTATCACAACACTATCATTAAGCATTTGTATATGTAAAATAAAATAAAATAAATTGTTGCAGAGTTATCAGAACACAAGTAATATTCATGAGGCAAAATTGTTGCAGCCAATCACACTGAGTCACCCACATGCAAAAGCAAATAATCAGAGTGTGACCTGGTTATATTTTTTTGCTGAATTTTTGCAGATGCACTGCAATGAAATGAATACTGCAATAAAATAACATAAGACAAATGTCTGTCATAGCATTTATTTTATTTATTTATTTATATGTAACAGAACATGAGTTAAATATAGATAAAAACAGTGGCAGTACAATAAGGTTTGCAAAACACTTACAGTGCCTGCTTGAAACATAAAACTATTAACTAAACGTTGAACAGCTCGAAAAGTCAACGAAGTTAAGCGAGTTTTTAAAACTGTGCAGTTTTTATTTTATTTTACATGAATGGACCGACTTAAAGTAGAACAGTACATATAAGAGACAGGTACAATTACAACTGGTGCATTCAGATTAGCAAAAAAGAACACGCCTCTACATCCACTGCCACTACATGGTTGGCTGCCTTCAAACATTCACTGAAGACTCACCTTTTACTTGCTACAAAAAATTACGATGACTATGTCTGTTTGTTTGTTTATCTCTCGAGTCGTGAATCCAGCGCCCTAACCATCAAACCACCAGACCACCCAGATAAACGTGACACTTCGCTTTCCATAGATACTTTTAGGTGATCTTTAAAGACATACTTTTTTGCTTTGTACTAAAGCACGTCAGCGCATTAGAGGCGTTGCGTAATGCGCTCTATAAATTTTCTACTTACTTACTTACTTACTTACTTATAAATACACAAGTACAACTGACGTGTCTCCTTCCTCGTCTTGGCTCAAGATCTGCTCCGTAGTCAGACTGCTCAGTTGACGACAAATCTTCACCTTCTTGTCACAGTCCACCAGTACCGGCACTAAAAACAACCACCGACGGTACGATAATCAACGAGCTTTGTTAGCTGCATGCAAAATTACTGCAGACTTGTGCACAACCTGCAGCTGTCAAATTACTATTCTTTGCTGACAAAAATCCAAGATGGCGTACTTCCAGAAAAGTGCTCCCAGACCGGCTCTATATTACTACTTTTGTTGACTGCCCTGGACTATAAACACATAATTTGCACTTGATAGCAATGCAAGTTTGACTCTAGTGACCTTTTAATCCCAAGGTCAATGTATGCCTAGGGCCTACAATGGACTACATCTCTTAACAATTGTGGATTTTTGATAGCTTGAGCTACTTCTTGTAGAGCATGGACAGACATGCACACAAGCCAACACACAGAATGGTAAATATACAGGTGCAACTGATCATCTTCACCATGCCTCTGCTACCATGTGCATCAATAATTAATTACGCATGATTATCATAAATAAAACTTAACATTTGACTTACTGGGCATAGGTTCAGGTTCTGGTATCAATGGTCGCTTCGTTGCACCAGCTGTTTAAACACAAACACAGTGACATTCATTGAAAAACATTATTACTTCACCACGTACAAATGAACACACTGAAATACATAGTTACACATCATTTTCGATGTAAACTTTGGAAACAAGGCTTAAAGGCTCGCGATGCCTCAGTTCCAATATGTGGTTAATGCCACAGCTGCCAAGCTCGTTCGTTCGTTTCATCAGGGGCGGCGGTTGACTGTTGGCAGTCTTTCGACGTGCCTTCAGCTACCGCCAGCGCTGAGGCCTAGACATGGCCCAGTGCGCAATTCCCCTCTAACCCTGAGGCTTGTACTATATATTTATAGAGCCTAGCTTAGCCGGCGGGTTTCTCTGGCAGGGTGCCGTGTGCGGGCCTCCTATAGGTCCGCTGGCCCCTGCCATCTGTTATCCGCACCGGCGGCTCTCATCACACCCAGACGCCCCCGATCAGGTGTGATGTCCTGTCACAGTTTAATGAGGACACAGGCGGACCCTATTGTACCTTGCCCAAGAATAATCTCATGCAGAAACCTGACTCGACATGCCGGCAGGGATGGGATACGAACCCACGACCTGCCGAATAGCCAGCCAGGCTTTTACTGCACCGCGGCTCGAGATCGCTAGACCACTAAGCCACAGAGGCAGGTCGAGTCACCAAGCTTTGTTCTGCCAAATTTTGTAATTTACCATGTGATGAGTATAAAATATAGCATAGAAAAAAATGACGGTTGCCCCTGTCCAGTAAATTAAGTTTTGGAAAGCACTGCAAGCATCCCGGAAGGGCTTGGGGCACATCTGTGGCTGCAAGTGAAAATTCAACATTTTAACTCACTTGTCCATAATTTCATGCATGTCAGCTCATGGTAATTATCCAAAAAAACATGTTTCAAATAAATAATTGGATTACTTTGTTATAGACACAGTATCTGACTGCATGGACAACAAAACAGTCATATTTTTACAGTTCACGCGGATTTTTTGTGTTGCTAGAAGTCATTCCTAATATAAGTTACTTCCTGAAACAAAAATAACACAATATCACAATAAACAAGTGCATAACACCTAAACAAGAGAACAAATCTGTCATGAATATGCAATTTTTAGTGGTACTAATGAGTACTAAAATACTTCTGAAAACTTAGGGGATAATCATTTTGCCAAATCTAAATTCATAGTAATCCAAATCAAGGATAAGGCCAAAAGATTGTTTGGGGTCACAGCTCGCATAGTATGGACCATGCCTATAGTGGGGATTTTGCAGATAATGCCCCAGTGGGGATCAGGGACAACTCAGTCCCTGAAAGCAGTTTTCAAAGTAACTGCGACCGACAAATGAGTTCTGGACTTAATTGGACTTTCTAATGCTCTTAGGTATCACAGGCAGCGCAGTAGCGCTGCACTGTTGTAAGGCCCATTCAAAAATCAATAGGAAAATGGAAATTTCGACCCCCTGTAAAATCTTAACCCCTGAAAATTTCATTTTGAAACTTGGTACACGTG
>Ga0209782_1001909_pt1 | contig 11286 bp, 13 predicted proteins | sample WorMetmaBAHAMAS1_FD_187390 | JGI IMG/M metagenome (GOLD analysis project Ga0209782, IMG submission 187390) | Marine gutless worms symbiont microbial communities from Max Planck institute for Marine Microbiology, Germany - Inanidrilus... | ecosystem: Host-associated > Annelida > Digestive system...
CTCCAGCCCTGAGGTGAAGTGTTGTTTTACTTTACCGGCTGTCCTGTGTTGTTTTTAGTTAGCAGGGACAATTTGGAGAGCTCGCGTTCCATGTTTTGCTTACTTAAACACTACAAATAGCATGTTAGAAGTGATAATTAACATGCCGTTGATAGCTTTAGAGAGGAATGAGACTCATGCTTGATTTTCCATTATCTCTTTGCTTTAAGTTCTCCCTTTCTTTGGCACTGTCGACTCATGACTTGTGCGCGACATCCTCACGAGGATGCTACGAGGAAAACTGCTTACGTAAAATTACAGCTTGTCCGGTATAATTAAGACTTTGGCAAGTCTGGCGAAAATACTTGATTTTTTAAATTTTTTTAATGCTCTATGACCTTATTTACTTACTGTCTGTACTCTCTAGCCATGAATCAATTGTGAACATGTAGGTGATCCAGCTGGAAGAAGTTCTAGCTCCGTCGGTCCCAGTGCCGGCACCTCCGCCATTCCGGGTCAACTACACGGACCTGGATCTCTCCAGCGCATCATCAAATCCGTCGCTGGTTGTGGCGCGTACGCCGCAGACGCACACGCCGGCGACAGACTACGCCGTGATTGACTTTGAGGCGACGTCGGCGGCGGCACGGGCCGGACAGGACCACGTGAGACTGAGAGAAAAGATCGAGAGAAGAGACGGCTTTGGCAGCAGCAGTCTCTCACGCACCGCGTCGGTTGCCACCGGCAACACACAGCAACCGTGGTGCGGTTGCTATGGCGACGCGTAGCAACTGTGGTGCCATTTTGTGCCTCATTGTGTACACTGACCAACAAACTGGACGACGTCGACACATTAGGCCCATTCTTAACCAGGCTTCCATTGTCATTGACTTATTAACCCGGTTCAGCCTAAATTGCCGTATTTGGCGGGTAATTATGCAACTGGGTCAACCACCACTGGAATTTGCTAACTGGAGTCCAAGGCCAGTTTAAATGCTGGCTACGATGTCACAGATGTATGTTGATATTATTTGCTATGTGAAATATTTGATTATCAAATCTGAATGCGGATTCGTAATAAATCCAGATTTGGATTTACTTGGTAAATCAAATGGCCTTTTAACAGTAAACAAAAAAACAGTTGACGTAACATGACGTTACTGTTATTTGTTTACGATATTTTCGGTCCTATTTTGCACATTTCAGTTCTTGACAACCAAGATGCTGTTTGTTTGCAGAAGTTATTGCTATAGACGCCTTTATTAAATCATTTATTACTAGTTTACAATCGTTAGCAATTATTGCCGACCTCATGTTGCAAGTGAAACGGAATTCAAGCAGGATTCACCGAATCCCTAATTGAACATACTGTATCACTGAATCCGGATTTGGATTTGGTAATTTATTATCTACACGGTTTGATTAATCGGAGTCGTGTTCGTCATTCTATGTAGTTTGTTTGGTCGTCGTTAACTAACTGGAGTTGAATTGAGAGTTTAGAAGAGACTTTATAGAGCACCAGAATATGGAGGCTGGCACAGTGTCGATTCACTTTATCATGATGATTGTAGTGGTAGAGATGATGTGGTCGGTCCACTATGTGTGTTAGTACTGGCATGATAACATTGCAACAAAATGATCCTTAACTACATATTGAGCACGGTGGTTCACGTTGACCTAATGTGGGTTAAGTTCAATGGTAAAAAGAGTTCATGGCTGTGTTTAGAGTGAGGGTTAATGTTGGCAGTTGGTTGGTGCGTCAATGCTGGCGTCCCCTGGTGAATGAGATTAAACTCGTCGCTTGTCACTGTGGCCTTTCTTAGGTAGTCTTATCATGGCCTGTGATTGTTGGCATTGCCATATTCATCTGTGATTGGTGGAAACAAAAACACATCCCACAATGCTTTGGGGCTGGTTTCTAAAAATAGAGACAGAATTGGCTGCCATATTGTGGTGCTTATTGGCTGGAGAGATTGTTAGCCGCAACCTCTATGGTTATGTGATTGAGTAGTGAGTGTAGAATATGTGGTTCTGTTTCATCATCATTGTGGTGGTAGCTGATAATTCCCACTGTCAAATTGTGTGACTAATAACTACATATCGGCCAGTATTTCACCTTAGTTGATACACGCTGGCACAGAAACACCTGGCTGTTGGAGTCGGAAGAGCTGCCAGATATTTCACGAGGTAGTGTAACGAGACATTGTCGGTGTGGTGAGACCTTTAACATTAACTTTATTACAAATTTACTGTTTTATCTCACAGACTGAAAAAACTAAATAAAACATAATTTACCGAGACCTTATAGTCATTTACAGCGGCCATCGGTCCAGTGTGTTTTGCATTACCATGTAGGCTGTACTTATTGAGTTCTGTGGATGTAGTTTATATATCGTATAGTCAGGACCGGCCTGGTAAGTGTATCTGCTTCGCTGTACCAGACGCTAACGCCAGTGTGCGAGTTGTCATTTTGCTCGCTGTATGTGCCTTTCAACTTAAAAAAAGTGATACTTGTATGTTGCTGGTGGTCGCTAGGTCCGTTCTTGCCTTTGAGTCACTCTGTCAGGCTGATGTTACGTGTGTTTGTTGTTACAAAGCTATTTTGTTCTCAAGTTGTATATTCATTTGTGCTGTCAGTGCCTTGATGGTTTTGGTTGGACCGTGTGGTATCTGAAGCTTTTTCACCAAAGCCTTCAGAGGACTCGGCCGATTTGAAAGAAATCTGGAGACGTTTGGAGTCGGAGATCAACTTGTTCGACTAGACTACACATGTACAGACACTACTGCCACTGTTTTAACAGTCATTATCCAGGTAAACCTTGGTTCGCGAATTCCCCGTTGGCTTCTTCCTTAAAAGAACCTATGGCGATTGGTAGCGTGGTTATTATAATGGGCCATGTCATTAATGTTAGCCTGCAGCGTCAGAAAAGACGGAAGCAGAAGGCACAGACGTTAGTGAGGAAAAGTCATCCAGTGACTTTGTCCTGTCTTTTCATACAGTATCATTCTACCTTCGTTCAGCAGTGGCTAGCAGCAGTAACCGGAGTTGTTAATTCAACCAGTACTGTATTGTGGTGGAATTAATGGGAACAGAATAGTGCATTTGTGGGACTAAGTGACACATTTTGTGGGCCTTTGATCTGGCTCCCCCTGTCCTAAACTGAAAAATTGCAGAATTTATAATGAAGTGTCGCAGATGGAGAATTTTTGAAATGTGAATTTTTTTACAGTATACAAATATTAGGTTGATGTCTTTTTCTTGGAGTGAAAACATGTTGTGTATTAAAGTAGAAGCCAAATTTGAAATTGGCATGCTATTAGCCCTAACCCTACCCCATTCTACTAACCCTAAACTGAGTTTCACTCCAGTCAATTTTTAGTGGTCTCTCCTTTTACCATAGAATGGTCATTGGTCGCCCTTTTCTAAATTTTAAGTATGCCATTGTTGTACGTGTTTTGTGGATAAGTCTCATAAGTTAGTATGCGGTTTTTGCTGATATCTATACTGTGATTAGTGTTCATAAAGCATAGGATCATGACTGATATGCTGGACATGGTGAATAACGTTTAATCATGTGGGCCACTGCAGCTTCTTTTCCTGTTCTGTTGTCACTGCGTTTGTGATAGGACGCAGTATATATTGACCTACATTTGTAGTTAGTCTCATTTGCAATAACTGGAGAGAAATTACTTACTTGTATAATGACTGTTGCTGGTATGCATATGTTCAGATGTGTCTGAGTTCAGTTTATCAGAGATTTTCAAAACATCATTACTGAATTTAGATTTACATATAAACTTGCTATTATTTGTCATTTTACAGTGATGAAACTCCTGTGTGTGCCTGAACAAACCTATATCGTAATAGTTGAACGTGGACGGATTATCGGCTAAATTAGTTTATTTTCTTTCTTGTTTGTATAGGCGTCTGTGTAAACTATTTTTTTGTGTGGAAGTTGTTAGTCGTGCGGCGTGATACACTGTGTGCCTTGTTTGACCCGGTTTGCTTTGTACACGTCGTCGTTGTTCTTGTTACTGTTGCAATCGTTCAAACGGTGTGTTTACTTACTTACTTACTGGCGCAGTGCGTCGATGCATATTGTACGTGTTTTGCACATCAGTTGAGTGTCTTCTATTCTGTCGTCCATTTCCGTGTGTGTCGTCTTTCATAAGAAGCCTCATAACCTGTGTCTGTATGTGTGTCCGCACTCTAAAAGGAAAACAGCTTGAGCTATCAACACTAAACTTGGTAAACGTATACTCTATGGCAGGACCTCAGCACCCATTGACCCTGAGGTCAAAAGGTGAAGGTCATGCAGTTACCAGATGTGCTGCTGTCGTGGGTATGCAAGTTGATACGACTCGATAGGTTTCTAGGTTATATTTCGTTTTGTACAATCAGCCTTTTGTCTGAATTGCCAGCCACAGGTTGATCATGTTTCAGAACAGCATGTGTGTGTGTGTGTGTATAACTGGGGCCATTCAACAGTGTCGGGGCACTGATGGAAACCTGAAGCATTAATAGGAAACATCAAACCTCCTCGTTGGGTCTAGTTCTTTTTTGCTGGACCACCTTTCGCCTTTAGCAATGATACTTCCGTCACATATGTCATGTGTGTATTTATCTCAGTAGTGTAGTCCTGAGGTCAGAAAGCAAGATTCGTCATCTGTGTTCAGTGCTCCTCAAAAACATTTGACATTAGTCAGGTATTCTAAATGTTTTGCTCTTCGCTGTCGAGGCAGTTAATTCTTCTGTCACTATTGAGTAACATTGGGTGAGGTCAACTTCCGCTAAGTTTATAGGCTAAGCTGAACCAAACAGTCTTAACTTTGAATTCCGTCTAAACCTTTAGTCTTAGCCTTTAGACTTAGCCAAAGTCACACATTCTCTCTGCATAAACTGAAAACAGTTGCCGTGTTGAAGAAATGTGAGTAAATCAACTTGTACTGTATAGATGGGAATGAACAACCTCCTGTTTGCAATTGTTTCAGCAGTGGTGAATGGAGTGCAATAAGGAACATTATCATCAGAACTGTTTTGTACTGTGTTGCATACCACAGCCATGCACAGTGATACACGCAAGCAGCAATGCTCCAGCCATGGGAATGCGTATGGGTTGAGAAGGCAAAGTGGGTGGGGTGGGGTACCGAGGAAAAATTTGCTTGAAAATGGCATATTTTGGTTCATTAGTAGAGAGTTATTTGTATGACGTTCACTGCCATTTATGCAGCGGAATACTTCGGGTTTTACAGGCACTGAACATGATACAAAATCTGGAGGGGTATTGTCCCACCTCATTCACTTTTGGAGGGGGCAAGTGCTCTCTGGCATGCAACATTCCAGCCTTCAGGAGCCCGGTAATGGATGAAGAAAGAATAAGGACTGGTTAGCGTCTGTCTTTTATGTTCCCGTCAGTGGTTTGACAATAAACGTTGACTGATAGGAAGGACATTAAAACCTCACTCCACTAATCTCCGTAGGTCTTTCGCAGACAGGTTGAGGAGTAGGGCTCAAGTGGAACCAGCGGACCTGGCGTCACGTGGAAAATGTTGTTAAATGGAAGTAGTATGAGCAGTTTTACGGATAATGATCGTTCACTTGCGTCTGGATAGTTTTTTCTTGTGCTTGGTTGTTACGAGTTTGGTCATTCATACAAGTGCACTAGTGTGATGCATATTAACTGCATGCGAGAGATTTCTCCTCAGTTTCGACGTGTAGTTCTGCTTACGCAAATTCTCGACGTTAGGTTAAGTACGAAGGTGTCGCTGATAAGGATTGTTATTTGCCGTGGATGCCTGCTACTGTATTGTATAGGAACGAATGTCATTTGGCCACTTTTATGAGTCACAAACATTTTTATCGTTTTGTAAATATATCACCATCTTCTGCCTTCGTACAGGGTGGCATGGTAACTTTTATATTTAATTGAACAGTAACGAATTTTAGATGTCACAATGAAGCATATTCATCATGTTGAAAACATCAGCATTGTTTTATTTTTCGAAGTAGTGAAGATACATTATCTTAAAATCAGTCCAGTTTTCACGCCACCCTGTACTGCGTGAGATTTCTATGAAGTTGTTCAATCGCGAGCTTCAGAATTGCTCACGTGGATCGGCAGACGAACGATGTTTTTAAGATGTTTTTGTTGGACTGTTTGCTCCATTCTGGTCAATTTACTGACTACATTATCGCAACTTACAACAACTGTAGTTTTGCAACATTTCTGCATAAATTTGTGATCATTTTGCAGTCGTCGAATTTCGCTCATAGGCTGACTTATCGAGTTTTGATCATGGAGTTTGAAATGTGATTTGTATTTTGTACAATTTGTGATTTTTGTGGATAAAATTGTATATAATGACTGGACACATATTATGCCGTTGTCTATAGTAGTACATGAGCATTTTCTACTTTAACGTTTTAGCTTTTTCTTGACCATGAGAGCGGTAAAAGAGCCCAGTGTGGCCAATATCTGCTGGGTTAAATCCAACTACTACTCAGCAACCGCTGCTGTGTGGTGCTTGCCAGTTTGTAAAAAATAATGTAGCAACAGACACTGTAGGAATTCGCTTTTGTAGATTTGTAATAAGAGACATTCGCCAGCATATCTTCGGAAGAATTTTTTTTTCTGTTTTCTGTTGTTTGTTTCTGGTGCGTAGTTGTTGTGCATTTTTGTTGAAACTGCAATACGTTGTTTTCAATGGGCACGCTGCATTTGAGTAATGCGAATTGCAATGCCGTCCCGAGGTCACATTGTCTACGATGGGATTGCGTTCCCAAACTTGGAATTATGAGCCCCGTTTTGACTTCACTACCGCATAGATCGATTCTGTTACTCGGCGTGCCCATTTCATTTTTTAATTGGCATCTTTGTCTGTTTTAGGTCGACTAAATAATTGTCAGCCATGTCTACTAGAGTAGTGGGTTTATGTTGAATAAGTTAAAAATGCTGCCATAGAATTGCGTAGTTTTAGACCAGAGTTTCATTTCTGAGTTTCTTGGCTCTCATCAATATTGCCGTCGTGGTTATGAGAAAAGTCTGTGAAGAACAATTGCAATTTTACTAAGAGAGTTTTCGTAACTACCATACTTAGAGTGTTTGTGTGGAAAACTAGGGATCTGCTTCCACTCAGGTATAAACTACTGACCCTACCTATGCAAGGCCAATCACAGTGTAGCACGGGAGTGATTACACTGTTGTAATATTGACCAGGTAAGCCTGTGGGCAATGGCAAGATTTTGGGTTGTTAGTAGGGATGCGCTTTTGTACACGGGTACACGACGACGAGTCTTGTACACATTTTCAAAATTACACTTTAGTGTACACGAATATGGCGACAAGAAGAATTACAGTGCTAAAAAAGAGTCTAAAACAGTCAATAGCTCAATGTGACATTTTATGTGACTTACTGCCAAATTAAGCGATAATTGGATGAACAAGTGAATTAAACAGAATACACAGCCAACTGGTGACGGGTTCTCACTAGGCGTTTAATGAAGTTATTATAGCTGAAAAAAATTGCTTTTGATTATTTGCCGCCATGTTAGTGTAAACATTTACTAAATGTTTACATATTACATGATAGACACACGTTGATTTGGTTTTGCGGTTTAGTCTGCGGACGCGTGGACAGATTTCGAGGGTTCAGAACTCCAAAATCCCTGAACTGATTGACAAAAAAATTATGTGTGGGTGATTACATTGGCGATGACTCCCTGCATGCTAAAATTTAAAACACTCACCTCATTTGGGGCATTTTGGCATATGCGTGAAATATCACTCGCAAGGTTTTTAGTTTTCCTTTTTTGCGACATCAAATTTTGCTTGACTCCCGAGACTAAACCACATAAGCGATTTTTATGCGGTTTGCTTCGTATGATGTCAATTCTGAGTTATTGCATTTGTAGTGGGATAAAAATGCAGAAAGTTTACGTTTTCCACTATTTTAGTCCAAAAACATCCCATAAGGGGCTTGAATGGGCACTTTCAAACCAAACGTGCAAAATATATATATATTCAAACTTTTGTATTTCAAAATGACTGAAGTGATTGTAGCCAAATTTTGCGCAGTGATAAAGACCACTAAGTACTCGTTGTGGGTCATCCTAAAATTTGCCCTACAAATCCAAACAGGCGGACGGCCACCATCTTGAAAAAGGATAAATTGCTATCTCAGCAACAGTTTGACCGATTTTGATGACATTTGGTATGGTGATGCATATTAGCCCTTCCAACCTGATGGGTGACCAAAAATTGGAAAATCAGTGATGGTGGTTGGCTGCCATCTTTAAAATCTAACAGTCGCAATGCTACGGAAGCGGAGTAATTTACAGCATTTACAGCGTACTGTAGCATTAGGACATGAAACTTACATACGAGCATATATCACTCACTGAGCAGTTGTCAACAGTGACAAACGAAAATAACTCCAAATTGTAACCGATAATGTTCCGATTATCATAACAATGAATATTCATAGGCCGAACAGTGCTGAAACTATCTGTGAAAAAGATGCAATAAATTGTAGCCGTATATGCTGTGAAACAGCGAAAGAGAGATACATGCAACTAATTACTGATAAACATCCATGGGCAAAGAGCCACCGGTCGGGTATGAAAATCGGTTCTGTACATCGACTGGGTGATTGCTGAGTTGACTGACTGACCAGGCAGACTGATTGTTGAGCTAAGGTCTAACGTCCCTCTTAACTCAAACTAGGTCATTATGGACTATGAGACGCTAGCTTTGCAGCCAATACTGAGCAACTGTCGACATGATATGAATCAGCCTGCAGTCGAACGCAAGGTTCGTTAGTGCCACCAACTGCATCACAACATTCCACTTCAACAAAAAATCTCGACAGCAACGGATCAAAAACTGCAAAGATAATAAAAAAGTTGATATTAGTACCCACCGTCACATCACCTAAATGTAAACGTGATGCTAATTAATCTCACCTTTTTATGATATTTGTAGTTTTTAATCCGTCATTGTTAACACTATATGGATAAACCAGTTTTTTCTAAATTTTATTTTAGAGTAGACGTGGTGTAGCAAGTAGTCATGGTGATGGTCAGCTGATGTACGTAGTTCTGTGTCTAAGCTAATACACAGTGTCATGAATGAAGTGACGACGATTTCAGATGTTCGACAAGTCGTCAAGGTTTAGATCAGGACACCCAACACCAACACCATCCTTCTTCTTTTTCGTCTTCGTTGTCGAGGTCTTGAGTGGTAACACCGTACTTCAGTAAGTTCCTCATGGCGGTTTGCAGCCTGGTTCCCAGATATCCTCGTTGGACATTTCGGCCTGACAGCAGTGGATGGATGGGGCGTATTTTGCTGATTTCGTCCTTCAGTGTGATGACGTTCACAACATCCATGATAACAGATTCTTCTGAAGACGACTTGGTCGCCTCAGTCCTCGCGTCTCCGGTGCATGTCGGACACTCAGAAGCGCTTGTAAACGCGTGACCTTCAAATCAACACAAGCAATGCAATCGTAAACTGCAGACTTCATCTATGACGAGTACTTGCTGTCGATGAACAAAATTTGGTTGGAAATTTGGAATCTCAGCTCCTTGTCGTCAGTTGTATTCTATAGCCGAGCTTAGGAATACATGTGACGCGCCTTAGCCATCGTGTGTAAACATGACGACACCCACAAAACCGGAAGTACATAACGTATCGTAACTCCACCCGAGAAAGCTCTGCCATGTGGCTTTCGAGTTATGTAGCCTGAGTGGGCAGACAATCAAACATACAGACACTAATCAAAATATTTTGCACCCTTCCAGCTGGATGCGAAGTACTAAACAATAATGGAAAGAATGCAATATACGTTCTGTAGGTAGCACCTTGATATAGCGAGCCGGTTAATTTAGCCCGCTCGGCAAACTTGCCGGAAGGGCTATATATTTTACCGATGTTTTTATTAATAATGAATTTAAGTTAAGATATGATATTAAGGGCTGTATAATTTGAACTAGAAGTTGGGCTGGAATGAGCACAGCTAGCACAAAGGATTTAGCTTCCTGGGACAGAGAATATTTGGTCCAGAATCCTGCTACACTACATGTAGGCCTATGTATTAGAAGTGAACAATGCAGTATGGATACATTGTATAGCGCTAGATTCAGAGAAGTGTCAGGATTAAACAGCTTCAAGGATATTTAAAATCAGACCATTGGTTGCGGATATATTGCCATATTGTCTGGCGGGGTATTTTATTTTGAGCCACCCTGTATATGTCAAGGACAGAAACCAGAAGAAAAGGAAGCATATTTAAAAAAGTTTACAGAAGAAGATGTAGAAGGACAACCAATACTATACTGTGAATTGAAGAAAGCCTTGTAAAGGCTAAACATAGAAAAGCAAATTATTAAAGGTATTGGGCCATAAGGACAAAATAGAACTGTCTGAGATATGTAAGGAAATATATGCGAACATGTAAACGTAAATGGCCACAAGAGTTGATTATAGTCCCATTAATGAAAAAACGGGGGGGGGGCTAAAGAATGTTTTGATTTCAGAACTGTCAACTTAGTAACGCATGCTTCAAAGACAGTGTTGAAGGTTTTGAGTCAGAGGTTAGAAACTAATAATAATAATCTTTATTCGCCAGAGTAAATTCTTGGCAAAGACCAGTACTGGCTTTAGTAAGGAACATGATACAAGGGATGCAATTGCTGTATGAAGGTGCTGTATGAAAGAAATTTGGAATATAATAATAAAGTTTCTGTATGTTATGTGGATTACGGAAAGGCATATTTGATTGGGTAAATTGGAAAAAAATGATGTAGATTTTGCGAAATATAAGAGTGAATAGGAGGGATACTAAATTAATTTGTATCATGGTCATGCAGCATACGTGAGAATAGGAGATGATCCTCTCTAGATAGTGCATGCTCAATAGACGAGGAGTTAGGCAAGGATGACTGTGTGGCAAAGAAGCGAAAAGATAAAGACAGATGGAGATGATGTCGCAGAACGTCATGTCAAAAACCTGCTGTATGGCAGAATACTGGAGGAGGGGGAAGAGAAAGGACAGAAACATTTAATAGGGCGCGTCAGTTATATAAGAATATATCTATGTTATTTCGGTTTCCGGTGAAAGACGGTAAGCTTAGTACAGGCGTCAATGCAACATTTAATGCATCATGTTACGGTTAGTCTGCAACAATCTAAAATTACCTTACAAAACAATTGTATAAATAATACCTCAATAACTCAGCCCACTTTGTCCTTTTAATTGTGACTAAAAATGTAGAATTTGCAACTTTCACGCAAACTGTTATGATTA
>Ga0209782_1001910_pt1 | contig 11286 bp, 6 predicted proteins | sample WorMetmaBAHAMAS1_FD_187390 | JGI IMG/M metagenome (GOLD analysis project Ga0209782, IMG submission 187390) | Marine gutless worms symbiont microbial communities from Max Planck institute for Marine Microbiology, Germany - Inanidrilus... | ecosystem: Host-associated > Annelida > Digestive system >...
GAGGACACAGGCGGACCCTCTTGTACCTTGCCCGAGAATAATCTCATGCAGAAACCTGACTCGACATGCCGGCAGGGGTGGGATACGAACCCACGCCCTGCTGAACAGCCAGCCAGGCTTTTACTGCACCGCGGCCCGAGATCGCTAGACCACTAAGCCACAGAGGCGGGTCAAGTGAAAACATTATTCAGCACGAAAAGCCAGTCAAATTGCTGAGATGTGATTGACCTGGTCAGCTGCATCCACTGAGCTGCAGTTGTGTGTCTGTCGTGTTAGGATCTGTGTCGCCAGCACATGCAAGCGAAGTTCTCCGAGAAGGCTGAACCGATTCACGGCAAATCCAGAGTGGATTCAAGCAATGCTGGAACGGACGAGAAACCTGGCAGGACAAGCTCCACTGGCAGCAATTCTTCGTGGTTATTATTTGCACTTTTCTGCAACGTTGGAAAATCTGCAACAGTCGTGGTGAATTTTTAAACAAACATGGTAGAAATCATGGTGAAATCACGCCGTTGAATAACTTTAATTATTTTTGTTGTTTTTTTTGTAAATCATTGTTTTGCGGCACGACCACTTTTTAACACCAAAGTCGTGAAAACAGGTCTCGGTTACACTGTGTTAATATCCTGAGTAGCTATAAGTCTACTCGGTAAGCACAATCCACACTTTCATTAAACATCTGAGTTACTGGGAGAAACTTTAATCTTGTTTACAGTTTGCTTATGAGAGTTATAATTGTTTTTGATAAACCTGCAGGTCAGAAGAACCAGTTACATCAAATCTGGACATTTCTACTGGACATATTGTACTGGTAAGCGCTCACATTTTTGGAGTATTATAATTTTTAAATGTTATATTTAAAAAAAAATTTCGTCATCTGCACAGTAATATTTTGAAAATGTTACTCTCCATATCCCATCTTGAAGGCAGAGATAGAATTGAGTCTAAACTTTTGACCCGCAACCTGGCCCAGTCTGGAAGTCTTTTATCCAGTTACCCAGTTACTTGACCAGACCTGATAGTTGAATGTTATGAAAATCAAATATCTTTCCAGGAGGTCCAAACTCTGTTTAATAGCCTTTTGCACACCAGCACTAATTGCAGACAATAAAACATTTAAACGTAGAACACTTGTGAGAAAAATAAAATTTTACGTTTAAGCCACTTCCAGAAAAGTGGTATTCACTGCAAACAGTACCGTACAGTGATAAATGCACGCACTAAAACTCAAAATGAGGGACACAAGACCGACCAATGATCTGACTCAAACAGACAAAATTGGTAACTTGGTGATCGTTGTAAAATCTCTGCTTTGTGGTTTCAAACAGTTGCTCCTTGGCTCTATTTGTTCTTTCTGTGCTTTGATGCAGTAAAGGCACATCATCCAGCTCGTAAAATTTCATTCCAGAAACCGTAGAGGCTTGCTTCTTAAAGACATAAATTAGCAGTTTGGGTGTTTGACAGGCCGGGAGAGCTAACAGGGAGTGTCTCCTACCCTCAAGTGTTGTCGACATTGTTTTGGTGATTTGCGGTTGAATGTTTTGCACAGTATGGGGAAATGTCTGACAGTCTGACGCTGGCTGTGTTGCTAGTCATACATGGAAGATCACCTGACGAACAAGGACCGTCTGCAGAAGGAATGGGACACGCTGTGTGCCTACGATGCAGAGCCGTGCTCGGTTGTTGCCGCCATTGAGCCAACCAACATGCGCAAAAACCGCTTCACCGACATTCTACCGTGTATGTGCACGTCCTATCCTTAATGTCTCTAATGTGCTGTCATGTATCTCGCTTTGTACATGGCCTCCAGTATATATATACTCATTAAAGTTTCAGTTTGTATATGACTACACATACTCCTAGAATGGTAGGTTGAGAAACTTGACATTAAATGTTTACACATGATAGAGCATTGTATGATCTTCTTTCGTCTTCATCAGGCTGTAATTCTGTCGTCCGAATGTTATTTTATCAAATTTATTGGCAGTATTTTGTCTATTTACTGTTTTATATTTTATTGTATAATTGCAACTGCGTTCTGACAATTCTGTAATAAATGGCTATGTTATATTATGTTACTTTTCCTATATATATCGGCTTGATTTTTTAACGAATAATAGTAATCAACCAACACACCAATCTGATAGCTTATGATGAGAAATCCACAAAAGTGGCAGTATTAGTGGAAGAATAGCACTCATAGAAAAGTACATAAATAAACTGAGTGAAGAAATAAGTTTTGAATGATGATTAACACAATTATAAAGAAGATTTGCAAGTACATCATTGAACATCTCTAGAAAGTCGTAAAATATAATTGGACATGGTGAAACTACAGTTTTACTGGCAGTGTGTTGTGATGTCTGTTAGTTGAACATTCCCGCGTGCGTCTTGGTACGTCGTCAAATGTCTCCAACTCAGATTACATCAACGCCAACACGATTGTACGTTATGTATCATTCAGTCATTGTCACTGCACATGCTGTGTGAGTTATATTAGCCGCAGTTGCCCACAGTGATCTATATTGGAGGTCAGTTACCCGTGATGGCTCCATGGCTGTGGTTAGTAACTACGGTTGGCATAACTACAACATGCAATAATTGTTCTCGACTGTAATTTGACTTTCAGTGTCTAGCTCTCTTTCATACTTAACGATTGTGAATGAAAAACCATAAATTCATAGGTCACACGAAACTTGCAATATTATGTTTTCTTACCGATTTTTTTTCAAGATGTTTTAAGAAGAATGTAGAATATTGTATCTTTTATAACCTGGTGGTGGTTCTGTTCTCAGAGACATCCGCTGAATTCCACCTCCATAAAAATTTTTATGTGAATGACCATGAATGTTGTAATCTATAAACTCAATACTATTTAAAAGTAATTAAGCAATCTTGCTCCAGTAGTTTACTCCCGCCATTTAAGTGAGTTTTCATTCCCTTTAGTTTGGATGTGAATTTGGTGCAATAGTTTGGATTGGCAGACCAGTTTAGCTGACACCAGTATTGAGGCAGATATTACCGATTGCCGAAGTAAGTTCTTAACTTCACTTCCTTTATAACTACATCTGTTAGCTTCTACTGACTAGTGCTGGTAGTCGTCACATTCTGATACTAGTGACTATATTGTTTATCGTGTGACTGTTCAACAGATGGACCACGACCCTCGCAATCCCGCCTACATTGCCACTCAAGGTCCGCTGCCTCATACCGTTGCCGACTTCTGGCAGGTTCGTTGATGGACGCTGTAAGACTCTTGATAGATTAGATTACAGCAACGTTTTAATGTTTTACTTTCTTCGCTGCTTTGATGCCGTTGGTTAATATATGCGTAGTTGATGACAATCGTTGATCGATTTGCTTGCGAGGAATGGGTTAATGGGCAGTGGCATGCTGCTGCGCTGTGTGTAGATGATCTGGGAACAAGGAAGCATCGTGATCGTCAACTTGACTCGACTCACTGAGAACGGCGTGTCGTTGTGTCATCGCTACTGGCCGGAGGAAGGCAGTGACCTTTATCACATCTATGAGGTGAAAACATCTCGCTTGTCTTCCTGGTGTGCACTGAGCAGTCACAGCGACCTGTATACTCACACATATGATAACCACCATAACCACGTGACCTTGACCTTATGACCTCAGGGTCAGTGTATGTTGAGGGACATGCACTGTATGTCTATCAAGTTTGGTGTTGATAGCTCAGGTCTTTTTTCTTTTAGAGTGTGGACATGCACAGACAGACAGACACAGACGCCACTGACCACCCTACCCATACATCGGCTACCGCTGGCGTGAGTAAATATAAAACATCAGTTCAGATAGCGTGCAGTTATCATAGCTTCTAATGTGTAACATTGCTACTCGCTGTGCCACGTACTGACTAGACACTCGGTGACTGCGCGTTCTCCGTTGCTGTGCCTCGAGCATGGAACAACCTTCCACAGCACATAAGACATATCTCCTCCATGGATGTCTTCTCAAAGAACTTGAAATCTTTTCTGTTTGCATGTGGATTCTGATAGTCGTGTTTTGATGTTTTTTATGTTCTTTTATTCTCATGTTAGGCGCCCTTGTTATGTTTTTTTTATTTACAGTGCCTTAATCTGGACTTCTTTGTTTCATTGATTGATTTATTGAATATATGGGATCACTTTTTGTTACCTTCCAGGCTCTCACTACCCCTCTCCTCTGATAGACAACATCTGAGCTATGGTGTTTCTCTTGAGGTAAGAGGTGAGATTATCAGAACTGTTCAGTGCTGTATTGTATACAACAGTTGTGCACAATCATAAGCACACTTAGATGAGCAGTTCTTACAGTTCTCTCGATTGGGTTTGTCACACTGGGTGCATTTCACTGTGCATAGCCTAGATTTAGTTGTGTTCATCTGTGTGTACTTTGTGTTTTTTTTCATACTGCATATATGTTGTGTTATTGTCAGCACCGTGGGGTGGACCTAGTGGGATTGAAGCCTGGTCCTTAGGACTTCTCTTCCTTCAGTGCTTTGACACTGTTGGTTGGGTCTTTTGACCCATAAAACCCGTCCACGATATGACCTATAATGTGTTTGGTGGGACATTAAACCTTGCTCAACTCTAGGCTTCCACACGGCAAAGGTGACATTCTTGCCTTTATCCCAGCCAGTTAAAGCTGGTACTGATGTAGCGACCCCGGAGGTATGCAAGGCCAAGTTGACTTACCAAGACAGTATACATACCTGCCTGAAGACGGTCACTGGTGACCCATGCCAGTACTAACCGGGCTCACTGTAGAGTAACTTCGTTCACACGATGAATGATACTACCAACATGCCAAACCATCGGACATTATCACTGGTAGTTCTTCAGTGATATCGGTAATCGTAGCAGTGAAGATAGTTGTGAGTGTGCGGTGTCCGACAGGTTCATCTGGTGTCGGAGCACGTCTGGTGTGAAGATTACATCATTCGCAGTTTCTACCTCAAGAACCTGCAGACGAACGAGACGCGTACAGTCACCCAGTTTCACTTCATCGCTTGGCCAAACAACGACGTTCCGCCATCGGCCAAGTCTCTGCTTGACTTTAGAAGGTAACAACAATGAGGCTATATTTAGCTGACATAGAATATCTAATATCTTTGGTGACAAGCTCAAGAGCTCAGCAACTGGACCACAGTGACTGAAAAGAAGACCTGAGCTTACATAAGGCTCTGATGTGGCAGAGGGACCGCGCGACTCGTTTGTCAGTAGAAATTCTGCAACTACAAAACATCCCATTTTATTTTATAATTTACTGTTTTGTGGGTGTAGATCTTAGCAAGATAACAAAAGAAATGTAATAATGAATGATGTTTTTGTTGCAGAAAAGTAAACAAATCATTCCGCTGTCGCTCCAGCCCAATCGTTGTACACTGCAGGTAAGAGCACTGGCTGTTTTGTCGTAATAAACGTGTTGCTGAACTTCATCAGCTTTAAGTAAATAAGCAAGTTGGTAGGCCTAATATTTTTCACACATGAATAGTACATCATCCGTGACTCTGTGTTATGCATTTAGCTTTAAAGTTGAAATCACGGTCATGGACTGCTGACAACAAAATTTTAAGGAAGCTCTTATGAAGAATATGTAACAGACCCTGACTTTAGCAGTATCTTTTATAATGGTTGTATTCCAACAACACAACCATTTTGCTAGTATTTATTTTTTTGTGTGACTTTGAACTTTGACCTCTGACCTTGGCCTTCAAACTTGGCTTAGGTAGAGTGAAGTTGATTCAGCAGGCCAAATATCTAGGTCAAAGGTCACCAGATACAGTTTCAGACACACACGTCAGGCTGATTACTCTGTCTGGTCTACTAAAGTGGTCAGTTATTAACATGAATGGACTGGAGGTGGTTGACTGTTGTTTGTAGCGATGGCGCTGGACGTACGGGAACATATTGTCTTATTGATATGGTCCTCAGTCGCCTCAGCAAAGGTAACAACAACAACAACAACAGTGCACAATATTCCTCACGTTACAGCATTGATTTTTACCTGTTATTAACCCGCATTGCCAGCACTAGTAAGTAAGTAAGTAATCTTTTAGTGAAGTAAATGGAGTATAGCAGTTCGCAAACACCCTCACCACTTTGGGTACTCACGACTCACGTGCCATATGGTATCACACAGTGTTGCCTGCTACACTGCAGAGGTGACATTCCCGTCTTTATCACAGCCAATTAAGGCTGGTACTCTATTTAGCGACCCTGGAGGCTGAGTTGACCTAGTTGGATTGGCTACATACCAAGGGAGTATACCTGCCCGAAGGTGGTCACCCATCCCAGTACTAACCAGGCTCAACGTAGAGTAACTTCGATCATGAGACGAATTACTTTGCTATCATGCCAATCACCAACCAGCACTAGTGTTAGATACTAGCGTTTGCTGCAGATATTGTGCATAATGTGGTCTGTGTGTCTGTGTATGTTCGTCAGAGTATGACCGCGTGATTGATGAGTTTGGCGTGTGTAGGTGCCAAAGAGATTGATATTGCTGCGACATTGGAACACATCCGCGACCAACGAGTCAACATGGTTAGGAGCAAGGTCTGCATAGCTGATTACTTTTTGTAGCTGTTAGTCAGTATTATCATCATAATGTGGCTTGTCCAGTGGACGTTGCCATTCCCACGAGCGCCCGCCATGCCTGTCGATTTTTGCTCGATGATGATACACAGTTCAGAAATGGAACCGGTCAAGATTTTCATGACAGCTAGTCAATGCGACCGGCCAGTCACTAGCTGGTTGACTGGCAAAATTTACAATATTTAAATCTGTTAATGCGATAGCAAATAGGAAAGACAACAGTACAGAGTACAAACTGTATTATGTTGAAAAATTGTCTGCATCTAGGCCTGCATATTGTCACATTTTAGTGAAATACAAAAAAACTACAAGCTTTGAGGCAACAAATTCAGTATTATGTACTAGCACTTGGACCGGATCTTCTGTGCTAATTTGTTTTAACTTTGAGATCATTTTCATGATTTCTGCTATATGGTTCCATATGCTAGGTTAAGCTGACTCTCCTACAAAGTCTTAGCATGATATAAACTTTTTATGTCGTATCATGCCATATCACGCGACTACAGATACCACTGTCACTGTCCTGAACAACTTCGAGGAGATTTTCAACAGCAAAGAATGTTGACCCCTTAATTCTGAGTCTTTACACCATGTTTGAAATGTATAAAACGTATTTGAGGATAAAAAATATGCATATATGGCGACATTATTGGAATGACATTTTAAACGTATTTTAATGGTGTCATTTTTATTTCCGTGAACGGTGAAACTACACACGTTTCACCGTAAGTTATTTTCGTTTCGAACATTCCGGAGATGTAGTTCATGCATGTGTGTTTGCGATCGTTTAGGAACAGTTTGAGTTTGCTCTGACGGCCGTGGCGCAAGAAGTCCAAGCTATTCTGCACGCACCGCCCACTCAGCAGTAGAACCAGGCTGATTGCTGCTACACACGACACCGACACTACAGTACATCTCGAGCTAACAACTCGTCGTCAAACTTAGGTCCGGTTTTTCCACAGCAAATTAATCTCCCGTTAATTTAATCCGGCATTAAATCCGGCAGATAATATATATAGTTTATTTCGCATCAATTTACTCAGATGTCGTTTTTCCACCGGCAGTTCGTCAACTAAATCGTCCGTAATGCCGGATTAAATTAACGGGAGATTAATTTGCTGTGGAAAATCCGGACCTAACTGTATCTGTACACCGAGTGGTGCATCGTCAGTCTCGTACGTCGTGATTGGTCGTTGTGGCTGTGATTAGCGGTCAGCTGTCTGTCTCTCCGCCATTTACCGATGGATCCGTTTCACAGTGTTCCAGTCGGAGGTAGCCCAGCCGGTGCAAGCTGAAGCTAAAGTCGCACGGACTGATCTCATCTTGTCGGAACTGAATTGAACTGGACGGGAATAGAGTTACCGGTGTTTTAGTACCGTTGGCGGGTCCTTAGTACAGAGAAACAGTGGGAACAGGCTACAGTTACCTCGACTGGTACAGTCCACTGTCCAGTTTAGCAGTTCAGTTCGGTTCAGATAAGATGAGATAAGCGATGTGAACATGGCTTGATGCAATGCCGTCGTGGTTGATAGACCTGCAGACCAATGCTGTGCAACATGTTGTCGTTACTGGTAAATAAATAGATAAATAAATAAATTCTACACTAACAGAAGGTATAACTGAGTGTTCGCAATTCTGTCCATACAGTTGAATGCCATTCGTAATCTAGCTATGGCTACTCGGTTTAGAAAATCTACCTATTATGCCACTGTTTTCAATGAAGTGATTTATAATTATTGATTTTCGTGCACTGCATGCTGTCTCACTCAAACAGAAATACGGTCTTTGGCTTCAGCCATACACAGAGTATTCAGGCTGTTTTGGCCAAACAAGGCCCCACACGTTCAGGGCTTACATTCTTAAAAGTCGACTTTTTTCGGGCTTTTTCTCCATCTTTGTTTATTCTGTCACAAAAAATACGAAGTAAATGAAAGAGAAAGGAACTGGTAATGGTGAGGCATGTTGCGAACTGCGATACCCAGTTAGTTACATACTTTATCGCGGAACATTTGTGATTTTGGTGCTGACCACAGGACGCTGTTTTTTTCGATTACTTTTGGTGTTTGGAAGTTTAGTGTTTCACAATTCTGTGTTCCAATATAGTATCATATTGGAACACAGCGTTGTGAAACACTGAACATTCTAAATACCAAAAGTAATCCAAACAGAGTCTTATGGTCAGCACCAAATTTACAAATGTTCAGCAATAAAGTAACTGTAAAATTGACTCTGTGTGTCACCACATCTGCCTGGAATTCACTCTGTTGCTGCCACATCCTAATGCATTACTGCTGCATTATCACTTTAGTCGATAATTTTTGTGCTGAATGCTATGCCAGGAAAAATTGCACACGTCTTCTCTGCAACAAATGCTTGAGCTGTTAAATGGCAAACATCATAAATTACCAAAACTTTAGTCGTTTGAGAACGTTGTTTGCGACATTTAAAGAGATTGGAGCTGTTGTTGCAAACTAGTGAGCTGGATATTTGTGTGCGTTGTAAGTGGCGTGTGACCACTCTCGTGATGTTTGCGAATTGCTTCATGAACATTATTTGTTTACCGCTAGATATATAGTCACTGCTACAATGATGTACTTCTTTACAAGCCGTTCTATGGTTGAGTCTTTTGTTGTGCTTCAGTGTTTATGTTGTTGACAGTGACGTTAACACTTGACTGATTTGAACAGCTGCAGCACGCAGGAGGATAAAAATACATGAGGTCTTCAGGATTATCGTTCTTTTAATGGACTTTTATTTCCAAGACTTTTCATTGCCATGAAAACGACTCTGTGTATCACCACATCTGGAATTCACTCTGCTGCTGCCACATCCTAATGCATTACTGCTGCTATCCGGTATAGCTAAACTAAGTAACTTAATGTATAAATTAGTAAGTCTTGACACTTTTACAACAAATCCACAATCACAGAGGTGTTGCAGTGGGTGGCACCGAACGATGTTTGTTGTTGCCTGAGAAGTGGCGTTTTCAGTTTCTGTAATAAAGTGTTCATATTAGCAGGCTGTGTTCTGTGGATCTTAGAGAATTAAAAGTCATGAGAACGAACATAGTCCTAATACAGGTTGGTTCACTAAAAATTGCCGTTATTGTTTTGTGCTGTTAACTGATGAATATTTTCTGAGTCTGTGCCATATTTATGATAATGTGTTGACTGTTTTAGCAGTGTTTATTTCATCGCAGTTACAAAAAACACTTTGAAAAATATCACTTTGAAAAATATATGTGATGTAATTGTGCCGTTGTTGCAGAAGTTGGTTGTTGTGTAATTGTTGGTGGCTTGAAAATGAAATGCCATTTCAAATGGTTCCACCTAATTTACGGCAGAATAGCACATTTCAGTATAATTAAGCTCACTGTACGTGAATACGAGAAGTTTCGTCCTTGTAGTATATTTCCGATTTTTGACTTATTCAGCACACAGAGTGTATTGATATTTTTATGAATCTTACAGCATGAGTGAATGTGGAAGATGTTATATATAGCCTGCATAATTGTGTGTATTATGCATGATAATTAGTGTCGTGCGTATGTGTGACTGTGCATGTACATATGTGAAGTTGTATTACTGAATGTGCAATATACAGTGTACAATATGTATAACGTTGTGCAGTTGTGCCATCAACCTCTATGATCTTCTGTGTTTGGTAAGCTGACACATATCAGTTACCTTTGATTAGCTCAAGTTGGCAACTGTTGCTACGAAGTCAGCTTTCTTTGAATACTTGTGATTCTACGATGATCTTTGTTCTTGATCATTGGTGTTTGACTAATTGTCAAACAGTGGGAATGACTTAACTCCTGTAACATTCCGCTATAACTTTAGTACACTTGCCTATTACTGGTATTACTTTTTTTGAACTTCTGTTATCTGATTGATGTATAATTCAGCCACTTCATTTTTTATTTCATGCCTATTAAGGTATAATATATATTTATTAGGTTTAATTAAACATTTTACAGGCAAGACTGCCCTATAGCACTGTCCTGGATCAGTCGTTATTTTGCTGAGTGTTGGGTGCGAGTTAATTAATGGTGATATTTCAAAATATTGTGCCACTGTGGCAATGACTTCAGTGATTGTTTTGATTTAATATTTTGTTACTTAGTGATTATTTTTTTGTGTTAGTGTTTTCTAAGTTTCGTATCCTTTTGTTGTAATATTGCTTTACAGCTGTTTGTATTTGTTGACCTTTTACCAGATATCCGGAGGTTTTATATTTTCTTTATATTACATTTAACTGCTGTTACTTAGTACAAATGACATGCTATTGTTAAATGTTATTTATTGTAATTTATTGTTATTTATCGCTATTCACTGTTATTTATTTATGGTATGTTTAATACATAATTGCAAAGGTAATCGTACAATATTAGCTTTCTCTTTCATGTAATGACTTTGAATAACTTGTAGCATTCTTGTCAGTTTTTCGTTGATGAATGTACTACTTTCAGGTAAGGAGTCATTATGTGATCTTGCAGTGTCTGTATTTGACGTTCTCATAATACAGTTAACTTGCTGATGTGCTGGCGTTGGCTGGTTGATGACTTGTTTTCGACTTATTGAACCTGTCATGTTTATTAGACGTTTGATGGTCTATTGCTGGCAGATTGCAGTTAGATTTGACTAGTAGTATGATTAATTTTCTCCCCCCCCCCATGTAGTAG
>Ga0209782_1001911_pt1 | contig 11285 bp, 5 predicted proteins | sample WorMetmaBAHAMAS1_FD_187390 | JGI IMG/M metagenome (GOLD analysis project Ga0209782, IMG submission 187390) | Marine gutless worms symbiont microbial communities from Max Planck institute for Marine Microbiology, Germany - Inanidrilus... | ecosystem: Host-associated > Annelida > Digestive system >...
GTCTACTCATCATGGGTAATTACGCCACAGTTGCGCATCCTAATTATGCAGAACTGGAACAGTTGACGCAAATGCATGTGCAACGGCCGGGTAGACCAGTTACGAAAGTTTTGCAGTATCAGTTCTAACCTAGCGTGCTGGTAAGCACTGGTGTAGTTTTACTTATTTATTAATTTCCGCTTATCACGGTCATTGAATATTTAATTATTCAATATCTTTGGTATGTATTTCCGGTCATTTTTTCTATTTATTAATGTAATTGTCTTTTATGACTGAAATACGGCCAGTTTGGAAATTTTGTACGTTTTAGAGTGCACTGTTGTTACGGTGTAGTAACTTGCATTATTTATTTATTTTTCATATTTGTATTTGCGCAATTTGTAGTCTTAATTTCAGTCGGTGTCATGGTAACCAATGGCAACGGAACTCGATGCAGCTTGGAAACTCATTTCAGTTAATAAAATATCTTAGAAATTATGATTCGGGAAACGTGTAGAATACTAGCCCGTAGTAGTTCGTCATTTTACCTGCATGTAACTGTTGTACAGTTTTCATGTGCGTAGCTACCATAGAGCGCTGGGAGCGCGCGAACCCCCCCCCATCATCGCCCTAGATTATTTTGAAACAAGCTCCCAACGTGAAATTTACAAACTTAATGGTATAGGTCATTTTTGATAAGTAACCTACCTATAGTCCTAAGGCTAAATGGACCAACTTCCCCACACTCAGTAATTTCTTTTTACAAGATTAACACTAACCCCACTATATCCACCTGCTGCTATTCTACATTCTAGCCTATGATTCTTACATTGTGTTGATCACCTTTTGTGTGGCTACATAAAACGTTGATGGAGTGTTGACATTATGTTACATTTTCAAGTGGATACTTTCCATGATTACAGAAAGAAGTATCAAAATAATTTTATAATGCTAACAGCATTATTATTTGTTATGCTGTTGAATATTACATTTGGGATACATATATTGCATTTACTTGTTAAAGAGTTGGATCATACTGTTTGCTAGTATAAATCATTAAACTTTGTTAGCATATCCTTTTCTTGCAAATTTTATTGCTATTATTGTCATGTTGAAGGTGTCTTTGCTGTCTTCGTTACACACGAGCAAGTGCTTGAATGGGGTCTGGTGTAAGTAAACGCAATGCTGCCAACATTGTGGTGGTTGGTTTGGATAACAGTGGCAAGACTACAATAATTAACCGTCTTAAGCCGCGTGATGTACAAGCATCCAACATAGTACCAACAGTTGGTTTCAATGTGGAAAAGTTCCAGTCCAAGTCACTGCAGCTAACTGCTTTTGACATGTCTGGTCAGGGCAGGTATCGAAACATGTGGGAACACTACTATCGAGATTGTCACGGAATCATTTTTGTCATTGACAGTTCAGACAGATTACGACTGGCAGTAGCTCGCGAAGAACTTGATCAACTACTTGCTCATCCCGATATTTGTGAGCGCCGTATTCCAATCCTGTTCTTTGCAAATAAAATGGATGTTCGTGATGCAGTGCCAAGTGTGAATTGTGTTACTATGCTTGATCTTTCTCGGGTTGAGAACAAGCCTTGGCACATTTGTGCTAGCAATGCTATCACTGGTGAAGGACTTGATGAGGGAATTACTTGGCTGACAGATCAGATGAGAGATGTCCTCAGATTTAGATAACATTATATTTTGTTTGTTTTATCACAACATTCACTGAATTACATATGTTAGAAATGTAGAAGAAATATGGTTTTTATCAGTTCAATTGCATATTGACAGCTGATTATGTAAATATTGCATCTGTTATACATGATATTTGGTCCAGTTTATTTAGGAACACTGAACAGTTTTTTTCATTTGTACCTCAGTAGCATACCAACTACTTGTTGTGTGATGGAGAATTGATGTTCACATTAATATTGATGGCCACTTTAAGAATGTATGTCTGATTTACCTATAGTGTTACTTGTAATAACACGCAATGCTGTATGACTTATGTTAATGTGTGCCTAAATCTTGACTGTTGCCAGATTAGTTTATCACAGTATCACACTCTTAGTGAAGGCAGTGACAGATTATTACATGTTGAATTTAAGAAATGGTACATGTATGCCAACTGTCAAAGACTATGATAGAGATAACATGAAATTAAGCGCGAAGTTGATTGCCCCACATTACAGCACATGCTAAGTGAAGTGAATGATGTGTTATTTTTGTAAAGAATATGTATCATTTGCCTAAACTTCAGATGTTTTTTCATTAAACTGGTCAGTTTTAGTTGCATCGTGTAGCATTTATTGCTTCTACACTGAAAATTGACACAAGTATACATTACATAGATGTGTATCAAAAATGAAAGATTTGCCCATGTTGATTGTAGTTGTAGTAGCCAAAGCTGGGAGAGCTACTGATGAGTTCAAACCTCATAATTATACTTTGTTATACCCTTGAAGCATGACAGAGTATATTCACTGTGTGAAGAATTTTGGAAGTATGTATGTAAATATAAAAAATGTATTTAATCACTGAAGAAATTTTGCAAACATACTAGACTGATGATGATGACGATAATGGATGACTGATTTTGGGTTACCTGAAACAAAGTCTATGAAATGAATTCATTAATTTTTTTTGGCTTTCATTGTGATATAATTTATATCTAATGGATACTCATAGTATACTCTGTAAAATGTCAGCCATTAATGATATCTGCTCTCAAGCAAAGACTGTAATAAGTCAGTGACATTTTTATACCATTTAAGCATATAATTTTAAGCGTATGATAATAAATGACATTAGAAATAAATTTATTCATTTATTGTAGTTATAAATTCACATGAAGGCAGCAGAGAATAGAGTAACTTTGGGCATGTCTGTTTGTTTCTTTTGTGTAAATGATTGTAATGTTCATTTATCACATTTGACCTTACTCGTTTGCACAAATGAATGTTGTGTTGTATTAATAGCCTGTTTTACACTGTGTTTTACTGTATAGTCATTGGCAATATTGTGTATAATTAACATATGCATAAATTATCATTATTTTAACATATTTTATATTAGTTTCCTCTGCCAACTTAGCTTTCAGGTGGTTTTGGGCTGGGCCAAATTATGTGGTGTTTTTCAAAAAGCTTTGGTTTGGATATATTTTACACAAATGCAACATTGTCTGATAGTAAGCTTTGGACTTTGAAACATTTATTTTTACTGCAAAGTAACGATAGCTGTATGCCATTGATTATGAAATATGTTGGTAGATACACATGGTCTCTATAATTATGTCTTCTTGTATCATTGACTGTGGTGTGTGCATGTGCATGACTGTAAAAAGTAACTGGTACTGTTCAGTATAGGTTTTAGTTGTCAGCTTTTTAAAATTATTATTTATGAACTGGAGGAATAGTTAGTCATTAGTGAAGAAGCTTTTGACAGCTTGATTATGATGGATCACCTGTACATTGTCTTCATTTACAAAGTGATTTTAATATAGAAGTGGGTGTCTGTGTTCACACTTTCTTTGTTATTCAAAAACTGATCTTTTCCTTTTATTGTTAGTCCTTCCCCCTATACTGAAACTGGGATGTGTGTGCTGTATATTTACTGCCTAAATTGCTGATGTGTGATATTCATTTAAAATGCACACCCACACAATGTTCACTCAGCATTTCAATTATGATTTTTTAGATTAACTCTGCATAGGTGGTTTCCCCTAATTTTTTTCCTTACATGTCACATGCATATCTTTTTGAAACAATTAGGGCATGCACCTTAATATGGATTGGATGCCCTTCGTCACCTAACCACCAGCCAGAGCACTGTTGGGAACCATAGCACTGACACAAGCTATCCATAAAGTCGCTGGTGTTACCAGTATAGGTGCAATGTACTGCAAGTAGCATGACTAGTGTATGTGTGTATATACACTAACTGTGTCTAAAAAAACGACACTGATGTTGCACAACTTAATGCACATCAACTGATTTTGATAACTTTTGGCAGAGCTATTGCTGAAAGAATAAGCGATTAAACGGTAATTTGTTATCCCACCACTCCTAACTAATGTCTGCACTACCTTGGGAATCATGAACCCCGAAAATGGGTCTTTTCAGTCATGCTCAAAAATGACACTGCTTTGAGTGCCAGTCGCAGCATTGGTATTTAATTTAAAACGAGCCAAAATCGTGCACGCGTGATTGTGGCTTGGCTCTGGCTGAACCTGCGCTGTGTGCGGGCCTGGGCCTGGCCTGGCCTGCACGCGCTCGTGACACAGACGCACAACCAAACTGTCCGATTATTATAATATAGATAGTCCTTAAATCTTCACAGATATGAAGATAATGTATGCATTTGATGCTAAAAAGTCAATTAAAACAATCAATAGCAAAACGTGAACGGTGAGTTTTGCGACTTAATGCATAACTATGCAAATGCAATAATTGGATGAATGAACTCTTGAAGGCTAAGGCTGTCGACATCACTCACACTCACAGGGAGCTGTTTGGATTTAATTTAAAGACGTTATTGTGCCTGTAAACTATCTATATTTTGCCAGCCTAATGGCCAGTGTCAACTGGCGACCATGTTGCGCTAAACGTTTACAAGTTTAGCACACACGTTTACTAAATTAAATGGTACTTATATCCCTAGTAACTACGAAAATGTAAACGAAGAATATTAAACTGTGTATATGGATGTAAACATAAACAAACAAAAGTTTTGGGAATGTAATGTCGTCTGCAAATGAAGTTTATCTTAAAATTTTATAGTTATACGTGACAGTTATTGAAATACATACATAGTTAAGTAAAATTTGAGTCTGCACACCGTGGTACGTGCTGCAATGTTAGGAATTTAGTTCGAAAAGGCATTTCATTTAGTCGGTGGGGCTTCCGATTCTTTTAAGATTATTATTATGCACACTCCGACTAAACGCCGACCTCACAACGACCGCACAGTCTTGACCACGACTGTACGCACCTTGCTATTACGACCGCACACATACCCGGTGTATCTAATTAATGCCGTGACGGCCGCAGACGCCGTGTCTCGGCGCGCACCTACTCGCGTCTGACTGACTATATTGCCGTAGTGTGGCTAGGTTATATAAGCGCGACTACAGTGCACTTGGCTCAGTGTTGGTCGGATTTGCAAACCGGTATAGCTACATTGCTCGGGCCGTACAATGTTTTTACTATAGCGCGTAGTTATGCTGACCTTCTGGATGCCGTCACTGCGTTGTCACAGCGTCACAGGACATGGCAAAGCAATTAGCCATCACGTCTGCAGCCATCACGCCGTCATAGCGTAGTCTTGATGCCGTCACGTCGGTGTCACGGCATAAATTATATAGACCCCACATACCCGGTATCCTATATGAAGAAATCTATTACGGCAGTAAATAATGCCGCAATAAGTGCGCAAAAGCACTAAAGTGGCCGTAAGTCAATATCTATGGTACGTAACTTCGAGTCTATGTTATTATATACAATACAGAGACCAAAATAATAGATCAGACCTATACATACTATATAAGTTCGCTGTTGTTATAAACAAGCCTGCCCACTGATCAGCAGTCTGACAAAATTGTATCATCAGTTTCCTTGAAACGAAGTGTCATTTTATTTTGTTTTAGTTGATTGATTAGTTCAAACTAGGGCTTGCCTCGATCACCTAGCGAAGTGATCGATGATCGTGACGTCATGGCCATACCCATAATCATCATCTGTATTACTACTGCATTGGAGCTGTTTAAATACGAAAATTTAAATCAGAATGGTGTCCAGTAAAGATCAAAATCATACAATGTATTCTTGATCAGTAGCAAGAAGTGATCTAGATCAGAGATCACACATAGTGATCTTAGATGGTGATCAAAGATCAAACGATCTGAGATCACTCTCTACAGTGTCAGTGTATCATTTGTTATAGTTGTATTTCCATCACTGTACTGAAAATTGCATTTTTTGAGGTCACAACTGAACTTCATCGTAATATTATATTGGAATGATTTAGTGATGGCAGAACAGAACAGACTTTGTGAACGAAAGAGAAAACACTTATCACATTTGGAACCTCCATCCCTGCTCCAGGCAGCATCTCACCTATGCAAAATCTTTGGCATCGACACCAATGGTTTGTGCACTCATTGCAAATAAGCAGTATTAGAGTAAGAAAAATGTTGGTTTTTAATGGTTTGCCAAACAAAATCATCATTTATTGTATAATTATAAAACAAGGGATGCCAGTGACCCATGTCTGGCATTTTCATTTTGCCAAACATCTGATCTGGTTTTGTGTCATGTGGTTAGATTGTCAGATAAGAGATCACTGTGAGCATACATGAATTTAAGATATCACTTGTAGTTAAAGTAATAATTTCTATTTTGTAGATTGTTTTTTTATTTATTATTACTCAAATGTGGTTAACCATTTTATATTATTAATGGCATGACATATTTTTTCAGTGTTATTTTATAACCTATACTAAGTAATTGTAATGACATTGGTCATCAATGAAGGTACTATCTGTCGAGCCTGATTAGTATTGAGGTATGTGACCATTTGTGGATATACCATCTTGGTATGTAACCAGTCAGTTAGGTCAACATAACCATCCTACCACACTATCTGACCGAGATCGTTGCTTCTGTTACTGAGCACTCGGCTCGGTCTTCGATCCACTGATACAGCCGCCTGTGTTAAACTGTGAACTAGAATGAAGTTTGGTGAGCACAGCTTTCGTTTTGCCGGTCCTGACACCTGGAACAGCCTGCTATCACATCTTCATTGTATAACTGATACTGCAGACTTTAAACATAAACTCATACTGAACTTTTTCGACAAGCATTTAACCAGTGAATATTATTTTTGTTTTATGCGTTTTATCATATTAATGCTCCTGGCCAATTTTGTAGAGTGGTGATGTACAAATTTTATTTGTATTCGTGTATGTGGCATTGGAATAAGTGGTATGCAGATGCTTAGATTCTGTTCACCATGTATTCACATTTAAAACGGCTACATGTTTGTGATAAAATGAAGACACATGAACAATATATGCATCATAATTGGTTCAACATTGGCAGTTGTCAACATCTGCCCACGTCAACAGAACTTGCACATTTGTAGGCTCGAGTTTGGCATGGTTCGGTATTTCAACAGATTGCTGTGTCCTTTTTGTTTTTATTCAGTGCAGATTAGTTAATTGTAAGTTTCATTTTTATTATGAATATTTTACCAGTAATTTTCTTATTTATATTGAATTGTGTGTAGAGGGTGGGAAGCAGAAGAACCCAATACAGAGCTTTGGTTCAAGTTGTCAGCGTCATGCCGTGTACGTTTTCACTTATCTCTTTACTCAGACAAAAATGTAATTGAATATTGTGGTGATTGTTGTAGCAAAAAATGTTTACTATCTTCACATATTAAGGTCAGCTGTGAAGCATGATACTGTTTGATTTATTGGGGTTTTATTTGTTTATAAATTGTATTATGCCAATTTGTTTTTGTTGAGCTATGTTATGTGCAATATGATTCGTGCAGACTGATCAGAGATGCATCCTGAATCCACCTAAGCATGTTAAACAGCATGCATGGATTGCATATCAGCTGAGACAGATATCCTATCATTGTGCCACTGCCACCTGTAATAAATGACAACAAGAGGGCCTAGCAGTGGATAGCATAGCGCGAGATGTTGTTGTTTAGATTACCCCTCCCCGCGACCACAGTGCACGGTAAATTTGGATCGGACTTTGAAACCTAATTTATCTATAATGTGCCAATGCAATTCCATCACAGACAGACAAACACTGACATCGTAGCATAAGCGCGAGATGTATATATTACATCTCGCGCTAAAAACTGCAATTTATCCACTGTGTTAACAGCCACCCGTGCGTGGATCGGCATCATTTGAGCCATCAAGCGAGAAAATCTGGCAAGCAGTCTGACCTATAGGTGAGTCACTTAAAAAGGGGGTATAAATAAAAATTGTGGGTTATATTTCACCTATTTGCCCAGAACCCCTCTATGGAGGGATTTCCCCCAAATTTTGCTCAGCCATAAAAGTCGTGGACGTAATCACCTGTGACAAATCTTTTGGCGATTAGTTAAGGGACATCAATTGTGTGGGGGGTCAAAAATGGAGGGTTCCCATAGACTAAGCCATTGACTGTTAATACTCTGCTAACACGACTCCGCAGCAAGTGATTTTGAGTTTGTGTCTACGGTCTTACATGACTTAAAGGCTTTCGTCACTTTTTTGGCACATCCTAAAACTGCTTCTCAGCTAATATTTATATTGGTGTTTTAACTTAATTAAATACACCAGTATTAATTACATAATTACAAATCATGTATAAGGATGGTTGTTATTATTGTTAAATATTATATTCTGGAAACATAGAAGCTTTGTGTGTTATGTTGTTCTATTGTGTTAGTGACGGGAGCAGTAAGCAGCCAGAGGTAGAGGTCAGTATTATTAATATGAGTTAATGAGAAATGTAAAAATATATTTTTTTAACTTGTTATTTATTTTTGATATAAATTTAGATATAAATTTACAGTTTTTAGTGCATAAGAGTACTAACATCCATAAGCTCATTAAATTTTTAACTTGCAAAAATAATATAATTAAAAACAAATTTATAACTTAGATTATGTTAGTCTAAATTATGATGCTGTGTTTATGCTGTAACCATTAGTAATTTTGTCTGTCAAAATGTCCAAATGGCAAAACTTGTTGCCATACTTTTTCACCGCTTGATAGCTTAGCTACCCTAGTTTATCATATACTGATAGTACTACACATACTACTTCTGTTTATTTGTCATTTTTATAGGTGAATGTGGTTCACTGACTAAAAGTGAACTAGAGTGGAAGTCTTATTTGTGCTGTTGTATTTATTTTAAACACTAGATCTATTATAATTTGTTGTCACTAAAGCTGCAATTTTTTAAAGATTTCGTGATATCCCTGTGACACTATGAGACACATGACATGAAATTATCACTTCATTAAATCTCATGTACTTTTTTTAAAACGGTATTAACAGTATTTCAGTTTTGTCCAGATGTCTTTGTATGTATATGGTGAAGAAATGAGTTTAAAACTACATATGATTTTTGCTAACATGTTTATTTTTCATTTGTTTTTTTTTGTTATTTTTTTGTACAAAATGCTATGTGTTGCATGTAATTACTGGTAGATTCACCAGGAGAAAGCCGATGCAGACACAGACGAAGATCTCACAAACATTCGACCGCATTTTTCAGTTGTCGGTTCAGGCTAGTTAACTGTGTGCCTAACTTCTACGTTTATAATGCGAATAAAGATAAAAAGTGCCCTATGTCATGCATGTAGAAGAATGTTGGTGATAGTACGCATCTCCTACTTTTAAACCTTGAGCCCATAGGTGGACGAACCACTAAAGTTATGTGACACACACATATGCTGAATTTTAATTTTCCAGCTCCCCTGAGGACTATAGAGGCAACAGACCAGGCAGACAGACGAGCAGTCAGATGTCAGGTGGCATTAGTCATGAACTCAGCAGTGGGATATCATTACTTTCCAGGAGGTCTGCAGTTAGTTAGATAGTTACCTTCCCTGCTTCAGTGCGTCCCTGCCATTGGCTGGTTCAGTTTATACTGCACATGTGTGTGACTGACTTGCCTAAGCTCAGATCATGAGAGTGGAGCAACCATGGATCAAGCCAGCAACCTGTATATTGCTAATCCACACATTCCAAACAGCACTGTCTCCAGCCTGTAAAAACTCTGACTGGAGTTATTATTTCTGGAAACTAATTCACTAGGCTAGGCTTCACCACCAGCCTGGGCCTCATAGACCTTAGCGCTGGCGGTAGGCTGTAGGCACGTCGAAAGACTGCCAACGGCCTAACGCCACCCCTACAGCATTCAGTACTGGGGATGGCGTGTGGATCTGTTGGCGGTCTGTGTCTATGGGGCTGATAAGGCCCTGCCCATCTCCGATATACGATACACGATAATTCACTGTCAAGATGATGAAAGCCTCATCATATCTTAGACTGGCTCTCCAGCAGCAGAATCCAGAACAAAAATCCGTTACTAAAAAATTACCATGACAGAAGGTAATGATGGGTAACGTAGCAACCACTAACCGATGGTTGTGTGTTACAGATGTAGAAAAATCCACAAAAGTTGTCAATGCTGCAACAAACACGTGGACAACGGTGACATCTAGTCCAGATACGTCGGCATTGGAGACACCGCGCGCTGCACCTGTGTGTGACAGTCAACCTGACAGGATCGAGGCTGCTGTCGTTGCTGTCGGCAATAAGGATCAGCCAGGTAACAGGCTTTTTGTATGGCAGTTTTTAGCCAGGTTCCATAGCGAAAGTGGCTCTAAGATAACCCTCTATGTTTTTTTGTGGTTGTTAGGGATTAGATTGTGCCGACTTAACAGTTTATAATTTGCTGGTCGTTTCACCTTGACGATGGAAAGTCATTAGGAAGTTGTACGTTGCTGGTCAGATGCAACTGTCGGTGTATATTGACAGGAGTGGCCACCAAAAACAGTTCTTCGCCAGTTGTCAGTGATGAAGAAGTAGTATTGCTCAATATCAGCGAGGAGTCGTTTGCTTATCAAATGGTGTCGACTCCACTCAAGGGTCATCCAGTAACAATGGACATTGGTGATGTTGTCTCATCAATACACGGTAATTTGCTGTGCATCTGTTTCATTGCATCACTGGTCAAATTTTACAATATTGGTCTAGTCATTTTTCAGTTTTTGTTGCGAATTACAAACTTGTTGCATCTTTGTCTTGTTATAAAACTGCATCGTGGTTTCCTTTTTTATTGCAAACTTATTTCTTGTCATAAAGTTGCAACATTATTTTGTTTCATTTTTACACATTGTAATTTTTGTATGTTTAGTGTAGGCCTACTGTGTGGAATTTCAGCTACACAGCTACTGCATCTGAACTGATCGTCACATGACTGGCTGCCCACTTTGAGCTCTTTATGTGGGTTTGGGTACCGCCATCACACCATTATTGGGCCCATTCTATGGGGCCATGGCGGTCCTCTCTGTCACGTGTAGTCGTTGTTGTCGTTGTCGTTGTGGACATCGATTTTACATTGCCATTCACCAGGTGTTGTTACTGTCACACGCCGCCTGCGCTATAGCTGTTGCTGGCTTCGGCTCATCTTGGTAGTGGTGTCGACAGTAGCGACACCTGGTGAATGGCAATGTAAAATTAGAACAGGCGGCGTGCGGCGGCTCGCAGTGGCGAAT
>Ga0209782_1001912_pt1 | contig 11284 bp, 7 predicted proteins | sample WorMetmaBAHAMAS1_FD_187390 | JGI IMG/M metagenome (GOLD analysis project Ga0209782, IMG submission 187390) | Marine gutless worms symbiont microbial communities from Max Planck institute for Marine Microbiology, Germany - Inanidrilus... | ecosystem: Host-associated > Annelida > Digestive system >...
GTATAAAAAGGACGACAATGAAAAGGAAATATGAATACATGTGGCTGCCAAACACAGAATTGTGTATACCTCAGAGAATGTAACGCAATGCCCTATTAATTCCCTTCCTGTTTTATCCCATTTTGTTCTTCCCTGTTTGCTGATCTGTTACCTTCCCTAATTTTTACCCTCATGTCTCTTCAGTCTGATTAGGTCGACTGATTTTGCACATGCTTTACTGTACAGTGTTTTATCTGCATAAGTCCTTCTTCCCAAGGATGAACTTGATTGCAACTTTGTGAAAACATGCTTTCTGCATTTATTTCATGCAGCCTTTCAAAGATCGTCACTCAATCTAATAACAATAACAGGAAATGAGTTAATGTGGGTCACAAAAGAACTAATTAGAAGAAGCTGGCAAAATACACCCATTTCCGTCAGACCGTAACATTCAGATATCCTATTTTACAACAAATTTTATGCGACATCATCTAGCGCATTAGAAGTTGATAACTTTATGCGATATATAAATCTACTTACTTACTTACTAGCATTAGGTTCAATAAATATCACAATTTTTTCTTCTTGGGGTTCTGGTTCCGCTGTCTTTAATGGTTTATAACTCAACAATGGCTTCACCTAGACCTAAGTCACTACAGAAAACTGATAGGAAGTCATACCTTGCCAGTCAAACTCTACCATCAGCATGCTGTTCTATCGGCACCTAGTGACTGTAGTAAGGCGACAGTTATTACTAACATTCACTCACAGGCCGCAACAATGATAAGTGTAAACCAATGAATGATCTGAAGTCTTAGGCCTATTTATCATGCATAATATGGTTGTAAAAACTGATGTGGGAACAACATGAGGCCCACATGTGGGCAGCCCATATTGGTACTACATGGGTCCCACATGTATGAGTTGGCTGGGTAATAGCCAAAGTAATCGGAAATGGCAATTTCATCCTCCTTGGCTCTAAAACCCTTGTACAGATTCCAACGGAACTTAATTGGAATACATACTGTAACTAAAAGTATGTTGTGGGCATGACCACACAAGAAAAACAACGAGGAGCTTTGGCACTGTAGGTGGTCTCGGCAAATCCATGACGTGCCACATTTCGGTTTCTTGGAATACCCATTTGACTTTATTCCAGGGATCACACAGAGCCCAAACTGACATAACTAATTTTTACAATCTGTACGTAATGCGGGCTACTAACTAAACGTGAGAAATTTATTAGCAAGGCACTGCAAAGTATTTCGAACAGCAAACTGTGGAGGCTGCATATTCCATTAGAAAATGAACTACATATTTTACATTTAACTGTGCAGCATATCATCAACTGTATCTCTAGCATCACAATCGTTGTCCTCTTTAAACTTCTTATCCGCTACTAGAGCTGCATCATCAGCTATCGATGCATCGTCGTTCTTTCTCTTTCGACTTTCATCTTCAGTCTAGCAAACAGCACACAACAGCTTACCCGTATGAATAAAGTACAGGTAATGCAGATAAGATGACACATAGGTGAATATATGAAGTATGAAGTAGACGTCTAAGAGAACACAGAATAAGGTAGTTCATAAAGATTTGAGATTTGCAGTGACGCAGATGCAGTTACGCATAGTAATGGGAGTGTTTCCTATGGATGCTGGTGTCTGATGCGGATTTGACACTGTTATACTGTGCTACAGCAACTGGATGCATGCAGTGGCGAAACTATAGATTTAAGTTTCACCCTGCAAAGGCTGCAAAACATGGCCATAGGCTTCCTCCTGGCAATCGATCTTCATGATAGTCATAGTTTAATAGAATTGAATGTCAGTATCATATGCATCCTGTGGCATAACAACTGCTACTGCAGACCCTGCAATGCAAAGGGCCCGCAAGCGTCTGGGGGCCCTTGTGCCAACCACCAAAATTTTATGATTAACAAATGTGGTCAGCCATTAACATAACATGACTAACATTCAATTCGATTAAGCTTTGAGTTTCGTGAAGTTCGATCGCCAGGAGGGAAGCCTATGACCATGTTTTGCAGCCTTTGCAGGGGCCCTGAATTTATAGTTACGCCATTGTATGCACAGTGTAAGAGAGAACAGTGTCAGCTACACATCAGTTAAACTCCAGCATCCGTAGGAAACAGCTCCCATCACTACACATAACTGCATCTGCATCACTGCAAATCTCAAATGTTTATCAACTACCTTATGCTGTGTTCTCTTAGACCTCTACTTCATATATATTCACATACGTGTTTTCACTCTTTTAAGATAACCATGCATGTACCATCTCATCTTCAATACATACAAAAATTACAATAGTATAGTAGACACACATACAACCATTTTATCAGCATCTGAGTTTATATCTGAAGAATTTTGTGAAGGGAGATGATGTATTACCTATACTTTATTCATACTGTTAATACCGTTACATGTATTAAACTGCAAAAATCGATTACCTTTAATAAGAGTTTTCTGTACTTCTTCATTGCAAGAACAGTAATCTCAGCTTCTTCTTTTGACGGAGAAAATTCCGAAGTCAAAGATTCTCTGTTTGCAGCAAACCATTCTTCAAATCCTACCCTGTTCAACGTGCATCACACAGAATATTATTAATATCATGCGAACAAAGCTGAGCAAGGTTTAATGTCCCACCAAACACATTATAGGTCATATCTGGGACGGGAATGCGAACAACAACAACAGCTAGAGAGAATGCACTTACTTTCCACTGGCGCAGTCGTCTTTGGATGACACAACCGTTTACTTATTTAGTTACGAAGGGTCTGTGCCACGCCCATCCATAGGTTTGATTACAGTTTGCGAAATGATCGATCTGCCACATTTTAGGGATGGGGACCGACCCTCAGAAATTGGGCTTATGACCCAGAAATTCGAACTTGGCCGAGATTTTTGTACAATGCATCTACCCACCAAGTTTAAATATTCTACGTTTAATGGTTCAGAAGTTATCACACTGACAAACATATAAACAAAAAATTTTCTGTTGAAAACATCCACCTTGCTCGGCTATGCTACGCCAGTGGAGATCAACTGTTTTGCAGCAGTTATACACGTCAAGCTGTGTTAGCCAGCACCTCCGGTTAACAACTGGAAGATTTCGTCAACATCACATCTATACCATTAAGTCCCGCTGATAAACAATCATGGCAGATCCATGCTACTTTCTCCACTCAACTGTAACATAAAAGTACTTTTTTATCCGATCATATTAATTAAAGCTGAAAATGAGAAAAAGAGAAAATGCCATGTGTGTTGGCATGCCTTGCATAATGGACTTGTCTAATGACCAAACATATCTATCTAAAGTGTTACATACTTATTAACTGCCGCCTGTTCATCTGGTTCTGCAGCAGTTGTCACTGAAGACGATGGCACAGGCTTTGGTGTCTTCCCAGATAAAAATAATTTCATCTGTGGCTGTTCCTACAGCACCGATAACAACAATAAAGAATTCATTATTATAATGGGACAATGCGATTCATCCGTCTGTCCGCTCATCTGTCTGCCTGTCAGTCTCAGGCTCCAAGCTCAACAATGGTGCATACGGTATTAAGGTTATGTTTATTACGGAACACTAATAAGAAACCCAATGCGTGAAGTTGAACCGGCTGGTCAGCATGGCTGCATTTTGGCCATACGGCCACTAAAACGGAAATAAACTATCACCAACTCCACAACAGAAGCATTTACGAGGTAGCTGCACCATCAATATGGCCCTGTCGGCATGCTGTCAGCGGAAGACCTATCATTTCACTGCACGATACCTTGTTAACTCAGTATTGTATGGAGGTAAAGTCAGCAGATAACTACTAGAAAACTGCATTTCTAGTAATGTCAAAATTCCATCTATACAACTATGATGCACAATACTGCACAGAAATTCAATCAATCAACACCAACTTTTCAGTTCCCAACCCAGTATACTGCTTTTTACAGTGAAGTGTTATTGGCAAAATACAAGTAGAAAATGAGACAACCAAAGAAAAAAAATAACAAACACAAATAAAGATAATGAAATTGAAATCTGATTTCATCACATTAGAAGATGTTATTCAGCCACAAAACAAACTGGGTTGATTTTGTATCATCTGTGGAGTTCACAGAGGAAATACCAAGCATATTCCTGCATGCCAAGACGGTAACATACCTGTCTACTGCAGAGAGTGACTTTAAATGCTGGCAACTTATACATGTGCTTGCTGAATGTTACGGATAACATCTGTGAAGGCAATGATAAGACTACTATTACATGTACTTTCTCCCTTCACTTTTGTTTCGCTGGCCTACTACTCCCAAATTATAACAGGTTATACCGGTAGCGCTGAGGCTCAACATTAAAAACAATTTGAAACTGTTTAAATGGGACTTTCCACAGAACAGACGCCATTCCTGACTCGTAATCAGAAATGCCGTAACATCTGAAAAGACTCTGTTACTCGGTAGTCAGGTTTGTCCAGTTTGACATGCTACAAAACGAGTTAATTTTCACGGCAATCAAAGTTGCCCACTAAACTGAAAAACAAAGTACACTGTCGACTGTCGAACCAATTTTCGACCGTCGGGTGTTTTCTGTCGCAGGCCCAATGGCTTGGAACTCACTGCCACACTAACTACACAATACGCCACTTAGCAAAGACATTTGAGGCAATCATTAAAGATGTACTTGTTAAATTTTCTACTTACTTACTTACATACTGTATCATGATTTATGGTGAAAAAGAATACAAATTGCCACAGAGACTGCACCTTCTTGTTGCGCGGTGCACAAGACGGAGTGAGTTTTGTCGCGGCTAATGTCGACGGCTTGCCCTGTTTAGATCTATCCATGCTGTCAAACACCGACGAGCCTTTACCCTGACCAGGCGTCACTTTGCCAGATTCACCGGCAACCTGTCACACAGCATTCTACTGTTAACTCTAACTTTAGTAATGATAATCGTAATAATAATTCTAATAATAATAACTGCAATCATTGCAGAACAAAATGAGAAAATGCCATCAGCTGCAGTCAATATTACGACACAAAATGTGACTGATTTTAAAAACTTTTCCTTCAAACTTTGCTCAGATTTAAAAAGTTAAGTACTAATAAAGAGATAAAACTACACAGAAATGCAAGAAGTGAACAAACTGGCTGTTCTGCGGGAAAAACAAAATAAATGATGGTATAAATTACCTTGAACGGATTTTTCTTCATTGTCTGAGAGTCAGATATTGATGGTATCGTCGCGGCTCTGCTGTCGTCTTTTCTCGACAAGAATGCTATACACAAGCCATATACGTAACGCATACAAATTCAAATTTTTATCAGACATACAAGTGACACAGCCTCACACTGGCAAAATGAGCAAAGTTCTGAGAACAATGTAAAAATGTTAAACTGGTGCCTATCATTCAGGAGATTTATTTGTCATTTTATCACAATACACTTGCCAGTTCGGGGTCCATATGTGTCAATGTCAAATTTACAGGACAAAGTGTTACACAGCTGACATCATCAATATCTCACATGGTTCTCAGCAACAAGTGACATCAGGTGCTCTGGCTGGGTTTAAATTCATTACCTTAATCAGGAAGCTATAGCTGATTCCTCTTACAGTAAGCATGCACACCAATTTAACAGCTACATACTTAACAATCTAGCTGGTCACTTAATACCCAGGGGTTCGGCAGTTAAAAAACCCTAGGTTATGGCCTGAATAGAACCGTGGTTCTATTTTTCAACAGTATTTGCCAGGTGGCGCCCATATTTATACTGTCCATGACTATCCTTGGTGGGTAAGGATGCATCATGCTAAATTTAGTCGAGATCCGCTGAAAAAAGTGGTGGTGCATAAGAAACAAAGAAACAGAGAGAAAGGCATATTTAGGTTGATATAAGACGACATACTAGGCAACGGGCGCAGGACAGGACTCTCAGAGCGACTAGGCATCTCATCGTGGCCTGCGACACTATCACCATCGTCGTCAAGGTTTCTGCGTTGAAAGCCATTTTCACCATGACGACGACTGTTCACACTGTGATGATCGTAGTTCCATCGCGACGACGACCCACTGTACTCGCTGAAATGCCACTCAATAATATTAACAGTTTCAACAAACAACTCTCAAGAGTGAACAATTAACCGATACTAATAGATCAATGGATAACTTTTGAGATGAAGTCTCCCAGTTAAAAATTCTGTAAATCACTTCTGTCAATGTTAATGTCAATGTCAATCGTAGATTTATATAGCGCATAATCGCAAAGCCTCTAATGCGCTGGTGCGCTGGTAAGACGAGAAAAACAGAGTCTTCACGGCATGAAGACCTAGTTGCCTAGTATGTCAGTCTTCTGCTTGGTATACGTGTTCAAAACCGACAAGAAATGCACCTTTAAACATCAAATGAGACTGAAACTGTGAGCTCTCAACAGACTTCCATGTCTGCAGCATCTGGTACAGACTGTTTATGTCAATATCACACCTGTGCTATGAACCAACATGGATGAAAATGTGAGTAAAAGACAGAGTCGACACAAGCTATTAGAAAAAAGTACACACTAAAAATATTACATAAAGTCGTGCTCGGTTTCAATCGTCTGTTCTTCATCCACTTTCATCTGTGCAATACCGCCGAGCCGCTCGGCAAGCTGCATCAAGTGGAGTCGACTTGCGTACTTGATCGCGAGCTGCACAGTTCGTGAGTCGGGCATCAACTCACACAGCTCTGATGCTTGCATCTCACGACCAGACTTACACGCAAGCTGTACAATCACAGAGAAGTTTGAATATAAATCCACACAGAGCCGCTCAACTGCATGCTTTGAGCCACTCTAGCTACTTCCCATAATTCGAACTCTAAATCGTTTCAACAACATTTCAGTAAACAGGCTATGTTAAAGTTTAGAGAAAAACAGTATCTGTTAACAACAGAATAGTGAAAACAAACTCAAAGCTAAGATAAGTGCATAGTCTTGTACAAACCTACAACCCACCATACACACTTACACAAACATGCAATACATGTATATTTACTAATAATGACAGCCAGTTGATTACTAACAATTCCAACATATTCATTACTATCGGCAGTATTGGGGTTAATCAGTGAGTGATTTAGAGGTTTTCACTACTTAGGGGCAACAAATTGTATGGATGAGGGAAAAGTAATAAATTTCATTCGTATTAGTGCAAGTGTGGGTATGTCATCCCCAAAACTGAAATTTTTGGTGTAATTTCGCACACAAAAATGCCTGTGAAAGCATACCTCTTATGCAATTTTTATGAAATGATTCTTCTAGTAATAAAAATATATGTTGTACGTAAAAACAAATATCTGTAATATAAATAATGATACATACTGCAAAAAGGCGCATCAGAGATTCCTGCAGTGTGACCGTTGTTTCCGCCTTTGCATTCTCATTAAACGTCTTCCCTTCAGCTCGTTGACGCTCGACGTGTTCGCCAAACAACGTGGCACGCCAATACCCTTCCTGCCGTGTAACACACACCACTCGCTAACAACAACAACCTTCCGCAACTATAAGTGCTAGCCAAGAGACTGACTGAAAAGAGCATCTCCGAAGGTGATGTATTTTATGTCGAGTGGGATGCAAAAACTTAATTTAATCAATCATAGATTGATCGATCGATCAATCAATCAACATGAATCTCTGCAGCATACCTACAGATACACTAGTTTAATGGATAGTTCAGATACACTTTGTCGTTTAGTTTTAAGGAGAATACTTTTTAGCGGTTAAAGCAGGCAAATAATTTTGATACTTTTTCATGCACTTCTGACTGATGACATCACATCTCATCTTTGCTTCCAAAACGTCACCGAGGTAACAGAGCTTATTCTTTATACAACGCTGTTAATGTGCCGTTTGGACTGCACTTGCAGGCAAATAATGGTCTCGTCTTATACTAATTACTAACTTTCCTTCTCCGCTATTACATCAGTCAAACATTGCTCCATTTGTCACGCATCATTATGTCGAAGAAATCTTACTTCGTGACTCCTGTCTAGGATTAGGACTCTGTTCTATGCTAATCTTTTTTTAATTTTCAGTTCTTTTTTCGTTAAATTTTCAGTTATGGTTCTGAACAGAAGACTCATCTGGCTACCATTCGGCTTTTTAGCCTGCATCAAACTTTTCTAATCATATTATGACACCATAGCATATTTAAATGAGCAGATGTTGTATAATAAAATTAAATTAAACAAATTCCACGACGCTGACCTCAAGAGTGCCTCTGTCCGATGCTGCTTCACAATAAGGCAAATGAAATGGTAAGATTAACAATGTCGGTCGCGGCAATACTGGTGGATATTTAGCACCTTTGCACAGCACAGCCCTGCAAACATATCACAAGCATTCTCTGGCGATTAGAGCTGTTCATTTTGAGATTTTTAGGCTTGAGTACTTGCTCTTTTTTCTTTTATGAATACTCAAACCTACTGGAATTAGTTAAAAGTAATTAAGTAAGTGATAATTCTATGATTTTGATAGGCTGTATCACATATGTTTCCGAACGTTCAGTCTCGAGTAATTTAAAAACAGTCTGTAATTATGATCACGGGTTGTTCTAGCAGTTCTCAATGTGAAATAGTTACTAAAAGTCAAGTCAACAAAACCAAACAACACTTTGTATACAAATACCATGTCATAACGCAGCCGGGGTATCTCTAAGCTGTCTATAGGCCAAGAACTTCAAGATGCTTTGTGTATGAAAGATTACTGAGTCCTGGTAATCTCTTTGTAAATGATCGCTGCACCGATTCTATTTTAGTTATATCTGCGACAGTGTGTGTAGACCATACTGGGGTGGCATATTCTAATAGTGAGATGACACCATAATAACCGACGTTAATGATAACCGAAAGTGACGGTATAAACAACTGCAAACCTGAGTTGCTGTGGGTTTTCCCGTAGGCTAATAACCCACATTGTGTCCAGTTTGCCTTTACACTATCAACAAACAACACAAGAAAACCTACACATGATTACCAGCAGATGTATAATATCAATCTGATAATGGTCAGTTGCCCATTGTAAGATATATATAGCCACAAAGGCAATTTACATCATAAAATCTATCAGCTAGCATTTGTATTAACATGTATTAACGATCACCCAAGGCAGTAATTAATCTCACTTATTAAAGCTAAATTAAACCAAAATTTAGTATTTTTTACTTCCAGTAAAATGTGTCACACAAAAATTGACACGTGGAACACAGCCTTTACACTGCAAGTAGCCATTATCTGCAAATACCATTTGCACAGATAAACTGAAAAAAACATACAATGATAACCAGAAATGAACCGTCATGAGATAGCAGACGGCGGAAACAATCCAAAGGAACACTGATGCCATGCTGTTGAAGAACCCCAGGAGACAGTCCATGAAACAGAGACTGTAAGACAGTAGAGCCCACACTGAGTAAGATGGTTGGACAGTTGTTAGGCTTTAACGGTGCTTTCACACAAACATGGCGATATGGTGCATTAAAAGTAATATCATACACAAATAGAATTATAGAAATACTTCACACAGCCATTAATTAGACATTCACAGTATAACACATGAAAATAAATGGTACACAAATCAGATTCCACATCAAATGATAATTTCAACATACAACACACTGAGTGAGAAATGGCAGCCACAGAATAATACTGGGCCCTCACAATAATGGTTGAAACGATGCCATAACATAGCATTAGTGGGGAGACACTTGGAGTATATAGCCCATAAAATACTCATCATCATATCTCACATATTGCTGTTCGGCGTGTCTATGGACAATTAAGCCTGTTAAAAACAACGGGAACTAATTGTAAATGTTTAGAAAGCTAACATGTTGCCTCAGGTTTGCGACTTCAACCCATGTTTTGCAGAATGCAGTACTCAACATGCGGACAGCGCCGGCCGAGTCAACAGTGTATGGTGTACCTTCAGCGGTAAACCTGCCACAGCATGCACAAACCTGAATGTGCATATGGCTCAGGAGGAAATTATCAAAATATAATACAGTGCAAAATTAATCATTTTACTTTCGTGGTGATTAGCAAAACATTTTTCTGAATCAAAGTCTAAGCCATAAATTCGAAAATAAATGTAATCAGTTTTTCAAAAATCAGGTAAAAAATAACATACTGAATCATGACAAGAGAAACTCTAAGTCAAGGGTGCATAGATGCATATGTTACTGTGTCACTTCAGTCTGACACTGATACCGGCCGTGACAGGCACCCCTCCTTCGATTCTCAATTGACTTGATGGAGTTTAGGTTTGATGTCCCTCTCAACATAAAATAGGTCATTTTGAAGATGTTCCAGCCAATCTCTTGGCGAGTAATAAAAAATCTTTAGTTATCAAACAAGAAGCATTTGAAAAATGTTGGGCCCATTCGCCACGAGCCGCCTCACGTCCATTCAGCAGATGTCGCTAGCGGTACTGTCGCGCGCCGCTTTCAGGACTAAACCTAGGTTAGCCATATCAAATAATACAGCGCAAAACTGGTCAATTTACACTAATCTTATTAAAACATTTTCCAGATCACGACGCATCGATGTCCATGACATCGACAACAACGACAACGTGTGACAGAGGGGACCGCTATGGCCCCATGGAATGGGCCCAACTATTCGATTATCACTAGCAACAAAACAATAACGATACATAGCAATTATAATCCATGCAAAAAAGCAAAATATTTATTACCCGAGGGACACAAGGGTGGACTTGGCACTAAGCGGAAGATGGTCAACGTAAGTTGGCATCTTTCTCCCACGTACGGACATCACACGGACAGCAAGACACTGGTCACCAAGAACTCCTAGTTATATGTACACAAATGTATACAAACATTTTCACGGCAGCTTTCGGGACTAAACCTAGGTTAGCCATATCAAATAATACATCGCAAAACTGGTCAATTTACACTAATCTTATTAAAACATTTTCCAGATCATGACGTAACAGGGAAATTCTAAAATAAACTGAAGCCATCTTGAAACAAGAGGGCCTAGCAGTGGCTAGCATAGCGCGAGATGACCCCTCCCCTCAACAGCCGCAACATCGGCGGCGGCCATGTTTGTTGGGATCGTATGATGGCTTGAAATTCGCTGGCTGGCGCAGCCGCTGTGTTCCCGGCATGCACCGCGACCCAATGCACTTCCGTCACAGACAGACGGACACTGACATCGTAGCATAAGCGCGAGATGTATATATTACATCTCGCGCTAAAAACTGAATACTGAGCCGCATACGTCAATGT
>Ga0209782_1001913_pt1 | contig 11282 bp, 9 predicted proteins | sample WorMetmaBAHAMAS1_FD_187390 | JGI IMG/M metagenome (GOLD analysis project Ga0209782, IMG submission 187390) | Marine gutless worms symbiont microbial communities from Max Planck institute for Marine Microbiology, Germany - Inanidrilus... | ecosystem: Host-associated > Annelida > Digestive system >...
AGAGGCGTCAAAGGCCGTCAGTGACTTGACCATCAGTGTTGTCACCTATCAGTGGGATGGTCAGCAAGTCCCCGAGGTCTAGCTAAAGATCTAGCTGAGTGCCCGCGAAGCGGGCACTCAGCTAGTAAATTATAAAGAGTACAGACACCATGAAATGATGCAACTAACACCTACAGGGTGGCCCACAAAAATTTGCACAATTTTTTGTATGCTTTAACTTTATCAAATATTAACCAATTACGAAATTATTCCATTGTCAGAATCAAAAGAAAATTTTTAATAATACTATCGCTAAAAATCCCATCACACCTCAAGTGTGTTGCTACACTACCTTGTGTAATGTCAAGTGCCTTAGAAACAACTAAAAACAAGACGACTTCTGTAACAGCTCATTTCAAGAAAATAACAACAGGAAATGTGTTTAGTGTCTCAGTTATTGTCTACAGTAACTGATACATCCTGCAGTTTTTACATCAAATGTTCAATGTGTCCACCTTGCTGCTGGACGATGCACTCAAGCCGGTGATGCCACTGACCAATGGCGTGATCAATGAAACACTGCGACAGTTTGCTCCATTCGGTGACATTTCACAACGTAGTGCAGCAACAAACTTGAGATGTGGTGAGATCTTTTGTGATAGTATTATTGCAAATTTTATCATGATTATGGCAGTTAAACAATTTCGAAAATCGGTTAATATACTGAAGTTAAGGCATGCAAAAAATTGTGCCAATTTTTTGGGCCATCCTGTATAATTATAACTAACTAATTATGCAACAGAAAAACAGACATTTATAAGTTGAGATATATACAGGGCAAAAAAGCAGCTTCATATTATTTATTTCTATGTCCTAATTAATTCAAGTCAGACAGATCAAAACTCGCCATGTGCACAAATCTTGCACACAAATCAAGTACTGCAAATACTTTCAAGATATTTCAAATCTAGACACTGTGCGAGTCAGAGGCTAACAGAACAGATGTCTGGCCTGTTCAGGAAAAGTAGTGTTGCGGAATTCCGAATCCACTTCAGCATAGACAAGAACTGTTTTGAGAGATTTGCGCAGACACAGTTCATTGAACGACTGACTTTGACCAACAAGCGAACTTAACGACATTGTGACCTGCATCTTGACACGAGCAAAATTCTACAGTGCACACCAACAAACTCATTAATACAGGAGATACACCTATGTAGGATGAAAAATGTTTCTCATATTTTACGCTGTCTGCTGGCTTTACACGCTGACAGACTGCATAAATAGGTTTGGTTTGGCTAATTAACAGCTTTTACTGCAAACACAAAATAACAATAGACAACAGAGAAGGTCTGGCATCTGCTGAAATATGTGACATCTAATAATTCTTCATCTTCAATTCAAGATTTCTTCAACACTGCACAATATAACTAAAACTATCATCATCATCGTTGCTACTTTACGCATTAATACTTCACTATTATTATTGTCTCTAAATATGACATGCAAGCTGTGTAATCAACAAGAAATGCCATGGAGTCGAGATTCAACATCAGTATCTACTGGTGACAATGCTGTTAACTACAATTTCAAAAATATCGACAATTTGCGACTAGTTAGACCACTGCTTCTTTGTCAGCAACTGCACTACAGCTGCCCACTGACTCTCTCAACACTATATATGCTAGTGAACATAAAGTGCTTCTGATGCAACAAAGCATCATTGTGACGTACATTTCCAATCTCAAAGTTCTGTCGCATGAGCATGTACAGTGAAGCACTGGCATGTGTTCGGATGTCAGTCAACACTGAACTGCAATGACGCAACAGCTGCAGGCACAGATCAGCACACTGCTCGATGTCGTCCACAAATAACAGCTCCGGAAACTACAACACATCATCTCAACGTATCAATTTTGCGGTATTTGATGGGTTTCATAGTCTCTACCAATCAGCATAAACATACGTTTGAACTTCAGTTGTTTTACATTTTTATTTGCCACTTCAGTTCAATTTCCGTTTTGTACAGTTCAATTTCGACAAGGCACCAGAATTAGTAGTGCTACAGTGTGTGATGGAGCCTGAAATAAACTAGCAGATAATGACGATGATAACGCCTCAGTCTCTGACGACCAAGAATCAAATTAGCATCGACTGGTGATAAACCTTTCAGGAACTAGCAGCACCTTAAGATCAAACATGCAAGCATTTACAGCTGTCACTGTCCACATCAAGAATAGCTCTTATTTGACACCGTAGGTCTTCCAGCAGACTTGTAACAAAAACAACGTATCATACAGAAACTGCTAAACATGGCCGTCTAGGTCTAGTACAGACAGCAGTATGGATCACATGGTGTGACCATCAGTTTGCAGCAGGTCAGTTAGCACTGCAAACTGGTCAGTTAGCACTGCAAACTGCTACCAATAAAACACGACACGTGCCACAAACCTTTGACACGAGAGATCGCTGCGACGCAAACATGCACTTCAATACCATGGAGCTCTGGTTCAACGCAAGACAGTGGAGGAATGTACGAAGGACGTGTGAGAGGAGAATGACAGCATCTGACGACTGGATGATCTGTTACCAGCGAATCACATACAATATGCACAGAGATCAGACGCTGTTCACACAATGCAATGCACAATTCTCCACACTATTTAGCATGTTTGCCGCTCGTACACAGATCACTCTTTGCTGTGACTTCACTCGTGCACTGCGGTTTCATATTTTACCCATTTAGTCATTTTATTAATGTTATTCAACATAAAAGCTGCAAGAATGTCAATAAATATCTGTAACTGTGTCTGTATTTTGATTTGACTGACACTGAAAACTAATCAATGGCTACTGCTACTGCTACCACTATGACAACATTCCTCAACTAGATACTGCATAACATATACTGATGATACGGCACAGCATCATGCAACCAAGTTCAACACATGGTCGAGCGAATACTGCACGCCACTCGACTCAACTAAGACCAAGTCACAACAAGCATCAGTCAAGCAATCCATGCACCAGTAAATCATCATCAGCAAGTCACAGGCAATGACTATGTGAGCGGCTCTTGTATGAAACAGTTCAGTTTTAGCCTACTACAGCAAGCAATCTCAAGTTCAGCCTGTTTATGGTTATCTATAAGCAAGCTACAGACTGTTGGTGCGCAAATGCAGTAAGCTTTAGCTGAGAGAGTGCGTGACAAGTGAGGTAGAGACGAGCATGTGTTGTGTGTGGAGAATTAGACGACACCGGACCTACCTCGGTGATGAGTTCAAGCATGTCAAGTGTGACGAGGCTGACTTCAGCCGCCAGTGAACCGTCAACGACGTCATCTGTCTCCTCACGATGTCTCCTTCACACACACACACATGCCAACCATCACTTACTTGCCAGGACCTTGACACACAGTCATCAACAACATCTCAAGAAATCGATCACATCATGGACGCTGCTGACAAACCTGCTTGTGATTTCCGCGCTGAGCTGGCGCCACTGAGTCTGCTCTTTTCTCCACCTGACACGGCCCGATGCATCGTTCACACCCGTGACTGGAGACGCTGATGAGTTCGAAGGATCTAGAGCAACAACAGCAGTTCTTAACTTACTCAACACTCGATGCTTTCTTAACTCACCAGCCACTACAGCATTCTGAAATCGTCGTTAACGTCACCAGTATTGAATGTGCAGAAGTTAAATGGAAATGTCACAGGAATCAATCTAGCGACAGTCAGCTGCTATCATACCGTTCATACGGCGTCGCATCATCTCACTTCGAGCACTCGTCGGTCCAAGAATCAGTTCCTCCATACGTGACTTCATGTCAACACTCTTCCTCGCCACCTGCGACGAATGCCTTGGCTCTGTACTCAACGTCCCCTGCATCAGCATTTCAAACAAAACTGAGCAACAACTTCCGGCGCAGCTGTCCGACTACATGCACACCAGAAACATACAGGACTGAGCCAGCTATCAGTTGCCGCTACATCGGAAATGGAAAAGTTCTTCCATACTCGTTATCGAGCATTCGGCCCAGTGTACAGGCAGTCAGCCCACAAGTGGTTTTGAGCCATCCATCCGGGCGTAAGCTGCCATTACTTTCTGCCAGGCCTGCAGTACCTTCCCAGCCAAAGAGCATCAACGCCCATCAGCCAGTACCAAATTATACACCTTGGTGACAGAGGCACATGGGTGTGAACAACTTGCCCAAGGTTGTTATTCAACAGCGCAGCTGCCAGGGCTCGAACTCATGACGACTGAGTAACAAGTCCAATGCCTTAGCCACTAGACTATCGAGTCACCCGCCGCTACATGAAGACTGCTAAATCACAATTTGTCAATCTCAGTGAACTACTTCTCAGCATAAAGCACTATTCAGATAAAGACAGTTCTCAATACTGCAATTACACGCATTCGTTTTCATGCGCAAACATACATACATAACCCATAACGTTTTTCATTTGTTTGTTTTTAGTTACTTTCCATTATTTTTTTCTGTTCGCAGTAAAGTGTGGAATTCTGTGTCAGCTTTTCAGCACACCATAAGTACTCAACGTCATATCGCATCGTATCGTATCATAGTTACATCTATCAGCAAACAGCAGAAACGTCCAACAAGACCTTGTATTCAAAGTTTGATTGGCAGATGTAAAGAACTTCAAGGACTTGACTGAGACGTGCAGGTGACATATCAGACCACCAGCAGCGAAGAAATCGTTCATCAATGTTCTTGAGAACCCACAAGAAACAAATGAGAAGATCCTGAGTGGCCTCAGCACTCAGCAAGCACTTCTTGGCCTAATATTGAAAATATCACATATAACATCATACACTGTTTGACATATGTCTCATGCTTTTTATGTTTAATAATAATATAGTAACATTAATAAGCGTAACTTTCGTTGAATGATTTATTAGTATGTTATGTCATGTATTATGTATTTTACACAATGCCTTTGGCGAAATAAACGATGACGAAGATGATATCACCAAGCTTCATAATGAGTCACTTGTCATAGAGCAGCTGACACCAGCATTAGTAACAATAGTGAATGAATCTTGTCGCCATTTTCATGACAACCAGCAAAACCAGAAATAAATTTGGTGGACAGATCAATCATTGACTGCTACCATTTTTTTCAGTCTGGTTACCACATTTACACTGATAAGATTTTATATATTACAATGATAAAATAACAAATGTACAATTCTCAAATCTTTACCAACTACCTAACACACATGTACACATACAGCTAATTTTCGGGTTCTAATAAAAACAAGAATTTTTAACCAATTAAAATAACAGTTAATCTAATAATTATTGCTGAATTTAACATAAATATTAAAATTACCATACCCGCAAAAAATGATTTCCGATTCATAAGTAAACATAATGCAACTAAAATGTGCTATATCAATGGATCCCAACCTGTTTGTTTCACGCACCCTTCTTAACCTTATGCCATGTTTCATATTTGTCACAAATGTGTGACTCCAAAAACTGCATTCCAGATATCATCAGGTTTATGGAATGAAATGTATTATTTGTGATTGAAGTATACCATGTAGATTGTCTCTGTTACATGCTATACAGAACCAGGCATAAGTGTTTCAATGGTGGGCCCAGCTAAATTTGCTAAAATGGGAATATTCTAACAGTTTGAGTCTATCAATTTGTGGTCGAACTCTCCTCTGAAATTCTGTCAACATGGCACTAAACAAAAGCAGATAACAGTATGCATGAGACAAGAAAAACATACATAAGCATAAAAGACCGATGCACTTCTACAAAATTAGAATGAAAAGATGAACAAGAACCAAGTTTATTGTTTACTACAGATGTGGGATATTACCGTGGCAGATGATTCACCGGGAATGCTGTATATGCTTGAGCCGGCAATGGCCATGGCAACAGTCTGATCAATGCCCTGAGTATCATCAGCATTGACCATCGCCGGTGTCTCGTGCGTCGGCCGAGTGTCGATACACAGCTGAGGTAATGCATCGATCACAATGCTAATCAACGGTACATACAGTGTAGCAATGCGAGCCTTCGCATCACGGCTCTGATAGCGCGGATCGACGTCGTGACTTGCAAGCAGGTTCTGCACCACACTGATCGCTTTGCTGTGCAGATGCTGATGTCTACACTCACAAAATATCACTAAAAATTACTCACTGCTCTCCAACAACAAAAATACTGAGTACTTAAAACACGACAGACAACTGTAGACAGTGGTGAAAGCTGTTATAGTTTTCACTTTACCCAAATATGAATCTTCATTAACCAATCACCGGCAGTAGATATAGACACAAACACACAGACAAGCATAACTACAAGAGACAACCAATGTACAGAGTCAGTGGACAAATGTGACCATTTGACGCTGGCTAAATATCACCTTTTAGGTCCAGTTTTTCCACAGCAAATTAATCTCCCATTAATTTAATCCGGCATTAAATCCAGCAGATAATGATCAATTTACTCAGATGTCGTTTTTCCACCGGCAGTTCGTCAATTAAATCGTCCATTTGGAACTGCCGGTGGAAAAACGACATCTGAGTAAATTGATCATTATCTGCTGGATTTAATGCCGGATTAAATTAATGGGAGATTAATTTGCTGTGGAAAAACCGGACCTTAGTCATTTTTGTTTAAACTTAATGGACGTTACAACTTATAACGATGATCTGGAATAGATAGCTCTATTAGCCACACGGGGCACTAATGACAGCCATCGCTTGCAGCATGTGTCTCTAATGCAGCCATGATATCCTCTGTGCTAATATAACCTACTTCATATCACACACTTCCTGCTCTCAACCATTCTCCTTACTCAGTTTCTCAGTTTAATTAACTCCTATTTTCATGCATCTTTCAAGCAGTTTGTATCTCTTCTCTCTTGCAACCTGCTTCGTACCTGGGTGGCAGGTAACTCTGTGTGATCCCATATGGCATGCAGGCTCCCATAGTGGTGCAGGTGCTACTAGCATAAACTGATATACTGCTATACCTTTTACCTTCCTATCTCCTCCAAGTTATTCTAGATTGAGCCATGTCCTCATGGGATAATTTAACCAGTTTTACACCCCATATGTCTCCCAACAAAAAGATTCACAGCATGGAAGATATACCGTCCACACACACACACACACACACATCAACAACTGTCGTCTAACGGCCTCTTTTGTAATCTTATGCAACCTGGATAATCTGGCACCAGAAAACTAAAACCACTGTGGATTTCAATGAAGCGAGAGATGATAGCATGGCTCTAGCATCAGCTGGTTCATATGCAGTCAAGTCAGTTGCAACTTGTTTCAGACAGATAACTACACCAGCACCTCATCACTTTTACACTATAGATGCCCTAACTGATAGCTAAACAACAGCGTCAAAGCACAGAAGATGTACACTGCAAACATACAACATGAGAACGATAATCAAGATCAACTCACTGTAGCATTGTAGCAAGATCTGAGAGTACAATGCCAACTAGGAAATGCTGGGCACGGAAGCCGTCGGTGAGTTCAGTAGTGAGACCACGGTCACTGACAGAGCTCTGCGATGTCGAACTCGCTATGCTCGGCGTTGGGCTCGGCGGAGCTGACGGCGTCATCGGCAGACTCACGGGCAAGTTCAACGCAACAAAATGTTCATGTGAACAGACGACACGCATGAAGTCAAGCTTGAGCAGCAGCAAGCCGGTAATGTCCTGAGTGAGACCAGTGCAGTAGCGCTCAATGTGACCGACTATCTGCTCCACACAAACACACGATACAACGCTTCTCAATGGACAACCACATCGACTCAGTCATTGGCACAATCTGTACGAAGTAATGAATTCTCAATAATACTACAGCCATTTAGAATCACTGACACCTATCTAGCAGATATCTATACCTGACACTTGGCTGCCGGGGAACTTTTATAATAATGATAATAACTGTGCATATAGTTTACAATCTTTACTAACAACAACTGCATCAGATAATTTTCCAGTGCTCCTGCTACTGTCGTAAATTTTATGCAAAACTACAGCAACTTAATTACTTTTTATAAGCAAGTACTTTCAACTGCATCCAGTACAAACTCAGTTTTTATTCAACATGAATCTATCCGTCCTCTCAGAAACCTGCTCCAGTTATTCTGCAATGTTTATTTTTTGGAAACGTTTTCCAGCATGGTCTAACTGTGGAAATGAAGGCCAGCTGAATAGAAACTGAGTTTGTACTGTTGAAGCATCGAACAGAACACAATCACAGACGGCAATAATAGCTCTGTGTGCCACTCACAGCAGAACAGTAGAACTTGATCACTTGAAAGATGAAGCTACGGTCCATTAGAGACAAGCAACTGTTGACGAAGAATGCTAGACTTATGTTGAGATTCTTCACCAAAGCATTCTCCTGCAACATGGACAAACACGCATGAACACGGCATGGCAGGTAACGCGGCACCAATGAAGTAAGTAAGTAAGTAAGTTTAATGTTTCAAAAGCAGTCAGAAACCACTTGATTGCAGCTAACTGAACTCACAGGGAAAAGCAGCATTACAAGACTCATACGTGGGTCACAGCCAGGTCATGGATGATTGGCTTCAACTCATGTCGCAGGGCCACTGACTAGCCACTTTCACTATGCGATGTGGTCTAAACATGACATATACATTATACAACGCTATTTTTTGGACATGCTGCTACAGCTGATTTTCATATCTATCATGAACACGGCATGACAGGTATGACAAATTATCTTCAGTTAATACGCATTACAAGATGCAATCAAATCCAAACAAAACAGAAAATTTTAAAGAATATTATAAAACACAAGATAACTCAATAGCAACAAGTTACATCATCTGTTTCTGACAACAATGCTCACAGGAAACTGATCCACCAACCTGGACACATCTATTGATGATGTCCTGAGTTACCATAGAAACTAGTGACATCAAATCGTCCATAAACTGCTTCGGGAAACACATTTTCCTCGGCAGCATCAACTTGTCAGCTTTCACCAAATGTTCGCCCATGCTTTTTGTCTATCACAACACGACACACTACAGTTACCATACATTAACTATTAGCACATTACACACACACATACACGCCCCTTTGTCTGGGACTAACCACGTGAGCCGGTGTAGTATCAAATATCTCGCAGTGCCGAATAACTCGCACCTGTGCGATTGCGCGTGCGCGATCTCGCAAAGTCTCATGCGCCGCTGTTTATTTGTTCGTTACAGTTACAGTTAGGTTTAAGGTTAGGGTTAGGGTTAGGGTTAGTTGTAGGGTTAGGGTTAGGTTTAATAATTCCCACATGTTGCGCAAATCTCGTACTTATTTGGCAATGCAACATATTTGGCATGAAAGATAAAACGAGTCTGGATTTTACTGAAACAAGAGACAGTGAGTGGCAGTGGCATCAGCTGGGCCATATGCAAGTCTGCATCTCACTCCAGACAGATAACCATGCCAGTACTTGATCTTGGATGATACGGATGAATACAAAATACAAATCATTAAACCATCCTCTCACATCCTATTTTGTGGTTATCACATTTTTTAATTAATTTTCTTAATTTCCTACAGATCTGACAGTTTTTAGCAACCTCAGTCCAAGTTCTCTTCATAATCTATAGAGTTGTTCACCGAGTCATTCCCATCCTTTCTTCACACATGCTCATACTATGTCCATCTATTTCACTGCTCTACTGTAATGATATCATCTGTTCTCAGTCTCTCTCTCCTGACTCATTACAAGTGAACCTACAACACTGACGCAGTACTCATTCTGATCTCAGCCAGCTAAACTGCCAACTCACTGTCGTACTTCACCGGTCAAGTGTAACGCAAATTGTGCAGACTTACAATCAGTTCAAAGAAGAACCAAGCATTAGCAAGCGCAAGTTCACGAGTGGAGCCGGACGAGACGACCCATTGAAGAACAATCTCTTCATGCACCAGCTGCACACAGCACACAATACCATACGATACGATAATGATATACTGATAGTGCGCTCAAAAGCTGAGATGATCAGCTTAATAACTGTCGTACTGTACCATAAACTGAATAAATAATGAGAGAAACTATAGACAAAAAAAAACAAAAATCGCAGAAGTGCAGGAAGCAGTCTGAAAACCATGAAGTTAAGTCACATGGATGCTGTCTCCGATCACAGGATAAACTGCAGTTTTTAATAATTATATTTCGTGTTTTGTTACCAATTACACTACATTTCATTCTAAATATTCAGGATATTTTAAAGGGTTAATGGCGTTCCGTCATCTTGGATATAGTCAATGAGTTTTTGAGATATTAAAATTTTTTGATTTTCAAGATGGCGGGTGCCACCGTCTTGGATTTTGGAAGTCACAAAATTTTATTGGCCAACAGGGTCCAGAAGGCCAAGACACATCACCGTGTCAAATTTGGTCAAAATTGGTCAATCCGTTGTAGAGATATAGCAATTTTTCAATTTTTTGTATTTGTTTGGGGCACATTTAGACCGCCCACAAAGAGTATTTGGTGGTCTTTATCACTGTACAAAATCTGGTTGAAATCAGTACAGTAGTTTAGATAGTATGAAAGTTTCAGTATTTGCCACATTTGGCTAGGAAAAGCCTATTCATGCACCAAAATTTAAATTTTTGGATGATTTGACCCCCCACGTGGGTAGCAATATCAACCAAATACCCGAAAGGCACGTCCATCGTTTGAGCCATCATCAAGCATGAAAATCCATCACTCAGTCTGACCTGTAGGTGAGTTCCCGAAAGGGCATAAATAAAAAAAATATTTAACCCCTTTGCCCACAAGCCTCCCCATAAATGGATTTGCACCAAATATGGTATTGGGGTAAGGGTCACTGACATAATCATCTGTGCAAAATTTTTTGGTGATTGGTTAAAGAGTGTCAATTCTGAGGGGGTAGAAAATTGATAGTCCCCACTGACTAAGCTAGTTGCTGTAAACAGTCTGCTGACGCTAACGTGCAGTGAGTGATGAGTGGGCGTCTGTAGATCACTCGGGATCACGTTGCTGATAATTAAAACATTATATAACGTCGTGTGTCAGAGCTTCTGCAGTCAGTAAAATGACTCAAAGACAGACTCACTGCACATTGGCAATACTTGTAGCCATTTGCTCACAGAAAGACACTCAGGTCTTCTTATGTTGCTCACACATGTATAATGAAATAAAATAAAATAAATGCTAAAAAAAACTTGCAAAAGTTTGCAAACTTTTGGCACCAGCATATTGTTGCAGCCAATCACATCAGCCAAATTCACAGA
>Ga0209782_1001914_pt1 | contig 11281 bp, 9 predicted proteins | sample WorMetmaBAHAMAS1_FD_187390 | JGI IMG/M metagenome (GOLD analysis project Ga0209782, IMG submission 187390) | Marine gutless worms symbiont microbial communities from Max Planck institute for Marine Microbiology, Germany - Inanidrilus... | ecosystem: Host-associated > Annelida > Digestive system >...
TACTGAGCTGCCCTCAATCAAATGAGTGTCGCCATCTAGTGAACAAAAGACAATCAGAAAATGGGACAGACAGATAGATGGATGGACGATCAGATGGATTGCAGCATTGCTTTATGCCCGACTCCCCCACCCCCCTACTGTATGGTGGGGGCATAAAATCTGTGCTTGAGGGTATATGTAAATTTTGCATGTTTGTTGAGAAGATCTGAAAATGGATCATCTCTAATTTCATGAAAATCCACCCACAAATGTTCTAGTTATCCTGGTAACAGACAGACTACTTTCATGGTAGTCTTTTAAGCCATATAACTGATATGTTTTATCAAAAATCAACTACACTAACTAAAATAAAATAATGAGACAAGTGGATTGAATGAAAAAATCTTGGTTTGTCACACAACAGGACATATGGCTTGGAAACTAAGTAAACCTATTTCACACACAGAGCTGCAAAGAATGTGAAAACACCACCACGCACATGTGCAAATCACACAATTACATAACACAATATGCATGCAGTTTAATTTAAATTTTAATTTATACACAAAAGGATGGTAACAGAGTGTGGCAACACACGACATACCAGCAATCGCTGGAGTGCATGAAACAATGGCTTGAGTTCATTGCAAGGCGCACTAATGCACTGCATCTATAAAAATACACAATGTAAACAAGTTACGTGGCAGTACCTACAGGTTCACACGAACTGTCCAGTGGTTTATTAAAGATGATTAATTGGGCCCATTCTATGGAGCCATAGCGGTCCCCTCTGTCACGTGTTGTCGTTATTGTTGTTGGCATTGTTGTTGTGGACATCGATGTGCGGGCGGCATGTGACAGTGGCGGTGTGCGACAGTAGCGACACCTGGTGAATGGCAATGTAAAATTAGGGCGTGCGGCGGCTCGCAGTGGCGAATGGGCCCAACATTTTTCAAATGCTTCTTGTTATGACAAGAGAACAAATGCTCGAATATACCTTTGCAACACCTTCAAGCAGCAAGCATGTGCACTAAACCTAGCCCCTACCATGAACAAGTTATGTAAATCTTCTCTTATATATAATCTACTTATACCCAGATTTCATAAAAATTCACCTATAACTGTCTGAGTTATCTTGTCAGACAGACGAACAAACAAATGAATGAAACAGACATCAATGGTCAAAACACTATTTGCACCAAAATGTGGTGGAGGTAACTATAGCTTCTCACTCTATGCTATATCCCACTAATCCTTATTTTCTCAGACACACAGGCTTGTGTAGGCCAATGGATGACAGGTCCAGATAAAAGATCATGTTAATAAAGTTACAGTGTAAATTCTGGATTACCATGATCATGCGAATCACGGTGATACTGAAGCGAGCATTGTTGTAACTTAAGTAGCACAGCATGTCTTCGAGAACTGCAATTGACTGGGCACTTGTCACCTCCCGCAGTGCATGAACCACCTACCAACACACAAAACTCGTCACAGTTTATATCGTATAGATCAGGGGTGCACAACATGCGGCATGCGGCACGCGGAAAGCCGAAATGCAGCCCGCCGCATCGTCCCCAAAAAGTATTAATTTTGGCCCAAAGGTGTCTGTAGCCAGCGCATTTTTCTGACTGCCAGACGTGTTCTATGAGCCAAAAATACGTCCCAAATGCGTTTCCGGCCGGGGCTCCACCCCGGACCACGCTGGGGGAGCTTATGATGCTCCCCCAGACCTCCTAGTCGGTTGGGGAGGGAACACCCCTCCCCAACCTCCACCCCAGACCTTTGTGGCCCTCCAGTTTTGTTCCAGACTTCTTAGTGGCCCACCTCTTTCAATAAGTTGCACACCCCTGGTATAGGTAATGTTGATGCATTACAACTCTCACAATACAGCATTCAAAACTACTCACTTATCACTGAAAATGAGCATAATGGACACACAAGAGTGAATGCATTTTTGGACAAATGATTATGTAGCTTCAGTGCTTGGCTGCATGGACTGAAGGTAAAGGTAAGGTACACCTGCTCAGCACAATGTGGAATGTTAGCCATTATACTGAATAGTGCACAATAAAGAGAATTTATATTTATTGGTAATGGGTTGTAGTGCTGTTCACAGCGGTCTAGTGATAACATGTCAGAGTGGCGTGTAAAAAATCCAAAGATCAATCACACAACTGACAGCTGTATTTATCACAACAACACTGCAGTATATTGATGTCTTGTTTGCCCTAGACATGGGACGAGCACTTGTACTGCAGGGCCTAGGTCGACTCGTCCCTCCACCTTCCATGAAACAATAAATGAATTCTAGCTTGTGGGGTGAATAATAACAACGAATGGTGATAGTATATAATGCACAACAGCAGACAGAGATCGACTTACACGCCATATCAACACTGAATATGCATTTATCGAACCATTCAAGTGACTGCTCATAACACTGACACAATATTACTATTATATCACAGTATATAATAAATAAAGGTATGTGGTAAAAAAGACTGTAGAAATTTTATTAATAATGACAATAATGTACTTTATAATTCATCATAATGATCACATCCCTTATTCTTTATCCAGCTACTCTGATTCATGCAGCTAACACTCACCTCACGAAGATACCGAACCGAATCTGGTCCAAAGACGAATCGATTCATATCGTTGGACATTTTCAAGAATTTCTGTGGAGAAACCGTCACGGGCTGATACTGCTTACACAGCTTTGCATCTAACAGCACAGCATACAGAGCACATCAAGTACAACAGCATCATTCAAATGACAGATCTATAGATCAGTGGATCTAGAATATGTTTGGGATAGCTGGACCCCGAAACTTACAATAGTACACACCTCAGTATGATTATATTAACTGGACTATTTTTCAGAATTCTTATGATCATTTACTTAGGTTTGAATGCAAAAATTATACAAATTATGACTTTCAATGTTGGCACAGTTCAGATCTTAATACGTGCTTCATTGTGTGATAAACAATACGCTTTGATGTTAACTGTATGTGTTGTGGTATTTGCCAAATGACACAAAATATACAGTGCAAATGGTGTATTCTCACTGTGTTGTGATTTTAGTTGAGACATGCTGAGAATGACAAAAGATATCTATTATGGTCAATACTCCACTTGCTATCTAAGCCAAATATGGCTTGAACAACCGACAGTGGGACAGATGCACCAGACCATGCAGACAGTATAATAAAAAGACAGTGTACAAAGTGTCCGAGAGTTGCTGCAGTGACCAATGACTGCTGTTGAGAAAGCATACAAGTTTCCTAAATGTGACTGGGATTGCTGAAGGCCTGTGTAATTTGGCACATTCAAACAGTACTGACATCATTCAGTACCACATAAACCACCACATGTATAGATGGCAATAAAGAAAATAAATAAGTCAAGTACAAATTACTTCTTGGTTATGAATCACTTTTAGTCACATAACTTAGATATATGCATCAATAAATGTTAGGTGCTGGTAAACGACTGTTAACACTGCTGGAAATCCCTGACTTTTCCCTGACCATATCCAGAATTTTTCCCTAACTGTTCCTAACCACATTCTGCATTATTTTGTGACATATTTTACATACAAAAACAGCGTGGACTTACCCAAACAGGCAACAATCAAACTTCAATTAAAAAATGTAACAATCATAATGTAACTGCTGAAAAACATGGACGATATCTAAAATTTTCCCTAACCACCAGCAAAATTTCCTGACTTTCCAGGTCATTGGGAACTCTTCCACTGTGTATTCTCAGAACAGAAACTTGTTAGTAAACACTAGAAACAGTGCATCTGATAGTACATAATACATCAGACACTGTGTAAGTACAGACAACAAACTGCGAAGGTATGCACAGCTAGAATGACCACTAGATTCACAATATATATCTACTGTGAATAGCTGACCTTCGGTGTAGGCATGAGAAACGTCACAGTTGAGAATGAGCGTTGCAAGCGTGGCATGCAGCGAACCAAAATCACGCGACTGAAGTGAACTCCATCGACGTGATGTGCTCGTCTCCTGCTACAAGCCAGCCAGTCGACAAGACACTCTTGGCAATTTAAAAACACAAACCTACACAGTATGTAAATACAACCAGTACTTAGACAGTTTCAACATCAGCTCAGCTGTATTATCTTCACAAGCAATAGCAGTAGCACACTTACAGCAGGATGTGGCGATATTTAGTAAATCACTTAATGTAGACTTATTTTCAGTTTTACATGTCAGACAACAAATATACATTGGCATTGTAGTCATCTTCGACATGTGATATACCTAATCGATTGTTATAACTATCATCACCATTCTTACACAGCACTGATATTATGTCACATTCATTACTAGTAAAGATTCAATGATGACTAATAAACAACTGTAGTAATCAATTCATACCTGATCAGTGCCAGCTGCTGCATTACTCTGGCCTATTAGAAATTCCATCAGCCTCTTAAATCCATTCCGTCCAAACATGTGGGAGCAAGATTTTATGCCCTGCAAGAAAACAATACATGGCATACTAAAGCAAACAGCAAGAAAGGAAACAGATAAAATTTTGTCCAAATATACTCACACAGATATCGTCGAGCTCACAGAAAAAAGAATACATTACATTATAAAAGATTTTAGTTTCTCGATGAAAAGATTCCATTTAACCAGACTACTGGAGTTAAACTAAGGTTGTTTGTAAAAATTGGAGAAAAACTTCCACAGGTCGGACATCTTTCTTCTAGCCAACTGTAGCAGTGTGACAGACACCGGTAACCAATAGTAGTGAAATCGACCAGAGAAATTCCCTTACTGTACCTCATGCTTACATACTACGGAGACACAAAAAAGCAGTGACTTGGACGCAGATAATGATTTGATGCAACACAAACTGAAGTGACAAAGTGAGCAACAATAACTGACCATCTGAACGTAGACGTGCAACACTTGAAAGTACTGCTGACTCTGTCGGCAATTGTCTGGCACATCACGCTGCAGCATCGTCAGCAGCACTTCGACGATCTCATTAAAGCACTTGTTGGTCTGCATAGACACATACACAAACCTTCAAGCCATCAACGCCAGACTATAATACCAATCAAAATAACGAATTATAAACGACAGCACATTTATACTAATCGCTACAAAGGAAATCTACAGTGCCTAGCAGTTTATTAAGTTGGTGAAGGGTTTAATCAGCTGCTGTGTGGCAGTTTGTTCCACTAATAATGGCACTGCAAACATCAGCTAAGTCACTCTGTGTTGAGCCCAGACAGCACCGAGATAGGTGACCATGTGCTTATATATCATCAGCTACCCATGCCAACTCAGCATCCTAACCTCAGTGGGATGAGAAATGAGTACCAGCTGGCTAGTGTGATGATGCTCTGAGGATGGTAAGTTAAAGCAGGTACAACACATTCCACTTAAGGATTAAACCTGTGGGTGGCATGTAAAACTGTGTGATAGAGTGGTCCTTGCAACAGTTTTAACTGTTTAGGCCACTTTAAAAATGTCTACGATGATGATATGTCAATATCACGTGCAATACCCAAGTGCCTTAGAGATAAGAACAATAACTACAAGTTAATCTCTGTGAAGTTTTGTAGAATTTTGGGAGTGAATTTGTCCACATACTGGTCATTTATTGCCACCAGTGATTTATAAACATCCTGTTAAAATTCAAACTTTAACTTTTACCACTAAACTGCTAAAACTAGAAAAGTATAGTAAAACCTGTAGATTTGTTATAACACTACACGTAATGCTAAGACGTTGTTCATGCAGATTATATCATTCCGAGCAGCAAATACTGTGGCACAGTCTACTCACAGGGAAACGAGGTACAAGTGCACAAAACACTGCCTAGTTCATCCACGCTACTGTTTTCTAACCCAAGACAGTGTTTTGGGGGAAAAATACGACATACAGGGCAGACAAGATACATACCGCAATGCCTCCCATCTGGAAAAATGAAGACATAGTTTTCTCTAATAATCTGCCAAAGACCTCTCGTACTTCCCGCGTAGAGCATTCAAGCAACAATGGTCTACAACAACATATTCAGTACTGTATATGGTCAATGACACCAGAATATGTGGCATAAGGTAACTACAACTGGCTTGCAGACGAGCATTTTCCTGATATATAATGCCACATATCAATGGCAAAACTCAAATACACTGGACCCTGTATAGCAAAGAACAATACCATTTTCACATCTGAAACAAAGTTTCACAAAGTTTTCAAGAATTTTTTTTGCAATGTTTAACAATAACACTGTACTTCAATATTTAGACCTAAGTATAACTAATATCTGAAGTGTGTGAAAATGGTATGAGTTACATAAAAGTCTAAGAGATTTACTTTATACAAGAGTTTCCGTCGGTAGCGAGAAATTCCACCATCCACATGCACGTATCTCTTGACTGCTGCAACAGCGAGCTAATGAGACCTGACCACTGATCAACATCGACTCTACAAATGCATCAATAACATGAGATTCACAAGCTTGCAGTATTATAATCATTAGCCTCTACGATCAACAGTGGCATATATTTACAAGTAACAATATCATCTGCCATCATCCCCATTTAACCAGCAATTCTCCACATAAATCTGGACTAGCTGGCTTCCCCTGATTCTGTTTTTCACTTGTTCTAGAAATCTACGCATAGCAACGAACTCTTGGAGATAAGCAGTATAGATTATTTTACAGACTGGATGCCCTTCCTCTACGCCAAACAACAGCACTCAAAGGAACTCATAGCACAAATCCCGACACCTACTCAGCCTATTTCTTCATCCCCACCAGACTCTTAGGGGATCCCACCAGACTCCGGAGTGAACGGGTACTGCTCCCTTTATGGCAGCACAGTTCTCCAATGCCAGTACCAGCAGCAGCTATTAGAATAAACGACACAGAAAGTCAGTAAGTAAGTAAAGATGAGACACAGAACAATTACGTATAAAAAACATCAACTGCACCATCAACAAGATGTTAACAACAGATAAACAGATGCATTTTAAGATCCTATAAAACTAGTCTGGCACAACAGCTAAATTGTGCAGTCTCGTCAGGCAATAAGCTCCATGTTGTATGACCAGCATAAGCAAAGGTATAAGTATCAGAAGACATAAGATTATAACAATAAATAGATATGCAATGATAATCACATCTAATGAACCAAAAGGCAGTTACACATCTCTTATGCAAACCAACCTCAGTTTGGTCTTTGTATGGAAGTAGGTGTTGAACAGGAACTTAATGGAAAGGTTCAAGCATTCCATACACATCTGTGTGTACTTTGGATGATCAGTGTTTGCCTGCAGTTGATTGAAATCAACATATACTTCACAGACTTGACATACAATAGGCCCGTTTTTCATGGCCTACCAGAACCTACCTGGTAAGTGATTGGTATGTAAACATGGTAGTCACGTGACTAATATACCGAAAGCTGACTGGTCTAGCGTGAAAAATAAACAACTAACAGCCACGCCCTGTTAGGTTCTGGTAGGCGATGAAAAACAGGCCTAACGTTTTATACTGTTTTAATGAAATAAATGATAAAAGCAGTAGCCACAGTCCAATAAAAAGAAATCTTACACAGATTGCATTACAGTGCCAAAAATAGTCAAGTTATAGAACTAACACTTTCGATTTTTGTTTCGCTGGACTTTTTTTCTGGAATCACTCCACACTGGATCTGATCCTCCATAAAACTTTCACGGGTGGCTGAAGAAAAAATTATTACACACAGAAAGCCCTTCCTGTCATTCAACTAACAGTTTCAAAGCAATGCCCAGCACACCCTTTCCTTCTATTACAGGTCGCATGGCACGGCAAATGCCACGGAGAATAAATCTCAATTGATGGTAAGTTGTTATTACATTTGATATTTAATTTTAATTTTGTTTATTTATTTTATTTTTTTTATTCCTAATGTCCAGCCCAGATTTAGTCAAACTACTCATGACAACTGGTCTTATCCTTTCTGTGCCACTAATTGACTGCATAGTATATGAAGGAGATACCACACCATTTACGTTAGTACTCATACGCCAGCACCAGACATTGTTATCCAAATTAATCAACTGTTTAGTAATCTGTAACATTTCATCATACAGTTGATAACAGTCAGTATGTGACAGGCTCATACCATATTCTTGCTGCAAAGTTCTCTGAGAAACGTGAAGTAGTCGGCATCGTACACGTTGCGGTTGCGCATGAACAACAAGTTTTCTTCACGTACGACCTGCTGTATACGAGCAGGCATCTTGTTACTGAACAGACCTTTCTTCTCTCCTTTGTGCACGAGCTCCGTCAGCTGCTTTAGACTGTCCTGCCGCTGTCCCATGCTGTCACCGGCAAACAACAGCAGTGTGATTCTAATACGGCCGCAACTCACACTGCTCATACATTCAGAATTATAGATCACACTGTGGCAGAACACTCCAAATGGATGGGTTGGCAGATAATCAAACCGTATAAGAAGCAGGCATATAGTTGAAATATGCTAACTGGCTGACTAAGATTTTAAACTGAAACTTATATTGAATATGTCCAGGTCATATTTGAATGCAACAGAGATCATTTCACATCATTGATAGATGCAAGCCAAATATCTAAGAGAAAATCATATGGTCATTAATGGTCAGCAGACAAAACATACTCAAGTCACACAATATGTGGGTGCTAAATTATAAGAATCAACTAGAATACCTAGCGGTATATGGTCGTGCCTCTATGGGTGAATCATGACTACTTGAGTCATGCCTCGCAGCAGCGAGAGGCGCGACTAAAAATGCAGATGAAAAAATGTAAAAACCCACAACTGATATCAAATTAATTTATTTTAAGGACAGGAATACATCATGTGATGGTCACATGCCTGGTTTTGTCTGACGGTGTTTTCCACATAGTTACTTTGCTTTTCTTTGCCGACACTGGTGTTCGCACGTCTTCCATACGTTCATAGAACAGCAAATAGCCATTCCAGTAGCGCAAACGCTCCTCCATCTGTGAGCTTACTGATGCTACAAATGTGACAACATCCAACAATCATAATAGCGCATCTACAACAGTTGTTATTAACTAGCACTGGCAAGCGGACATAAAAGGAGCAATACTCCTTCCCTCGAGGTGTAGAATGTAATGTAATGTAAAATAGTCAATTTAACTATACAGCTACTGATGCATGTGTATATGCAACTGCACTGTACATTTTTCATACTTATCTGCCAGTGTTTCCATAACAATAAATGATAATTTCACAAACACAACTTTATCACACATTATTTTTCAAGAAAATAAGCCAACTTACAGGTGTCTGAAAACTTTGCTTTGTATTTTCCACCGAAGCATTCATTTTCCAGCGCCTCCTCTGTCATCTCAAACTCTTCCACAACGGTGTCATTGAAACGATACCACTTGCCTTTGTTTGGGTTGCTCATGTAGCTGCCCCTGGATGGCAACAGCAATCACATCACTGAGACATTACTCCATGCTTACTGTACTGTGTACATGTACAAGCAACACTGTTGATTATGTTACAAATGAGCTCAACAATGATACTGCTATTCTTGAAAGTCTACAATCATGTATCTCACACTGAACTTCACTCAGAAGAGTGCATACTTCTACAACAGGACACTTACTAGTAGCAGTAGTTCTTAACGTCTTTAATGTGTCAATGTGCCACATCACTGAATAAGGCTGTCCAATAAATAAGTTACAAAACAATGTTATTTTGTTATTAGACTGTGTATGAAGGCATCTTTGTAGTGACAATATTTTACTGTTATAACACCTGTAGTTATAGATCTTAGAACATGTTCAACTTTGAAACATTATGTCCGAGAGAGATGCAAAAATGAAACTAGCCGCTGCCCTAGTCATTCCAGGCACATGGCTAACTGCAAGTCAATTTCCATCCAACTAGCACAGCACCAACAAAGACGACAGCCACTCAGGTTCATAGTCCAGAGTACAGTGGTGTGGTAAAAGAAACCAAGCCACAGCTAGCAGCTGTTGCTAAATGGATAATTTTAATGGCAATATTACAAAAGGTGAAGAAAGTGTATAGCAATTTGTGCTAAAGCACCCACACTGCTACGGGAGCCTGCATGCCATACGCGGTCACACAGAGTTACCTGCCACCTGGAAGAGGCAGCATATCCCGCCCTTACCCCAGCCGTTGTTATGGCCGGTACTCGATTTATCCACCAATTAATTATGAAAGGCTGAGTAGATCTGAGCTGACGAAGGTAAATGACTCGCCTAGAGTCGCTACAAAAGTGCGAGCTATACCAGGTGTCAGCTAGTTAAGTCAGCCTTCTGCCCCACTAGGCACTAGGCCAAATTTATGCAATTAAGCCAGTGCACTACTATGCCCTACCTACGATCTTTGATGAACGAGTAATAGTGCCCAGCATTAGCCTGACCACTGTGCACCACGACTCCGACCAGTTCATAGTTGATATGAGTGACGTTGACAGCCGACGACGCCGTCATGCACAGACCAGTACCACCAAAGTTTGGTGACGCAACACCCTTCAACGGCACATTGCCGTTTATCTCGGACGAGTCCACAGTGTCGAACTGTGACACGTCATCAACAATGACTGGTGGTGCAGTCTGTACTGTAACGTCATTGCTCTCGTCACTGGTCGACTTCCGCTGACTTAACGACTCCCGCCACGCCATTCCTTCCACAGTGAATGGCTCCATGTCAAGTATCAACGGAAACTGAACATGAAAAAAGCCACAACGATCATTTCATTTCATACTGCTTTGCATTATTGTTAGTCCCATAGTTAAAACAGATGTACTACAGGCATATCACAATTAATCTTCTCATAGACAGGGTACAAATGCAAATAAGACACAGCATATCACCAGTGTGCTAAAACTGGAGATAAAACCCAATCAGAAAAGCTATAGAAACCTTGAAGTAATCATCGAACTTGATTGCTCTGTTCAATTCCCAGTCGTAATCAAAACGTTTCAGTTGAAAGCAAAGCACCGGTGGCAATGACTTGATACATAGTCTCTTTACTGCATTTCGCTAATGTCAAAACAACAACAGGCAAATTAACAAGTTGTACTAACAAAAAAAACAAATCTGTATGGCAAATATATCAAATAAAGTCACAAAAATAACACGATTCAAGCAATAAAACAACATTAAAAACATAATACATGATAAGCTATAATACCATGGAATAGATGACATTGCCTGTAAGTGACGAGAAATCTGAGCAGCTTACTGGATGACATAACAGCA
>Ga0209782_1001915_pt1 | contig 11280 bp, 6 predicted proteins | sample WorMetmaBAHAMAS1_FD_187390 | JGI IMG/M metagenome (GOLD analysis project Ga0209782, IMG submission 187390) | Marine gutless worms symbiont microbial communities from Max Planck institute for Marine Microbiology, Germany - Inanidrilus... | ecosystem: Host-associated > Annelida > Digestive system >...
TAGCATAGCGTCGTGCAGTAAAAATCGACCATACTGCACGGCCCACCAATTATAATTACCACTGCAGGCAACGAGCGACGGTTGATAGCAAAATGTACGGTTATTATCACATATTTGAACGATAATGCTCAAACTCCACTTAATCTATTCACTGTCTTTTGTCGCCCTATAGGGGGTGATCCCGTTCGAATTTTGCAGTGATCTTTGGTGTCAGAAAACTAGAGTCAATGGACTATCGTGTGGCGTTATTTGTGTGATCCTACGTTTAGCCGTTTTGATACAATACCGGAGTGTGACAGACACACATACACACACACACACAGATGGACAGACAAACGACGACGGCATATACCGCGCTTAGCATAGCTGTCGCGCGGTAAATACCAATGAGGAATATTGTCAAGTCCTGAGCTGGCAGTCATCATACTCAACAAACGTTCAACTTCATATCCATGCTATTCATTTTGGAATTTGGAACGCCAACAGTGCCGAATGTAGGTATGGGGTCGGCCAATTGTGGATGATCCATGATAAAAATTGTACACTCTATCGTCATAACCTCTTCAGTTACTGGACCGAAGTGGTGTCCACATTTTACACGATGCAGCCTTCATGTAGCTTCATCGTGGCTGTTAGCCTAATCATAATGCACACACACATAGACACTGATAGGCATTGCAAAAATCCAATTCCTTCTGGAATGCCAGTGCAAAGAATTAAGGTAGTATCTGTCAGTCTTCAATATTTGCCCCCGCAGTCAATTTGTTACCATATACCAAATTAACGTGCCTTTTGGGGGAACCAGAAAACTACGGTCGGTCAGCCGGAAGTCTAATTCGTAGTTCGTATCGAAATTCGTGTTTTTGTTTTCGTCGACGTAGCCATAGCATCGCGGCGCATTGTGTCCGGGGCGGCAAGTCGACGGTTGATACCTGTGAGCTATTGTCGTCGCGGTATTGTCTCACACCTGCATATAGGCTGAACACCTGTCAGGCTAAACGGCCGAATACATAGTACCGCGGTGTCGTCTACCTGTTGCAGCTGCAGCAATAGCACCACCGCCACCACCAGCAGCAGCAGCAGCAGTCAATAATACCGGTACTCTGATCATTAATCTGGTGGGAAACCTAGTCACCTGCTCTGTCTGCGGTTCCTGACCGCTTGAATTTGCAAGTAAAGACAGCGTTTTGCATCGCTCAACGTCACATAGATTGTAGTTGGCGATCAGGTATTGCGTTGTTCTCCTCTCTTTCTCTCTCTCTCTCTCTCTGTGTATGTGTGTGTGTGTGTGTGTGTTGTGTGTGCGTGTCTTTCTTCAGGTGATTTCTGAACGAAATGACCTTTGATCTATATGATCGGTGTGATAGTAGGCCTACAGCTTGATTGATGTCGTCTAAGTCAGGTTCATTTAGGTCAAGGTCACTAGGCCATGTCAAACTTCGAGGTCCATTTCGGCTAAGACTAAACGTGAAACTGGGAAAACACGCGTTATACATGTCTGTCAGCAGAGTTGAAATTATCGCAAGTAAGTAACTGCGGCCGGAGTTGTACGTTACCACGGTTAGTTCACTATGTTCGCAATGGGGTGCGGCTGTTAGGCACTCAGGTGATCAGTAAGTAAGTGTTTTTTCACAAGTATTTGCTAGGCGGCGACACTACGGCGCCGAGCGGGCTATAGGCTAGGCTTTGCCATGCATTTCTAGTTGATAATCTTTTATTCACCATGAAAAACACTGTAGCAAGTTAACAATAAAATACATAATATACATTATGAAAAAATAACTTAGCTAAACTTGACTATATTTGGCAAGATCGGGCGATATGCATCCGAAGATGTAACCCTTCAGTTAATAAATGTAAAATGTGTCCATATCCTCATGTGGTTTGGAAGCCTGCCCACTAGTTAAGTTGGACTTGTCATCTCTGGACTTTGTAATAAATAGGTTTTTTTATTAAACTATTTAGGACAAATAATATCGATGTTGTTAAATGCTGCCAATATTTCGGGTTCGACCTCCCTAGTGCTATATGGTCGAAACGTGTACAAAAATTTGAAGCTAAGTTTAAGGAATGTGATAATTTGTTTTGTAAACTAACTGTATGCAAATTATTTTATGGGTATTTTGGTTAATATTGCAATGAGTTGATGTTTACGCATTCTGTTTATTATTTTCTTACCTAATTAAGGTTGTTGCGCTGCTTATTTTCATTTGTTGCCATCAGCATGTGCTGGTGAATAAAGATATTCATTTAGAACATACAATTAGGCCTGTACTTTAACCTGTTTTTAAACTTTATGGCACGTTTTTCGATAGCATTACTTGGGAGACCGAAAAAGACCTGTTTTCATTTTTTCTCCCAACTTTTCTTTACATCTATGCTCCTCCCTTTCCCCTTTTCTACTACCCTCTCCTCCCTTCCCGTCTCCTATCCGTTTCTTTCCATTAGTATGGCGCATGCTGCCAGTTATGCAGCGGCTCGGTGATGCATACGTCTTGAAGTAAAGGTGGTTCCACGCAAAATTTGCGAACCTCCCCCATATTCAACTGGTTGCCATAGCAACGTCCATTGGGCGACCGCCAAACGAATATTTCTAAAATCATCCCCACTCATACGCTTGCTAAACCTGTAAAGTAGTCAAGGTAGGTCCAGAACATTCTGAAATATTTGGCGTGATATGCCGATTTTTGCCTTATCGCCACAAAAAGTGCTATTGATAACGGCATGAACTCTGGGGTTTCTGAAACAAATGTCACAAAAATGTACGCAATGTAGAGAAATTCATTCTATCTAATCTTTTGAAATCAGAAATGCGATATTGCAATCCGTTTGCGAATGGCAGCGCGACAAAGTAGATTGGTCCGTAAAAAACGCTGATTATTTCGACTTTAGTTGGTTGCCATAGCAACGTCACTTGAGGAATCAAAAAAGAGGTCCAGATCGGCCATGTACGAACAAATACTATCATTTGGTGCAAAGATTGCGAAAATCGGTCCAGTGAATTCTGAGATAATTTTTCTCCGAGCGATCATTAAAAAAGAAAAAAGAAAGAAATTATGGAAAGTATAATATATAGCCCGGTCGGCAACGAGCAGGCTAAAAAACACTACTCTTTGCTTCAGCATTCGACACGGATTGGCCGATCGTAAATCCGCTTTGAAAAGGTTCAATGGCAATAATCAGGCTACATCGTGTCAAAATTTGAACAACTTCCGTCCAGTAATCTCGGAGTTTATGCTGTTAAAACGCGCAATTTTTGCCGCGATTCGCCCGCAATTTGACGACGATCTTCATTCGTTACCGTGACATTCGGAAACGGATTGGAAGATCGCAATTTTGATTTCAGCGGAGTAATCAGCAATCATTTCTGTATACCTTGTAAAAATTTGGTGAGATTCGGTTCAGTGACCCCGGAGTTTAAGACATAAGAAATTGTACAGTTGGTGTCGAAAATTTTTCTGGGGAATCTAGGGTGACTTCAGGTACGTTCAGTAGGGGGCGGGGCTGCTAGGCAAGGCGGCGATCAGTAAAGGTGTGTCATTAGTATTCGCTAGGAGGCGCCGAGCGGGCTATACGCTAGGCTCTGTCATGCATTTCTAGTAGATATATTTCGGTTTCATATTTTTCTGTTTCTGGCTGACTGCGGTAGTAGATTAGCCTAAGCTGAATTTAGACGAATTTATCAGCTGGTGCACGAACGCACGATAAATATTTGATCATGTCACATCGATAGAACGCCACGAATGCATCGCGCTAGCATTACAAAGGCCGTTACGACACGATGCTTTCATTCGCCCAGCTTGGCCTAGTGAATGGCCGATGATCATCTCCGCCCGTATAAGCTGAAATTCCGCGGGAGTATTTTCCTCGTAACATCCAAGTCGTGCGTGTCGGGCCCGTTGACTTTGGAGAACGACACGACACACGGACAAACGGGCAGCACTACACAGCAGCAGACCGCCGGCCGACCAATCAGGTAAGCGCGTGGCAAGCTGGACGGGGAAGTCGCCCGACGCGCTGACATCCTCGCGAGGAAACTGCTTTCGTGGAATTTAAGCTTTACCAGACCGGGCCCGTTCGGATAGATTAATTCCACTTAGCCCAGGCCTGCTGGGCCGTGTACACATCGTCTTGTCTTAGGAGAACCTTCTCGGAGTGGTGCAGTCGACATGAAATATACATGTAAAGCGACATTGACACTATAGCTTACACGTATAGTTATCGACCGACGCCAGTGGAGCTGGCTCACTGCTTCGACTCATTGTCTCCATATAGGTCTACAGTAACGGCGGCAAGAAGAGAGGCGCAGACCGCTTAATTTGCTAAACGTTCATACGTGTTCATTTAGCCTACCGTTATTATTTTCGGTGAAACGTCTTTAAGTGTTGACGGTATATAGGGTGGGCCAACCGACTCAGTTAAGCCTAAATTCCACGATAGCACTTTCCTGGTAGCATCCTCGTAGCATCCTCGTGACATCCTTGCCGACATGCCCGACACGCCCGACATCCTCGCGAGGATCCTCGCGAGGATGTCACGAGGATGCTACGAGGAAAACTGGTCCCGTGGAATTCCAGTTTTAAGGCTTTACGACCCACTCGTCTCAAAATGGGTCATTTCGGACACGCTTTTCTCAGCGAGTCTCTCGGCTAACTGGTACTGTAGCAATTACAGGGTGGGCCAGACTTAGTGATGCGATATTACAGTTTTCGTGAAGTAGCTAACAATAGAATTGAAAGAATGCAGCGTCGAAATATATTCGGGTACAAACAACACGAAGGTGGCGCGATACCAGTGTTATGTTAGTGGAAGCAAGAGGTCGCCACGTGTGTATCAGCAAGTGGACGCTGCAGCAGGACGGTGCGCCAGATTTCGCGTTTCGTGTAAAAGCACGCCACCTGCCGTCCGCAGCAACGCACGCCGGTCGCTGCTGCAGCGGCTGGACGGATGACTTAGTGACGTCAGTTACAGCACGTGGCTTTGCGTCGTTAGGGACGTTGCTACGGACGCCATTCAGTCGACAGTTGTGTGTCGAGCGAAACGAACGGTGAGTGACGTCTGTCGCTTGCATCGTGTGTGTGTTTTGAAATTCGCGATAATGACAGCCGTTAACTGATAAAAGGTAAAGTTCTCACATACTCGTTGGGCCCGGAGCTGATCCCGCAGGTGACTTTAAGCCATCCACCCAGCAGTAGGCTGCCATTACTTTCCGCCAGGCTTGCGGTTACCTCCGTAGCTTTTACCAGATGGCGCCAACCGTATAAACGGTAACACACATCCGATTCCAGCTCGCTACTCATTTATCGACCTCGAAAGGATGAAAGGCTGAGTAGGCCTGACTGGCTGACCTGTAGCTGAGAAACGTAATGTAATATAACGTTTGCAATAGCAATAACCCATCGGCTGCAAGTCAAGTGTGGGACAGGGAAAGTTCGCCGGCTAGAGACCGACGTTCTACCACTGTGCCACGCAACCAAACCTTAACTGACAAATGGAAACAAAAAATGCGTGGCAAAACCCACTAACCAAGCGTATAGCCTGCTCGGCGCCGCAGTGTTGCCCCCTAGCGAATAATAATAAAACACACTGATCGCCACATTTCCTAGCAGCCCCACTCCCTACTAAACGTACCTGAAGTCACCCAAGAAAAATTTTCGATGCCGACTGTACAACTTCTTATGTCTTAAACTCCGGGGTTACTGAAACGAATTTCACCAAATGTCTGCAAGATATACAGAAATGATTGCCGATTACTGTCCTGAAATCAAAATTGCGATCTTCCAATCCGTTTCGAAACGCCAAGGTGACGAATGAAGATCGTCGTCAAATTGTAGCTGAATCGCGGCAAAATTGCACGTCTTAACAGCGTAAACTCATACATACATACATATTTTATGTGCTCTGAGATTATTGGACGGAAGTTCACCAAATTTGTACGCAATGTAGCCAGATTATTGCCATTTAATCTTTTCAAAGCAGCTTCACGATCAGCCAATCCGTTGTCGAACGCTTGAGTAACGAGTAAAGGTCGTTCCTTGCATCATCTGCGAACATGTTTCAAATTTAACTGGTTGACATGGCAACGTCCCTTGGGCGACCGCCAAATCAACATTGGGATAATCATTCCCATCAATACGCCTACCAAACCTGTAAAGTAGGTCAAGATAGGTCCAGGATATTCTGAGATATTTGACATGATATGCCGATTTTTGCCGTATCGCCGCAAAGGTGTTATTCTTAACAGCGTAAACTCTCCGGCTACTGGACCGAATGTCACCAGAATTGTACGCAATGCAGAAAAATTCATTCTATTTAATCTTTTGAAATCGGAGTTGCGATATTACAATCCGCTTCAGAATGACAGCGCGACAAAGGAGATTGGTCCGCAAAAAAACGCCGATTTTGGTTGCCGAGTCGATTTAGTGACACCGGATGGATGTAAGATTGAGTTGACCTAGTGGGCCTCTAAATTTCTAGTGGTTATGGAAACAGTGTAGAAACACTGCTATGGGTCTTTTTATTGCGACACCCTGTACACAACAAATTTTAAATGCTTATCCACAGTAAGCTACATGTAAAGACGTTGTTTTAAAGTAAGCCTTAGTCTGTGCGACCTCGAGCGTCGACTTTGTAGTTATAGGCCTAGAGTTGTTTCAGCGGCATCACATCATGGTGAAATGTATTAATCAGCGCTACTGCTACGAGCATGACGTCCGTCTGTCCGTCTGTCTGTCTGTGACGTTGGTTGAATGTGATCACACAATAAAACTTACTTACTTACTTACTTACAGTGAAACAAAAATTGGAAATGGTTACGTGACAGGATAGATCGGTGTCTCGGCTTCCTGTATGCCGAAGCTAACCCGGATTGTAATATTCTGTGATCTTGAATTCTACTGAGGAAGATCAGCGAGGTATGACAAAAGGGAGGAGTTTTCCACTTGTATTTCTTTCTTATGTGTGCTAATTGACTTTATATTACGTTTTGTGTTTCGAATTTAGGCCGTATATCTCCGAAATCTGGCACTGTTTTATGCTACACAGTATTATTATTTAACTTACTTACTACTTATACTTCGGCGGTATCCGTGCCATGGCTCACGTGTCGCGCTGCCTCAGCATCTGCCGAATGACGTACTTGCTAGGGTGTGCTGTGACAGCGAGAAGAAGCAGGTGGACGATGGCAATGCGAGTGCTGGCGTGGGTGGCGACGGTCGTCCTCTTAGCTTGGGTGTCCTCGCTCGACTTGACGTCTGCTGGTGAAACTGGTACGGTACAACCATGCACAGCCGTCGCGCCAGCCAGCGAAGTTGAAGCCGTCGTACGATCCCCAACAAACATGGCCGCCGCCAAGATTGCGGCTGTTGACTTCGACGAAATGACGTCAAAATGACGTCACTCGACCGGTCTGATTGCGGCCATGTTTGTTGGGGAAAGCCAGTCGACGGCTTCATGCGCTTCTGCTGTTGTGATTGGATGCAAGAAGTCTAGAGAATATTTAATATAAGTCTATTGGTATAACACTCCACTAGACGAACTCAAATCCACCAATGAGCTGCAGCTCGGTTGATTCGACTTGTGGCGGATTTGTTGTACAATTTGTTGTGCTACATGTCGTAAGGTAAGGTAAGGTAAGGAAGCGTATACAAGCTCCATACAGCTACGGGAACTCACGTGCCATATGGGATCACACAGTGTTACCTGCCACCCGGCAGAGGTGACATTCCCGCCATTACCTCAGCCAATTAAGGCTGGTACTCGATTTAGCGACCCCAGAGGGATGCAAGGCTGAGTTCGTGTCAACGATAATCTACTCCTTGAGGTCATCCAGTGTATGCAACTATCACTGAACTTTATGCGTTTGACTGCTGTGCCAGATAGACGCGCAGTGACTTGGTTAAGATCTGAGGCGGTACACCTATACCCATCCCACAGTACTAACAACAGTAACTTCACGGATACGCCCAGCGGCATCACGGCGCCACCAGGCCACCAAGCAAGGTCGACGAAAAATCGAGAAAATTGTGGAAACCGGGCATAGCACACAACAACGCACAGCAGATTGGCATTCTGTTGGCATCCGGCCATCAGAGTATGCTGTTGTTAGTCCGCCCCCTGGTGGGGAACGGTATGTAGCAACGAGTATGTCTGTGTATTTGTCTGTCTGTCTGTCTTCACCAAATTTTCTGTATGTTGCAACGCCTGTAGCCGCGGCGGTTCGTACTCCTTTGGCGGTGTAGCAGTAGGCCTATGTGATGTACGCCTATACTTTCGGTTGGTTTTGTAAATCAAGTCATGTTTTCGTATAATTGGCCGTGCGGTGGCGTGATGCTACCGAAGCAGCCTCGCTGCAATGTTGTGCAATGGCTAACACCCCTGCTGCGTGGTACTGCTTGCGTCCTGCAGTGTATGCGATTAACCATTGCGTTGTGATGATGAGTGAGCAAAAAGATGGAAATCAACTTGTAATTACTTCGTCCCCTGGTGGGGTGCGAAGTATTGTGACGAGTATGTCTGGCTGTTTGTCTGTCTGTCCGTCTGTTACACTGTTTTGTCTGTCCGTTCGCGTAGCTCGAAATTTACACCGCCGATCTCCGCCAAAAAGTTTGTGCATGGTCACCTCTGTCGCGGTGTTGCGATAAGTTACATACTTCCGGTTTCGTGGATGTCGTCAGGTTGAGAGGTAATGGTCCTATATGGCGCGTCGTGTGTATTTCTAAGCGGCGAAAGAACGCAGCGCGACAGCACAACGGCCGAGATTACAACCGAATTTTTTTGCTCGCGAGTAAATACCGGAAGCGGTACTCATTGTGAGTCGGGTCGAAGTCTGCCGTCTACTGTTACCCTGTTGGCCACTGTCGGTGTCGCAGGGTTTCCGAATGAGAATGACACTTCTGTTGTCGAGGTATCTTGCGTCAACGACACGGGATGCTGCTGGGTCTACAACAACTCGTGTGCCGTCCACTGTATGAATGCCAGTGAGTATATTCAGCCATCAGCCTTCTACAGGGTGCTTTTTATTGGCGCATCCTTTGCTTTGTCCTCAGATGCATAGATGTGAAAAGACATTGAAGAAAAGTTCACAAACGTTATAAACGTTAAAAACGCGAGAAAAATCGTTCAAAACAGAGATAAAAACGTTCATCAAATCCGATAGGAGACTGGGAGTGGAAGACACTGTGCGAAGGTTAGAAGTAAGTAAAATAACGACATTCCTGCAGACTGTACATTACTGTTCGTGCTTGTGGTGTTTTAATGTTATTATGCTGAATATTTTCTATCTATTTTCAATGTGTGATTGAAAAGCAAAGTAGCGTAGCAAACAAAGCAAGTTTTTATTAAAATACTACTTTGAGTTAGGCTTATAGCAACGCTTGTAATAATAAATAACTTTCAATAAACGTTCAAAACGTAAAACACATGAAAATAATAAAAAAGTAAGATAACGTTTCTATATCTATGTTTCTCTGTCCCACTTCGTGTTTTATATAAATACACCATACAATGGCAGAATGATGCTAAAAAGTGAAATTAATACGAGAAGTTACTGTACTTCACTCAGCCTTAACTGATTAACGTATAGCACAATTAACATAGCCTATACGATGTTGTTGCAGCTGAAATCATCGAGACTACAACTCAGGGTAAGCTGGCTGAAATTTTTTATAACAGTGAAAATGCTGTTGCTGATAAAACTAGAAATACATGGCAAAGCCTAGCGTGTAGCCCGCCCGGCCTAGCAGGGTCACTCAGTCACTGGATATCGAGCGTAGTTAAGTTTACCCCAGTAATAATCGACGCATGCTGTATGCATTTAAACCTCGTAAACTCCGGAGTTACTGGACGGAAACCTATCATTTTTTGGTTAAAGTTTTTTTTACAGAGGAATCGTTGATTTTGAAAACTGCAAGTTATTACAACATTTTTGTTACTTCGCCCCCAGAAAGGTGCGAAGTATTGTGATGTGATGAGTCTGTCTGTTTGTCTAACTCGAATACTACACGGCCGATCTTTACCACATTTTTGTGCATGTTACCTGTGGCCATGGCTCAGTCCTCCTTTGACGGCGTTACGATACGTTAAGTATTTCCTGTTTTGTGGATGACATCACGTTTTCGTAGCATGGGGCCTATGGGCCAGAATCAAACGTGACGTTATATTTCGATAAAGTTCACCAGGTGGCGGCACCAGTAGGATGTCAGACAATCAGTGTTTAGTTGAGTTTATCAGAATGCGGCACCGGGGCAGTCTGCTGTCTACGATTGCTTTGTTTCATTTTGATGCAGCACCTATTTTAGAGTGGACAGGCACCGAAAATGAACACGACTCGTCAACAACGGTAGAATATACTGACCATAAAGTCCTCGCACGTGTAAAATGAACTAAAAGTTTGCAAAAGTCTACCAAAAACTTACACAAACTTGCAGCGTTATTAGCGAAATATTTTATTATCGCAGCGAGTCACGTCGCCTTGCATGGTGGTATGATCTAGCAACAGTGGTCCTTGCAATAGTTTTAACTGTTTAGGCCATTTTAAAAGTATCTATGATGATGATGATGACCTGATGACGTCACGCATGCGAAAGCGAAAATAATTAGCATACATGCCCCGCCCATTTTCCTGCCGAGTATTTGCAGAGACGGTTAGACGTTAGCGCGAGATGTAATATATACGTCTCGCGCTTATGCTACGATATCAGTGTCCATCTATCTGTCCGTCTGTCTGTGACGGAAGTGCATTGGCGCATTATAGCTAATTTAGGTTTCAAATTCCGATCCCACTTTACCGCGCATTGCTGCTGCTCGCCGTGCTGCTTGCGGGCGGATCATCTCGCGCCATGCTAGCCAGTGCTAGGTGTCATGTGGCGTAAATTTATGAAGAAGAAAACTAGACAAGAAACTGTGCTATCGCAGAGGGACCGCGCGACGCTATTGTTAGTACAAATCCTGCTGACACACGACGGCGGCATATACCGCGCTTAACATTGCGTCGTGCGGTAAAAATCGACCATATTGTACTGCCCACCAAGTATAATTACTAGGAAACGAGCGTCGGTCGATAGCAAATGCTATGCAGACAAAGGAATGTCGGAACACCACATATTTGAACGATAATGCTCAAACTTCACTTAATCGATTTGCTGTCTATATGTTATACAGACAACTTTGCAACAAATACAGTGGCAAATCGAACACATGGAAGTTAGGCCTAAGCCTTAGTGAGGCCACTAGCGCCGTAGGTGCCACAAATAGTTGTCCACCGTCGGCGACATTGTGTAT
>Ga0209782_1001916_pt1 | contig 11280 bp, 8 predicted proteins | sample WorMetmaBAHAMAS1_FD_187390 | JGI IMG/M metagenome (GOLD analysis project Ga0209782, IMG submission 187390) | Marine gutless worms symbiont microbial communities from Max Planck institute for Marine Microbiology, Germany - Inanidrilus... | ecosystem: Host-associated > Annelida > Digestive system >...
CGGTGTACCCTATTGACGGTGTACCCTATTGACGGTCAGCCCTATTGACGGCCTACCCTATTATGTACACTACTCACGTCCGACATCCTGGTATCATTTGCTACGAGGAAGTTGCAAGGAAACTGCTGCTGTGGAATGTGTGGTGTACACTGGTGCAGATGCGGATGCGCAGTCGTCATCAGTGGGTCTGTCGCTGCAGCTGAGTGCTGCAGTCGCTGTAGCAGCTCTACTGCTCGTTGTCATCATCGTCGTCACTGTCGCTTGTGTCGTCACCAAACACCGCAGAAAACTCGCAGGTCACTCAAGCGCCTGTCTTTTGATTCTGCTTAGTCACAATGTCCCCGGATGATGTGCAGTGCATTGCGACGTGTATGTCTGTTTGTCTGTCTGTCTCTCTATTCGCATAAGTCGAAAACCAAATGGAGAACTTCGCCAAATTTTTGTGCATGTTTCCTGTGGCCGTTGCTCGCTCCTCCTCTGACGGCGTTGCAGTATGTTATGTACTTCCGGTTTTGTGGATGACTGCGCATTTTCACACACTGGCACTATAGCGCGTCATGTGCTTTCATAAGCGGCGATAGACCACGACATCGACAGAACAATAAAGACCGGAAGTAGGCTGCACACACGCTGCTATCTACTGTTGTCTACGACCAGCACGCTGATGGTTCTGATGAACTCGAAATGTATGACGTCCTAGTCTTAGGTCTAAGGTCCTTTTTTCCACAGCAAATTAATCTCCCGTTAATTTAATCCGGCATTAAATCCGGCAGATAATGATCAATTTACTCAGATGTCGTTTTTCCTAGCTATAGTGGCTTATAGCGAGCTTCGAGTTTCGTGACAGTTTCTGTTGTCGGAGATTATACTTTTCAGCTAATAGGCCTAACTCGTCAGTGGTCACTACGAGGCTATAACAGGCATTGATGTACTGCTGTATACAGAACAGAGGAGAAAAAGACAAAGCAAAGTGACGACCACGAACCCAATCTACCACTGTGAAGAACTGGAACAAGATGCCGGTTCAGTCTACGACGATATTGAGGACAATTTCTACGATCAACTGAACGAGAAACACGTCTACTTAGAAGTCCTCAGCGATGAAACAGAGGAACACGACCAAGAAAATACATATTCACCTCAACTGCCGGATCCAAGACCAGTTACTGAACCACAAGTTCAAAATATTAACCACGGTTACGAACCACTGAATGAGCAAAATACTGACTATATCTACCTCCACATAGCTAATGATGAAACCAAGGCATCTGAACAAGCCACACCAGCTGAATCCCAAGAACTACAGCTGGGCAAGAAATCGAATGAACAAGAAGAAGAACAAAAAGAAAAGAAGCAGATTGAATTACAAGACCATGCAGGTGAATTAGACACGAATACTCAACGTCAAGGACATGATTAAGACACGAACCTCAAGACCATGACTGAGCCAATAGTAGTATTAAATTGCACATCCTGGGACGTAGAATATTTAACCAGCCATGTCCTACAGAGTCACAGCTTATTAAATATTACATTAGATAGGCTTATTACAGGGCTAATAGAAATATGACATACGTAAGCATTTAACAGCCTTATGTTTGCTAATTGCTAATTGGTGTTTCGTTGTTAATTTACAAAATGCTACTTAAGCTTCATTATCATACTTGACAAATCGGTTTTGGGCCTCAAAAGTGTCAACCAGAACAGACCAGCTAATAGCCAACCCAACGTCCCCCAATAGCTTAAGCTTTTTTGTGAAACTACACATAATATTTGCATTAAAATACAACAAACAACAGTTGTTGCTGTTACTGGATAAAATAAACCTAGCCGCAAAATATACATTTAAAAACATATTTTAACTTGCAACTTTTCAAGCACTAAATACAAAAAATACGTCATCCACTTTCCTTGGGGATTTGGACATACATGTAATTTCTTGTCATTGGAGTCGACGTCCTAAACGACATCACTTCTAAAATATTGGGGGACATTACCATGGACGTCCCCCCTTCATAAATATTGGGGGGACATGTCCCCCTGTCCCATAGGAGTAACCTGGTTTCTGGAGTAGGTTATATTTCACCCTTTGCCAACAAGCCTCCTTAGATAGATTTGCACCAAACTGGTTTAGTCGTAGGGGTCACCGCCATAATCACTTATATCATTTTTGGTGAATGGTTAAGGCATGTCGACTATCTGGGGGAAGGGTCTAAAATCAGTGGGAGTTGACCAGTTAGAGAGCAGAATCAGCTCCAACATTTGCAACATGGCGTTTGCATCGGTCAAACGAACTACAGACCTGCAACTGCCAAAGATGAGAGCAGCCATCAGAAAATTTACAAACAGTGGATTTTAAAAATTGTGCCACGGCATGCCATTAAGTGAGGTCAACAATGCCGTCGATGTTGGACCTCTGTTGCTCACACTAATGACGGTCGACGCCAATGATGCTATACACTGAGGCTCGTGCCATCAGTTTAATTTGGCCCATTCTATGGGGCCATAGCGGTCCCCTCTGTCACGCGTTGTCGTTGTTGTTGTCGTTGTCGTGGACATCGATGCGTAGACGGCGTGCGACAGTGGCGGCGTGCTACAGTAGCGAAACCTGGTGAATGGCAATGTAAAACGACTCGCAGTGGCGAATGGGCCCAACATTTTTCAAATGCTTCTTGTTTGTTATGTGTTTGTTGCAAACTTGTTCGTATAATACGTCGACAACAAATCGACCAAGTGGAGTGTGTGCCTCAGCATGCATGTATGTGCTAGTAACCGACAGCTGTTAGTTGCTGTAGCAATGTGCTTTCTATATCGACTGATGCTTGTCACCTGGTGTTTTCACTGGGCGTGCAGCACAATAATGTGATATGGTCGATTTTGCGTGAGTCAGCGTTCAGCGGTCCATCAGCATTGACAGATATACTATACAGTATGCGTCAATTATGTTTTGCATTTCTTACAATGATGTTCCTATAGTTGATCAGTAAATACATAATACATTGTATTTGTCTGACATTGTTAAGCGTGTTGGCTTTATTTACAACAGTTATCGTCATAAAGTTCTTTCACACTGAACCACATGGTCCAACGTGGCACCATATAGCACCAGATCCAGTGTGAATGGAACTTTAGTCATGATCCTCAGTGTTACTGTGTTGTTGACAATGAATGGCCTTGCTGTTGACAACTAACTAGTTTCTTCATCTTGGTCTCGGAATCCAGTCTGCTTCTCTTCTTCTTGTACTGGTTCTTCTGCCTTGGATTTACTGTCTAGGTCTGTTTCCTGGTCTTCAGCTGCTGTGACTTCATCAAATCCTAGCTCAGTGTCGTCGTCGTTAGTCACGTGAATGTAGATATGGTCAGTATTTTGCTCATTCAGTGGTTCGTAGCCGTGGTTAATATTTTGAACTTGTGGCTCAGTAACTGGTCTTGGATCCGGCAGTTGAGGTGAATATGTATTTTCTTGGTCGTGTTCCTCTGTTTCATCGCTGAGGACGTCCAGGTAGACGTGTTTCTCGTTCAGTTGATCGTAGAAATTGTCCTCAATATCGTCGTAGACTGAACCGGCATCTTCTTCCAGTTCTTCACAGTGGTAGACTGGGTTCGTGGTCGTCACTTTGCAGCATACTTTTCTTCTCAGTTCTGCACAACCACGTCCGTTCACTCCAGTCACATCCACTCTTAACACAGTTACGCGATAACAGATATCCACTTTTCAGACGTCTGTTATTATTCGCTACATAGCATAAAGGCTCAAGAAACAATCTGCTAGGTGCATGGGGGTAAATATGGGTGCCAGCTGGCAAATACGATTGAACGACTGATAAGGGCACTGTTGGCTGTCGCTAGCATTATTTTCATAATTTGGGACACATCCGGTCATTGGATGACGTTTGACTGGCAAGGTATGACTTCCTATTAGTGTAGCGAAATGTAGCTCTACAAATACCCTGCGACGTTGTTGCTCTTGTTGCTGTTGGTAGAACTTATAGTTCTACTGACTTTGATGGTCTACAACGGTTCCACCAAGACTAAGATCACAATAGAATACCAATAAGAAGTCATACCTTGCCAGTCAAACGTCATCAGTGTGCTGCTCCGATGACCGGATGTGTCCCAAATTATGAAAATAATGCTAGCGACAGCCAACAGTGCCCTTATTAGTCGTTCAATCGTATTTGCCAGCTGGCACCCATATTTACCCCCATGCACATAGCAGATTGTTTCTTGAGCCTTTGTGAGTATGCTAATTCAAATAACATTTTGATTGGTTCGGTCGTTTTTGCAGCACAACTTACGGTTGTGAGCAACACACAGACCACGTTACATGCAACATCTGCAGAAACAGATCGCATCTATGCTCTGCATGCAGGCGATGTGGGCAAAACAACACAACATAGAGGTCTGTTGGTAACTATAAATGAAGCTAAGGCAAATAGCTCTGCCCACAATGACTGTAGGGTAGGTAAGGTAAAAGCATAGTATAGTAGTTTGTGCTACGGGAGTCTGCATGTCATTATGGGATCACAGAGTTAGCTGCCACTCTTACCCCAGTCGGCCGGTAGGAGGGGTGGGGGTGATCATCTTCCTTAGCTACATGTAGTCCATGAGCCCGTAAGTTGATTAACCACTTAAATCTGTAACAGATAGCCAGCGCGATGCCAGAAATAATGGTTACTTTTCCAGTCGTGGGTATCATTGTCCAGCGACATTCAGCAAATTATACTGGTTGGAGATGGACACTGTGTGACAACTTGTCTAAGATTGTTTGCTGAAAGCTGATTGGCTGGGAGTCTAACTTCATTTGTAAATGTGTGTAGTGATGAGACTAGGACGAAATTAAGGTGCAAGAAAGGTGCAAAGTGGGTTCAAAGGCCTGTTGAGAAGGCGGCTCTTGAGACAATGTTGTAAGTCTAACCCATGCTTGACCTGAGATTCGTAACTCGAACGCCCTAACCACTGCAACACCAAGCCACACAGAAAGTGGCACATGAAAAAATAACGCTTTGGTCACCTTCGATGGTTCTTCGTCGCTTCCTGACATAGAGCATGATAACAAAACAGACCACGATGATGACTGTCAACACACCAGCTGCCACGGTGATCCCAGCAATCATCGACAGACCATCATTCGACGACTCGTCTGCTGTGTACAGACCAGACACAAAACTCACTCTTCATCTCACCTCCATTCCCGTGAGAATCATACGGTCATGACCCATGCACATGCAAAAGGTCAAGATCAAAGGTCACTCGGTGTAAAAATTAGAGTGTAAACAGATGGACGGAGTGACAGATGGAGCTGTACTAATGTGGTCGATAAAAATGTCAGAAACCCTTTAGTGAACTGAACGCTCCTTAGGACAGCAGTCAGATGTAAATAAAGACAAAAAGATGACTAACGTACCGCAGTTGAGTTCATCCGACCAGTCTCCACAGTCATTGACAGCGTTACAGACGAATGTCACCCGGATACAGCGGTCAGTGGTGTGACATTTGAACCGATCTGATGATGAGCACGCTACACACACAGCTATCACTAGCAATCATTGTAAACTACTGTCGTGACAGCTGGCGCTAGAATATTATTAGTAATCTGCATGTATACGAAGTAAGTTAAGGTGTGCACAATTTGTTCTGATTCCTAACATTTGACTGTTAATCGTACAATGAACGTCCATTATAAAAAGTGAAGTGACTTTACCGTGAGTGGACTGAATGCACGTTAACTGCTTAGCCTATTATGAGGCTGTGGTTTGTGAATATGATGGAAGTGGCATTGAAACGTTGCAAATGTGACAACGTGATAATGCAACATGTACAGACACTTGACGCTGACAATGCCAACAAAATGGAAGACTATGCCGTTAATGATTGCTTAGGAAGATTGCCCACTTCTTTATCAGACAACCGTCTTAACCTGCCACCAATATTAATAACCTCTGCAACATTTGTTAACAAACTATAACTTGAAAATAAGCAAACACAAAAGAAGTGGGCCGATGCATGAATAAAACACAAAAAACACGCACAACATTTCCAAATTAATAATCACATAATCCAACATGGTGATTGTGGGTGGAGAATAAAGATGGTAGCTGCCAACGGCTGCAGGCTGACTCACAGCACAAGTTGGCTGGCTTGGTCTGAGCACCAAGCACTCTGTCTATATTCATCAAGTGACCCGGATGAACTCTCATCATCATCATCATATCGTTAGACATTTGTAAAGTGGCCTAAACAGTTAAAACTATTGCAAGGACCACTGTGAGCCACCATCATCATCAGTCTTTATTAAAATCATGATGACAGCACTGTGAATATTGTCCTGGTTATTACTACTACTACTAAAACACATAGGGTTGGTGTGACTGAAATGCCGAGAGATAGCATACTCACAGCAGTTGAGTTCATCAGACCAGTCAGTGCAGTCACGTGCTCCATCACAGGTGAGTTGATGCGGGATGCAGTATCCTGTGTTGTGACACTGAAACTGAGGACGTTGATGATCATAGAGACATGCTGCACACAGTCATACACGTATCACTAGGCGATACTACTGCACCCCCAGCAACCCTCGCATAAAGTGCTCATCTAGCCTTGGCACCCACCGTCGTCTAGTGGTAGTAGTCGTAGTAGTTTATTTCATACAACTTCGACAGCCACAGAGAAACAATTGTCTAAATCTGAGACATAAATACAGAAAATACAGTAAATAAAGTTGCTGTCGTGGTAATTTGAATAACAAGAATAGAGGTAGACAAAATAATGTGGTAGAAAGCTATGCACATACACTCTGCATAATGATTAAAACATTGCAACACACAATAAAGCATCTAGGAAAGCATGCAACGTGTAATACTACACAGCAGGTATTTCAGCACGCACAATGTTGCAGTGAAGCTGCTCAGGTAGCGCCATCTCACCATGGGGCCCATTATATAAAATTCCACTAAACCAGAAGTACACAACACAGGGCCGGATGTAGCTGGTGGGGGTAGCCTGAAGCCCAGTTCACTTGGGGTCACTAAGTTGTAGACTGTAAAAGCCTAAAGATTAAAAATGCAAGACTAGTAAGTAACAAAATAATGCATTTATGCCTGCAAGTTTGGTGGGAGGCCCCCTGTTGGTGGGAGGCCTGGGGCCCGGGCCCCCTAGGCTCCCCCTTAAATCCGGCCCTGACACAACATATTGGAATGCTGCCAGGGCAAGACCAAGCCACGACCACAGGCAATACGTGCAGAATAGTCTAGTTTTGAAGCAGCTAAAGACGGAGTAATATCAGACTCACAGCAGTTGAATGATTCATCCGACCAATCATCGCAGTCACCTGCACCATCACAGGTGAGTAGATGTGGGATGCAGAGCGCTGTGTCTTGACACTGAAACTGTGGACGATGGACATTGTGATGACATACTGCACACAGTCACACCACGCAATGACCGCTGCTTTGCTCGTCAGCTATCAAGGACCAAAGTACAAAAATACCAAGACATAATTTCACGAATATCCGGTCGTAACATAACATGATATAACAATAATATGAACTTATATAGCACATTTTTGTGAAGAGAAAAAAGTGTTAATGTGACATGTGAAAGTAGGTAACGAAATGTCAGAGTCTTTAAGATTCATTTTTAAGATTAAGATTTAAGCCCATCAGAACAGTATGCTGGTGGTTATCTTTCACTTGCAAGGTAAGACTTCCTATTAATATTCTGTAGTGACAGTAGCTCTACACAAAAACGTCGTCAAGTTATAAAGCTGCTAAAGTCAACAAAAACATCATCCCCAGAAAGTAAAACAACAACAAGAAAAAAAATGCCAAAATGTTCTCTACAAACCGCTTTCACTTCGTGACGATGCAGGTATGAATTCAAAATTAAAACATTAGCGGAGTTTTGCAGCTCAAATTACCGACCCTAAACCTTGGCCCATAAGGTAAAGAGAAGAATGCTTATCTACATACTAAGACAACACCGTTAAACGAGCAGAAACATAGAACTGACTGCAGTTCATTTCATCAAACCAATCTCCACAGTCGTTATTCCCGTCACAGAGGTTCAATGCTTGAATGCAGCGGTCTGTGTTGGGACATTTGAACAGCTGGTATGCAGTGCATGCTACACAGTCACAGATAAAAACACATAAATAAAGGTGTGATTTCATCACGCCTGTATGGTAGTACAGCCCGGGCTGTATAAGCTATTGGCCAAAGTAATGCAGGAACCCAGATTTTGACCCCTAAGATCTCGGTAACCACTCAACCGATTTTGATCAAACTTGAAACTAAGAACTATCACCTGAAAGCTCACCCACCAGGCAAAACCTCATGTTGCTATGACGACGTGAGTGGTCTGGGCGAGTACCCAGTTTGCCACGGTATCATAATGAAAACAACCTCGTGTAGCACATTACAGCCTATTTTATTGCAGCACTGAAAGCCCTTTATGATTCCATGAAAAAAGCCCATTCAAAATGGGTATCACAAGCTTACCAAAACCCTTTTGGCTACATACCAAAAACTACCCCTTTACCAAAAACACCCACATGTAGGATCGTCAATCCTTTTACACCAACACAGTGTCATGTTTTGTCATGGTCACTCCCTTCAACAGGTATAGAAAGTGCTAAATAGTAAACACTGAAGTTTCTTAATTCTGGGATGTGAAACCGTCTTAGCTTAATTGCAGGCTATGCACTGAAAGCAACGTTAGTTCAATATTCTAATTTGTAAAATGAAAAATGTACAACATACAAAAGACCAAACAGCCTTAAAATATAACATAAAATATTCATAATGTATCATCATTTATTCCCACTGTAAATATATAGTATGCTTAAAAACCAAAACGCCATACACTGAGAAACTGGATATGCCAAACGAACTAAATAATTATAAAACTGAATAGTTTTGACAATATATCCTACACAAATAAAGGCATATCTGAAACTCAAAGAGGGTTAATTCCCAAATTTAGGTTATGGCTGGCATCAAATTTTGGCGGAGAATTACGTGGATGAGATGATACCATAGTAGTGAGAAATTTTCGTAACTGAAGGAAGGTGACACTTATAGGAATGGTTGTGTTTTTAGTAACCGTAGACTTAAGAGTGCTAGACTTAGACTTAGATTTGAGCGCTAGCATACACTGTAATACACTGTAATATTTCTATTGCTCAGAAAATAAATTCTGATTGATTAAAATGCACCGTTGTTGAGCTAGCACAGGACAGACCGACAGACGAATTAACAAACAAACAGAAGGATTACTAAAATCCTTCCCCCTTACCGTATGTAGAGGTGGGCAAAATAACTTTATTGTTGCTGTGAAGTTGTTGTTTACTGATACTGCAAATAAATGAGTAGAAATAAAACTCACAGCAGTTGCGTTCGTCGGACCAATCACCGCAACTATCAGCACCGTCACAGAGCGATGTTGCTGGGATACATTGCTGTGAGTTGTTGCAATAAAACTGATCATCGCGACACGCTACATACACACATATGCACAACACAGAAGTACGATATAGCGGAGCTTTCACTAAGAATGCTTAATATTGTTTGTGCCAGAGCATTGAGTATACATATGTTTTTAGTGGATATCTATGTGCCAGAAGGCTCAACTATATTCTACTCACCAACGTAAAGCAATAATAATGGAGATGGACTATATTGGTCCGTGGTGTTGCACTCAAACTAATAATATCATCATTTTCAGCTGTTTCTATTTAGTCGTATGTTCTCGTCATTGCAAAGTAGGCTATTTTAATGGATTACTTTGTGATCGTAATTGTCGAGTCTATTATTTTATTAACTGAAGTTTTCAATGTGAAGTTTCAGTGAAAATTACCATGACATTTTCATGCAAACAAAATTTCATGACTCTTTCATCACTAGGTGACGCCATGGCCAGTGGCAGCGGCGGCGTCCAGCACGTGTGGGCGTGGTAACGCGGTCAGTCTGACCTCCGTGTTAAACTGAAGACACTTCTAGTGAGTCATATAGCCGTGCACTGACTGCAGTTGGGTGGCTCGTCGGAGAAGTCGGAACAGTCGTTGAATCGGTTGCAGTACTGCAGTGCTGCTGCTATGCACTCGCCAGTGTCACGACATCGGAACTGGTCATCACGGCATGCTATAGACACAAAAAACCAGCACCCGTCGTGGTAAAGCCTAGCGTGTAGCCCGCCCCACATATCCTGCTCGTCACTTGCAGAATCAGTTATGATATGTACAAGATGAGAATATAGATCTAACTGTACAAATTCTATAGGTTTCTTACCGACAGTAAACTCACACTTAGATATAGAAAAAATCACAAAATAGAACCACACAGACGACCTAGTACAACTAAGCATATAGACTTTTGAGCATTAAATGAAATACAGAAGTTTTCAGCAAATTCATCACAGATCGCTAACATCCTATGCAGTGCTGAAGCAGTTGATGCAACCAACACAATAATCATCCGCAGGCGCGGCGCCAGCTTTTGGCAGCTGGGGGGGTCGAAATAGGCATTGACCATCATGGCACGCTCGGTGCCTTGGGCACCAACTACCGAGCCTCGACGTCAAAGGAGTCAAGTGGGTGAGAAATTGGGAGGTGGGTGGTATCCTCCTTCCCCCTCTCCATCCAACTATGGGTTTCTGGGGGAGCGTCGTCAGCTCCCCCAGCAGGGTCCGGGGCAGAGCCCCGGCCGAAGTTGAATTTAAAAAAAAATTTGAATGCTGAAAAAGCCATCTGGTGGCATGTAGGCCTATTTTAGTGAATTTTCTGCCTCAATTCTATATAGCGATTGTACATCTGTGTAAACGAGTGTATGAAAGAGGACAAATCCAAATGACGGATACATGACATTCGCACCTTGCATCTTACGTTCTTGTCAAACTATAGACAGAACATAGATAATTATATTAAATATTCTCTAGACTTCTTAACTTTGAATCCGTCGATTGGCTAGCAGATCTTCCCCAACGAACATATCAGCAAGCAGGCCGCCGATAGAGTGACGTTATTTTGACGTCATTAGCGCGAGATGTAATATATACATCTCGCGCTTATGCCATGATGTCAGTCCGTCTGTCTGACCGTCTGTCTGTGACGGAAGTGCATTGGCGCATTAGCTAATTTAGGTTTCAAATTCCGATGCCACTTTCCCGCGCATTGCGGCCGTCGTGCTGCTGGCGGGCGCAGTGCTCAGTGTCGCCGTGCTGCACGCCGTGCTGCTTGCGGGCGGATCATCTCGCGCCATGCTAACCAGTGATAGACTCTCTTGT
>Ga0209782_1001917_pt1 | contig 11280 bp, 7 predicted proteins | sample WorMetmaBAHAMAS1_FD_187390 | JGI IMG/M metagenome (GOLD analysis project Ga0209782, IMG submission 187390) | Marine gutless worms symbiont microbial communities from Max Planck institute for Marine Microbiology, Germany - Inanidrilus... | ecosystem: Host-associated > Annelida > Digestive system >...
GGTTAATGTGCGTTGAAGTTATAGTGTGCTATATCATTGTCGTTTTTTTGAGACACAGTGTATAAATATATAGTACAAGCCTCAGGGTTAGAGGGGAATTGCGCACTGGGCCATGTCTAGGCCTCAGCGCTGGCGTTAGTGAAGGCACGTCGAAAGACTGCCAACAGTCAACCGCCGCCCCTGATGAAACGAACGAACGAACGAACGAACCTAAATTAGCTATAATGCTCCAATGCACTTCCGTCACAGACAGATGGACAGACGGACAGACAGATGGACACTGATATCGTAGCATAAGCGCGAGATGTATATATTATATCTCCCGTTAATAATAGCAGAATTTATAGTGCACCTATTACAAAAACAAGAACATAAGTGCATTACAAAAGTCCAGTATGTGCAGTGAATCCTGAGAAAATAGTCAACAGATATTAAAAGCAACACTAAAATAGTGAGATTTTAACAGTTTTTGAAATCTGACAGGATCAGCCACAGTGCGGATATTGTCAGGCAGTGTGTTCCAGGTGGCAGGACCAGCATGGGAAAATGAACGCTCGCCGAACCTCTTGCACAGTTGTGGTAGGGAGTAGTACATCAGTGAGGTGGAGGATGAACAGAGACCATAATGTGATTTGCTGGTGCTGACTGCCTCTATGGCTTCTGTCAGATACGTCAGGCTACGACCGTAGTACATGGCATGGATTAGACAACAGAGTTTGAACTTCACTGTGTAGCTGACTGGCAGCCACTGGAGCTGGATTAGGTTTGGTGTGCTGTAGTCAGAGCAGCTGCATTCTGGACACACTGTAGTGGCTCCAGTGTGGACTTTGGCAGTCCTGCCAGCACACCGTTGCAACAGTCCAGTCTGGACATTATGAGCACTACGACCAGCTTCTGTGTGACTTCTTGGCCAAGCCGACGACGAACCTGATGCAGACGACGGACGTGAGAGAAGTATATGGTGGAATTCTTGGTGACAAGTTGTTTTATTGTCAGTTCTGAGTCTAGAAATACGTCAAGATCACGGACGACACTGCTTGGCTGGATGTTGCTGAGTCCAACTTAGAGTGACTGGTCGATGCATTGAAGTTTGGCGAGATTGAAACGCGACCCGAACTGCAGATCATTTCTGTGTTGTTGGCATTCAGTTGCGGTCTTTGCAAAACACACCACTTGTCGACATCCGGCACACAGCTGTTTAGACGGTCTCAGAGAGACTCAGCATCAGCAAATGTGCTGCTATCGTAGAGTGTGTGTCGTCTGCATACATGTGTGAATAAACTGTGTGCTTATCAGACACGGCATTGTGGTCTTGGTGTAAGCAGATAAAAACAAGAGGTCCAAAAATGGACCCCTGTGGTACACTGTAGATGATGGGAACATGGTCTGAGGAACACTGGCATAGATGAATGACTGAGTTTGCTTGCTGAGATAGGACTGGAACCAGTTGAATGCAGTGCCACTGATGCTGAAGCGATCAGACAGCACACACAGCAGGATCTGGTAGTCCATAGTGTCGAACGCTGCACTAAGATCTAACAGTACAAGCTGAAAGACATGGCAGCCGTCATCAGCACGGACCAGATCATTGTGGACTTTGAGTACCACTGTCTCAGTAGAATGGAAAGGTCGGTAGGCAGATTATTGGGCTGCAAACAGATTGTATAGATTGGCATAACCATTGAAGTGCTTGGCAATAAGACGCTCCACAAGTTTGGAGACAAATGATGGAGATTGGTCTGTATGAATTATCTGTTATCTCCGCCCATGGAACCCCAGTCTTCTTTTATGTCCCCCCAATAATCATGTGAGATCGATGCCCTTGCACATCAGCATGCCAGTATCGTCAAAATCTGTCAGTCGATTGCGAAGATATTAAGATTTTTCGATTTTTTGGCAGCCGCCGCCATCTTGGCTTTTCAAGTATCTGAAATTTTTGTTGACAGTCGGTGTCCGGAGGGCCCAGATGCATCATTGTGCTAAATTTCGTTAAAATCGGTCTTTCCGTTGCAGAGATATTGCAATGTTTCACGAAAAAACCAACAGTTGTGCATCAGCATGCGATGCTTATGGCCCCGGAACCAGGACCTCGCAGACCCGGGACCTAGTGGGAGGTTACCACCAAGAGTAGAGAATGTTGTGATCGATGGTATCAAAGGCCGCAGAGAAGTCAAGGAGGCAAAGACACAGTACTTTTGTGATCCAATAGCATGTATAGGTGATCATGAATGTAAAGAAGAGCTGTTTCGGTGGAATGGTGTATGGCATGCAGACTGATGAGGATTTATCAGATTGTTGAAGGTGAGATGATCAATAAAGTGGGATGATCGATGCTCTGGATGCTATACACTCACCACACACAGTTTACTATTATATCCATTTGTCGTGACACAGAACATCGCATGTTCTTTTGCAATAGATGAGTCTCTAGTTGCAATTCATGTAGTTCTAAAGAACTGTGCAGGCAGCGGAAGAAAATATGGCTTTTGAAGAAAGTGACTCGCGATCTGTTTGTGCAAGCAAAGTTTCTTTGTCGTAAAGTTATGCAACAGCTGCTAAGATTTTGGTTAATATAGAGTTGAGCTTCTAGGTTAGATTGTGTGATGTGTGCTGTGTGTCTGACAGCTTAATCAAGATACTTTCATTTGCAACGACAATGATATCAGATGAGACACATTCTCTCGGTCTTCCTGACTTTCCAGTCGACAATGTGCATGCCATCGTGCATATTCTGGTAGCGTGTTTATTTCTCTAGTTACAAGTAGCATTGCATGACCTGCCTACGTGGCTCAGAGGGCTAAGGCTCTCGGAGCTGCAGTGCAATGAGCCTGGCTGGCTGGCTGGCTAGTTCGGCAGGGCGTGGGTTCGTCTCCCGCCCTTGCCGGCATGTCGAGTCAGGCTTATGTATGCTATGAGATTATTCTCGGGCAGGTACAGAGGGTTCGCCTGTGTCCTCTTTAAAATGTGACAGGTCATCACACCCGGATTGGAGGCGTCTGGGTGTGGTGAGAGCCGCCGATGTGGACAACAGATGGTAGGGGTCAGCGGTCTTATAGGAAGACCACGTGTCAGCACCCTGCCAGAGAAACCCGCCGGCTAAGCTAGGCTCTATAAATATATAGTACAAGCCCCAGGGTTAGAGGGGAATAGCGGACTGGGCCATGTCTAGGCCTCAGCGCTGGCAGTAGGCTGAAGGCACGTCGAAAGACTGCCAACGGCCAACCGCCACACCTGATGAACGAACGAACGAGTAGCATTGCATTATATTAGTAGATTAGGGTTGCAACACATGCATGTTAAAGACAGACTTATTCCATATAAAATTGCGTGAACCTTCACAATTTCGGTTTGGACCTTTTCTGAACCATTATGATCTTTGTTGCAATATAAGTCTTACATCATATTTGGCCATTACAAGCCTATGCTGTAAATAAGACTGTGATTAATAGACTACAGAGATACATGGATGCTGTCCTGATAGCAGTATTTTTTCTCTGCCATATTAATTAATACCTTTTAGTTGTATGGGCATTACAACATGTAGTGAACTAAGTCTGTACTATACTAACCAACTTACTGTTGTTGAAAAGCACTATTTGTTAAATAATATACATGGCTACTTGTGTAAAAACTGTCCATTGTAATGCTGCTCGCCAGTGGTCCAGTTTAGTTATTCTTTGTACTGCTGACCTGCCCATTATAAATCTCTGTATCACTACTGCTACTGATGTTACTTTTGGTAACAGGAGGGCAGCTTGCCTGTAGAATCTGTGTTGCGTATTCACAAAGGTTCTATCATGGATGAGATACAGGAAGAAAGTGGACAGAGCAGCTAGTTGATCCTGGTCAGAGATGGTGCTGTTGGTAGTGTTACTGCTGCTGCTAAGGCAGTCTTCTCAGCCAGTTATCATTACTGGCATCGATTAGAAAGGAATTTCTTCTGTCGATAATCGTGTGATGTAGTCCATTATAGTGTAAATACTTTGATTATCTGTTTGGTGGTTTTTAGCGTGAGATGTAATATATACATCTTGCGCTTATGCTACAATGTCAGTTTCCGTCTGACTGTCTGTGACAAGTGAATTGGCACATTATAGCTAATTTACGTTTCAAATTCCGATCCAAATTTACCTCGCATTGTCGTCGCGGGGAGGGGTCATCTCAACAACAACATCTCGCGCTATGCTAGCCACTGCTAGGCCCTCTTGTTTGTTGAAGTGTAGATTAACATCTGTTGTTTGTGATTACTAGAGATGTGTGCCATCCTGCTCTATACAGCGTCTACTGGAACGACTTTACCCTCACCAAGTTATGCTCGGTACAGAAGGACAGACAGCCGTTAACAGTGCACTTAAGGTTTGTCAGTTGATCTGTTGTTTAAATAATGCACCATTGTCTGTGCATTGTACAATGTACTGAATTATTGTTTGGCTAAATTTCTGCTCTTTATTGGTCTCAGTAAATTGCTGTTAGTATTATTCTCTTGAGTATGATTATGTATAAGTAGAACTGAGTGTATACTGAATAGTAGTGTCTCGTGCTGTTGGTAATGGTGCAAATTTGTCATTGTTTAGTCGTTTGAATTGATTGATTCATCAGACAGCGGCAGTCATTGCAACATTGCCGAAGTCGGTTTGTCTCACACTGGAATGGCTCAAGTTCACTTGCAATCTGCTCACCGTATACATGATATCAAGGTAATTACTGCTAGTGACTATTGTGTATAGTTATAGATGTTATACAGATTTAAAGAGATTTCCACAATGCTAATGGAGCTCATGGCTGTACCTATTATTTTAATGGATGGAAATGATATCATGTTAATTTGTTGTCATAACAGCTGTTGATATTGCTGTTACTTTTGTGGTTATGGTTGTGAATTAGTACGCTCTTTCAGTTAGTGTTTATCTCACCTTTACCTGAGTTAATGCGGCTTGGACCAGATTTTCTAAATGACGAATTTAAATAAATAACTCTAAATAACGTTTGAGCTAATTGGAGCAAATATTCAGTTGTTAGGTGGAAAGAAGGATGATGTGCTGTGGATGATTTTGTTTAGGTTAGTATCAGTGATTTGAAATGCCTTCAGTGCTTTGGCATTGTTGGTTGGGTGACAGAAAGAGGGTATCTTGTCTGTAAAACATGTTATCCCAAATGTTTTTTGGAGGGGGATCTCGTCTAGCCTTGGGTCATATCAGAAAAGAAGGCTGGTTAAACATCAACTGTGCTATAGGTGTAGATAATGCAAGGTGATCTGTGAAGGTTCTGGCTGGCACACGCGGCCACGCTGCCGAGTCTTCATCTCGTTTTGTCAACACTTCCTTTCATGATGATTTCCTGGCGGACATAATGCTGTCACACATGGTCAAAGATTTCTGCATAATAGGACCACGGGTAAGTTGCACAGTATACCGTAATTAAAGGCTGCACAGTCATATATAACTGCAGCCTGGCTGACTGTCCAGTTGCTTGATACAGTTTAACGATGAGTTTAACGTTTGATGCTGATTGACAGTCAGCAACCAATTCTTTCACTGCCAAAAACCATTCAGATCCACAGATATGTAGGAGCTTGTAGCCGCATGGTTTAACAGAATAGTTTGCAGACAGCACGCTAGACATGCATGTGTATGGGTTGTGTGTTGTGCGGTGTAGGGCTGCGGAAAGTCTGTTATTGTGAATCAGTTTGCTGGTTTGCTTGGCTATCATGTCGAACCAATTATGCTATATCAGGCTAGTTCTGCTGTAGTTTTTTCCTGGTATACATTGTTGCATAGATATTTCAAATTGTCGTTTTGTGTATGCCTTTATTATCTTTGAATTTTGCAGAACGTTGTATCATATAACTTAAGGATTGGCTTACGGCGTGGCTTTGCACTTTGTAGATGTCTCTGATAATATCACTTAGGAGATCCTGTGAAAAATGACATTTTGATTTATTGATGTATCGTGTGGTAGCCTATCCAGATATTAACTTTCCAGTTGCACATGTAGTAAATGTAAATGTATGGTTAGTACTGTTTATAATTCTGTCTATGGCAGGTCTCATGATATAAATTAAAAGGTCTTTAACCTGTTGAATTTAATTGTTATTGTGTGCACTTTTATGCATATCAACACAGTATGTTGTTTTTACCATTATCTGTTTTATGCTATGACATCATGTTGCTCATAGTTGCCATGTTTTGCCATCATTTCATTGTGTAGGACATGACATCCCGTGACCTCCTGCAGCAACGAATGACGACATTATCTGGCGACACTTCATGGAGACTGTCTCCACTAGTAACAGCGGCACTTGAAGGCAGCCTGGCTCTACTTGACGGGTTACACAGAGTCAACGTTGGCACGTTTGCTGTACTACATAGGTCTCTGTCCAGTTGTCCATGTTGATTTGTGTCTGTTTTATTCTTTGTACCTGACAAATAGCATTTTGTTTTTCTCAGTAAATAAATATTTTGTAATTAAGGTGAGAGGTTGTGTGCTCAGGAGCTCTTTGAGAGTATAGCCTAACCTGTGAGAGTGTCAGAAATAACTGAAACTGCCAGTGGCATAGTAACATTTAGTGAGTAGTTATTTAATGGCATATATGCACATTATAGGCTATTCAGTGCCCGGCAGTGCAGCCTGTTTCCAAGTTACTGTGGGCCGTCTTGTACAGTTTTCATGTGATTCTTTTGGTGTGATTGCTTGTTTTCACTGGCTGTCTGTTGCAGGTTAATTCACGACAGAGAACTAGAATTGTTTGATGGCCGAAGACTTTTGCGTCATGATCGCTACAGCAGAATAAAGGAGCAAAACAATTTTTCTGATGACGTTATGAAAGAGAAGTAAGTTTCACTAGGCTGACAGTTTGTGTGAGTGAACTCAATACACTACATTTGCTGGCTGAACTCAGCTGCCTGTAAATTGCTTGTCATATGTTTATCATCACCTTTTTAATAATATTATTTCATTAACTCTGTTTAATTCTGTCACAAGAAAGCAGTTTAACCTATAAATATTGCTCAAATTATCCCCGAAAGTTCTGAGGACCTTGTGCCTGTATAGTGTAACTCCTAAAAGGCCTGTTATTTACAAAAACTGAAAGTAACAGCCATAGCACTTAGTTGTTTTCGTTATTTTGTCATAATTGTCATTTATAAGTTTAAACTGCACTGTGTTTTATTTGAACTGTTTGCTGTTGATGGAATCTATTTTCACCATTTGGACGATTTAATTGACGAACTGCCGGTGGAAAAACGACATCTGAGTAAATTGATCATTATCTGCTGGATTTAATGCCAGATTAAATTAATGGGAGATTAATTTGCTGTGGAAAACCGGATATAAGACATTTATGCCACCTTTTTACTGCACTGTCAATCAGCTGCTGATTCACATCTTATTCTAGTCATCAGAGAGATGCTGCTTGCTGATCTTCTTCAGATAACGGTTGCTTATAATAATGTCACTAAACAAAGAATATTTAACTGATTGCAGCAGTCAGATTACCAGCATTTAACCTATTCACTCGCAGACATTCATGAAAAGTTTCATAAAATTTGTGCAAAAACTTAAAGAATTGTGGAAAACAAATGTATTACTTTTTTTCTGAACACTGTGTATATTCCAACGTAAATGTGTAAAGCATTGGTTTTGCTGTTGTTGCTTGATTGAGTAGGCTGCTCTGTCGGTAGCTGTGTGTGTTGTTTATAGTGGTGTGAATGTGTGATGATTATTGTGGCATTTGTCAGAGGTCTGCTCTGCATTCATCCGTCATTTCGTATCATTGCCCTGGCTGAACCGCCGGTCGTCGGCAGTACAAGCCAGCAGTGGCTGAATGCAGAGCAACTGACACTGTTTCTCTATCATAACATGCGCTCATTGTCAGTTGCGGAAGAACTTCATGTACTCAACAAACTGGTCAGTCAGCACACACGCACGCACACACAGACACACACAGACACACACACACACGCACACACACCATGCTTGTTTTAGAATTTGTCATGCTGTCACTGACTTAAAATATATTATTACTTAACATATGCTGCTATTGTAGCTGTTTTTTTTATTTTCTATTGAGTTGTGGCTCTTAGCCTGCCACAGTCATTGGCAGATATGATCAACTAAACACACTTTGCACAGATAAGCAAGTATCTTGAATATGTCAGTTTATCATGCTTTTTAGCGCGATATACATCTCGCGCTTATGCTACGATGTCAGTGTACATCTGTCTGTTTGTCTGTCTGTGACAGAAGTGCATTGGCACATTATAGCTAATTTAGGTTTCAAATTCCGATCCAAATTTACCGCGCATTGTGGTCGCGGGGAGGGGTAATCTAAACAACAACATCTTGTGCTATGCTAGCCACTGCTAGGCCCTCTTGTTAGTAGATGTTATAATAGTAACAAGTTTGCCCAAAGAAATTTCAGAACATGTTGTGTCACAAGCCCTGGAGGCAGACCTACTCATAGTTGCCACACATAATCGTTAAGGCATTTGTCAGGTGGTGTCGTTGTGCACGCCCATCTAATGCACAATTTACACAATACAGTCATCGATCACTTCAACCATTTTTGCATCACTCAAACGGCATATTGATCAAGTCAGCCATTTGTCGAGAATTCAACAGTCATTACCAATAGATGGACAGAATGACCGATCATCAGAACAGACATGGAACTTGACCTGTAAGAATAGGTCACTTGTGCTATTGCAGAGCAATGTGGCATAATAATATTAGTGGACATTAGTATATTGTATGTGGATGAATTGACAGAGAGTTTGTTGTGTTCAACAGGTGCCAAATATGCCTGACATGAAGAAAGTGATGGAATGGACTCATAGGTTGAGGGAATCAACTGATGCAAATGTAATTTGCTGATTTTTTTTAATGTTTCAGTTTAGTTACAGCTACATGTATAGCTCTTCTGAATGTTGATAGAAGACTGGTGTTTCATAATGTTATGATGCTCCGACTCAATAATCATGTCTTTAAGCATTCAACTTATAATACCAATTTAGGTCCACTTATCTCAATATTTGTGAGAAATGGAACATATTTCGTAACATTGCATTATATGAAATCATACAGTAAGTGTTTGTCAGTATCTGTTATGTCAGTGATCACATTTCATGTTCAAAATACCCTCCATTAGCTGGCACACTAGCCTAGAGTTGCTTGCAGAAGATCTTCTTTAGCAGTTGGATTTCTGTGGCAAGGCAGTCCAGATCTGCTGCAGTGCATCCTTTAACTTGTGAACTGTTTTGGGCTTTGGCTGCAGCTTGTGGTAAGCTTCCATCATTGCCCCAAACATAACAGTGTAACGGATTGAGGTCGCTCGAATTTGACAGCCATTCATCTTTTTGGTCTTAGCCAGTGCTGGGTAATGTGTGCAGTGTGAGCCGGCACACTAAATGGACCCCAGTTTGTTAAATTTTAACAAGTTCCCCAAATTTGGTACACTTGTGAGGATATAAACTGTTTTTACTGGGCAGAATTTGGCTCAAATAGGTTTAGCACAGGCCAAGATATTGTTAAGAGCTTTTCGGGGGTTACTTTTTTGACTCACCCTGTATATTTAAGTTTTAAACATATTGTTAACGGTTGATGATAATTAAATTTATGAATAGTATGTGTTACAATGCAGCTGAAATCTGTTGGAGCGTCTCTGTCAACTCGGCAGCTGCTGCGTATTGCCCGGCATATGTCAGTCTATCCTGGTGAAAACTTACGTGATATCCTGCAGAAGGCGTGTCTGTCAAAGTATGTTGCACTGGCGTTGGACATGCTGTCTTACTTTTGCGTCTTATTTGCTATAGCAACTTGTGCCTTCACACCATGGCATGCAGTAAAACTGACTAGTGAACTGTTTTTCAGCACTGAGACGGACTGTAACTGAGACGGACTGTGACTGGCCAGTTTTACACTAGTGAGCTGACTGAGTGAAGAGTGTGTAATGTACTGCAGTGCAGGAGCAGGTTTATACGAGCATACAGACAGATGCCTTTGCAATAGCATTGACGCATTGATGTCAGTTCTTTGTTGTATGATTACCAGTGTCATATCATATGTGCAGGATGCCAAAATACTGCTGATTTATGTTGTTTTGTATGTGATATTTTGTAGTTATGAAGGACAGTGATTAGTAAGATAAAAAGTTAAGTTGTAAGATGTAGTCATGTGTGTACTGATATTTGTCAGTGTCACTGTGTAGGTTTTTGCCACGTTTGACACGTACAGCATTTGAGGAAGAGTTAAATAGTTTGGGTATTACTGCCGTCTCTCCGTCTGACACGGTTGATGCACTGCAACGATCTGTGACTTGTAAGTTGGCTGCTGTTCACGGCTCGTTGTTTTGATCATCGTTTTGTATTGAGAATGTGAGTTACTACTTGCAAGTTTTTTAATTTTCAGTATGATGGTTAGCCTTGTAATTGTGAAGGAAGACATTTCTTTAATGTTTACTTGCTGACTTACATTTTTTTAAATTGCAGGTGAAATTAAAGATGGCATTTTGCGAATTGGCAATACAACGGTACCGGTTTACACTCCGGAGACGAAACTGAAAGTCCCAGATGTGCTGTTCTATGAGAATGCTCAGGTGACGATGTGTGATTGTGAAGCTGATAGTGCTACTCTCTGCTCTAAGTATTATCACATGTCATCGTTGTCGTCATTGTTTTATGTGTTATAGGTTTAGATAGATACATCTGAGGCAGTAGTTGTTATACATTTACTGGCTGTTGCATATAGCACTAGCTCAGCAACAGGAATCAAAATTCAGGTAATGGTTCTCAAGACTCTGAATAACCTGCGATTTGGCAACCCTGAAACCTGAGGTGAAGCAAAGCATAAACCAGGTTTGGCAGGTTTTATTTTCTGCCACTGCTAATAAATAACATGTTTAAAGTTGCAATGCGGGCATAATAAACAGAAATTAACTTTCGTTTTTCATCAATGCTTTTTCACTGTAAACAGAAGACGTGGACAGTGGCAGTGTGACAGTGCTGAATGTTGAAATAATTGCCAGCAACAAGCAGTAGGACGGTTTTGTAGCAGTCTTTAGTAGAATGATTTTACATGTGCTATGCTGTACAGACTGTGTTAGTTGTAGGTTGTATGCTGATAACTTGGGTGTAACAGAGGGTGGCTGATATTTTCTAAACTAGAAATGCGTGGCAAAGCCTAGCGTATAGCCCGATCGGCGCCATAGTGTCGCCCCCTAGCGAATACTTGTGAAAAACACTTACTCACTGATCACCCTATGTCTAACAGCCCCATTCCATAGCG
>Ga0209782_1001918_pt1 | contig 11279 bp, 6 predicted proteins | sample WorMetmaBAHAMAS1_FD_187390 | JGI IMG/M metagenome (GOLD analysis project Ga0209782, IMG submission 187390) | Marine gutless worms symbiont microbial communities from Max Planck institute for Marine Microbiology, Germany - Inanidrilus... | ecosystem: Host-associated > Annelida > Digestive system >...
CTCTTCCCCAAAAAAACTTAAAAAAAAACAGCGTCGGGCAAATTTTGGGCCCCCCACAGCGCTGGGCCCGCGTGCACTGCACGCCTTGCACGCCCTATTGTTACGCCACTGTCTGTACGGGTATGTACGGTAACTATGACACCGTCAGCTTTGAGGTTTTCAGCACTTTATTCCGAAACCGCACGGTCTTTTTGGGTCAGCTACGACTCATGAGCAGGCTCACACACACACACATGTCCACCGAGAGGTCTGTTTAGGACTGCGTGCCATACCAGAATGACCCCATGCCGAGGACGCATCCTCTCGCGAGGGCCGCATCTGCCGCCAGGAGCCAATCAGCATGCAGCCAGGGGATGGCTGCTTATCCACACCTCTGGGTCAGATCAGCAGCAGCGCCAGGATCTTGTTCCAGGGGCGGGCGACGTCGTCGGCTGGGCACCGCATCGCCGAGAATGGCAATGTGGTGCCCCTGGCGACCAGGATAAAAATTAGGCCCATTGCATCACTGGATTCTCCCCCCCCCCTGACACAGGGGCATGTTGCAAAACAACTTGCCAGTAATATTTACAAGAGGGCCTGGCAGTGGCTGGCATAGCGCGAGATGATCCCTCCACTCTTCCCGGTGATGATCCCTTCCCTCGCGCTCACATGCACCGCGACTGCAATGCGCGGTAAATTGGGATCAAAATTTTAAACCTAAATTAGCTATAATGCGAAAATGCACTTTTGTCACAAAGAGACGGACAGACAGACGGACACTGACATTGTAGCATAAGCGCGAGATGTATATATTGCATCTCATGCTAAAAAGTGAATTAGAACAGCATACACTGTTGCAACATCTACTGTTTTTGATGCTGCTCTGTTGCAGCTGTGTTTGTTTGCTGATGTTAATATACTAGTTTGATTGATCGCTAATTAATGTATTTATTGATCTCTAATTAATGTATACCTCACTCACCACACTACTGGTATCAGAGAGCCAGCATAAAGATGTGGCATCTCTATGGTCAGGTATCTGATATATATGAAGAATGTATGAAGTCAGTGGATGATTTACTGGCTTTATTCCTGGTGCACTTGAATAACATTCGCCTGTACATTCTGCCCAGTTAATTCCCGGTGATTTTCATTTGGGGGACTCAATACAGCCTGAATTAACTCCAGATAAAGAAAACGGATTAAACAAAAACTGAAAGTAGCTTATCACGACTACTGGGTCACGTTCAGTTACTCATTGCTCTACTGCTGAAAAATAATCTTATTTGTTGATAAAGTGAAGTTGATTTTTTTTAATTTATGCAGTTAGGCGATGCTAATTTAAAATTTGCTGTTGTTTGCAATTTTACACGACAGAGCTTATTATCATGTGATTGCTTTTGTTGGAGATATTTTATACATGTTCACAGCTTAACCATTGATAGTGGCATTGCTTCACTGACTGTCAAATAACAATGTTTCTGCTGCTGCTGATGATGATGATGCTGGTTTTTGCAGTTAAAGATGAGAAGAAGAAGAAAGGTGAAAAAGATGAGAAAGACAAGCTAAGTTAGTAAAGTATATTATCCTCTATTGCATTCACATTGTACTCTGCATTGTCATTAGTAATTGTAGAAAATGCTGCATACAGGTTGACGGTTTAGCATTTTGGTAGCATTGTTTGTCGAATGAATGAAGTTGCTCAACATTGAGCCCGGTTAGTACTGGGATTAGTGACCATCTTCGGGCAGGTATACCACATTGGTATGTAACCAAGCCCGCTAGGTCAACTCAGCTTTGCATTTTTTTCTGGGGTAGCTAATTCGAGTACCGGCCTCAATTGGCTAGGGTAAAGGCGAGAATGTCACCTCTGCCGGGTGGCAGGTAACATTGAGTGATCCCATATGGCACGCGAGTTACCATAGTGGCGAGGCTTGGTGCAAACTGCTATATCCGGTTACTTTACTTTACTATTATACGGTGTCGCATCCATTAAATTTGGAGTCAGTGGATTAAGAATAATGAGATGCAATGGATGATTTTCCCTTGTTCACATTAATGGATGGGATCGGTGTTTTGTAACTGTCGGTTAGGCAAAACAAAGGTTATCTGGCTTGTAAAAGAAATTGATCCAATTGTCTCTACAGTTTTGCTTGGGGATCTGGCCAACCATAAATGTCTGTTGTCAAGAACAATGGTTAAGAAAAAACTGACTGTCTGAGTTCATTTCACAATTCACTTCAGTGGACATTGTTTGAAGCTGGTGATTGTACACAAGTTATTAACAAGTGTGCTCAGGTTATGTGAACGGGGTTGAAGTTTGGCCAACCACAACGCAGCTCGTGATGGACTTGGATGACGCTTTGTTCAACCGACTACTGAGCAATGACCATAGTCTAGACAAATATCTTCCCAAACGAACTGACCATAACTACCAACTTCGACCCCGTTCACATAACCTCTCCCTTTCTTCTGATATCGACCAACGTAACTTTATTTTTAGACAAGCTTTCAAAGACATTTATTAACTGCTTACTGACTTGCTACATTATTTTTGCGTTGTTTTATCTTTACGTGCTTAATTTTGTTGAGTTGCATTTTGTCAACTCTTAATAAACTAATATTGTAAAAACAAGGTATACATTATAACTTTATTATTACTTTCCTCTGTGAAGTCATTAGGAGTTTATTGTCACGAGATGTGGAGTATAATTTATCATTTTTTCTGTGGGAGAGGCATACTGTCTGTAGACAGTGTGAGACTGGTTGCACTGAGAGTGCGGCGTGTGCACAGAGGGAGAAGAGACTGCAGTGCCAGAGCGGCCGCAGCTGATCGTCTTTGCCACATTTCAGGGTGTGCCAAAGAGTCCGCCTCTCATCACACGACTGAATGAATTGGTATGTAGATTTACTTCATGTAGTGCTGCTGCTGCTGCTGCTGCTGCATGTTTGTGTTGGTGATCAGTTGTGAAAGCATTCTGAAGCATTACCTGTGAAGCTGACAGCACACTGCTAGTGCAGTTGAAATATAGTTGGACAGTATAGTGTTGTGATGTCCTCGGTTGTTGAAAATAGTCATTAAATGGTGTTTATGTGTGTTTGGTGATTTCTGTGCTAATTTACGTCATAAAAACACCAAGTATTATGCATAAAAATCTGTCCATGGCAGTCACTGGGTAGACTTTAAAACAATTTTTAACGGTTAGGTTTTAAGCTGAATTGTAAACATTTGAACAACTTGTCTTCTGAGACGTATCTGAGAGTTGACAGGCAAGTTGTTATGGATGGCATTAGGTAGACACTAAAAGATCTGTTTACCTGAAACAATACGGTATGGGTTGACTGTTGTCAGGATGGGGGGGGGCTGATACCAACCTGTTGCACATTGCAGGTGAATGGTGACAGTACTGGATGCTGAACTGTATGATCTTAGATGTCGTGGCAGTGTCGGACTTGTGTCTGATGCTGACATTTTGCATTGCTGTGGTTTGAAGGCGCAGACATACGAGATGCTTCGTGATTACGGCATCTCACACTGCAACCCGCATCCCATCCTGCTTACACAAACTCGATCCTGCCCACTACTGCCACCGCCACCGGTCGAAAAGATTCCAGCTTGGAAAACTGTGAGACCCAGGAAGAAACTGGAGGATGACCAAGCTAAAGAAAATCGTATGTCTTCTGATCGATGCTGTTGAAATGTGTGACTGCTGGTTTTGGTAATCCAGCATACTCTTTAGAGTAAAGTCATTATAATGACTGTGCCCTATGGTAGGGGGCATGAAGCGATGCTGCGATCCATTTATTCATCCATCCGTTTATCTGTCTGTGTCCTGTTTTCTGATTCTGTCCCATTCACTACACTGTGTCTAAAAAAACTGCACCCTAAGGCAGGTCGGCATAAATTTTGTTATTTTCCAAATACAAAAAAAATCCGAAATATACGTTTTGTAGGGAATTTCATTCTGAATAAAAGCTGTGAGATTTATTATGATGATATCACTATGACATCATTTATAGGCAATAAATAAAGCGACATCGCCGCTGAATGCGCTCCGTAATGAACAGCATGTGGTTATTCGTTGTCTTGTTGCCATGGAAACCTTGCAGCTGGTACTCGACACGTACTAAACTTTTCGAGCTCAATCGATCTGCAACTGAATGGCTGTGCCTTGTGTGAAAAATCATTATGGGCGAACTTATTTTGATGAATTTATGCCCACCTGCCGTAGGGGTGCAATTTTTTTTGAGAGACAGTGTAGATGGTGATAAGCACGCATTGCCATTTTACATGCATTCAATCAGTCGGAGGTAGCGTGGTAGGCTATACCTGTATCCAAATGCTATCAGCAGGGGAGGCATGTTGCTCTGCCATGTGATACTTGTCTGTTCTGATGCTAAAATGGAAGATGTAGAAGTGTGATCTGCCATCATCTTAAAGGACAGGTGCAAACAGAAAACAAAGATGGTCGTAGTCATTTTTACTTGCTGCAGTTTAATACTGCGTGTTCGGTTAAATGACAGTTTATTGCATGTTGTTACGTCTTATGTTGATCATGGTGATATATTTGTGCACAAAAATACACCATTGTGTTGTTAAAGACACTGTTTTACTTACCTACTGGCATGCTTGTTAATGGACTCTGAAACTCAGTTAACATGCTGCAGCTTAATCCTGTTCATCTATTGATAGCATTCAGAAATTGCACCAAGACAAAAAATTGGTGGTTGTGAACTACATGTTTTATTACCACGACATTGACACATGAAATATTCCATTATAACTGTACATTTCTTTAAGAGGCACACCAAAAGTTAGTTATGTTTTTCTGACTTTTTTGACTGTATTCACGCTTCTATTACTAGCTGCATAGTTTGATTGATTTTTAGCGCGAGATGTAATATATGCATCTCGCGCTTATGCTACGATGTCAGTGTCCGTCTGTTTGTCTGTCTATCTGTGACGTAAGTGCATTGGCGGATTATAGCTAATTTAGGTTTCAAATTCTGATCCAGATTTACCTCGCATTGTGGTGGCGGGGAGGGGTAATCTAAACAACATCTCGCGCTATGCTAGCCACTGCTAGGCCCTCTTGTTAAAAATGGGATAGCAAATCTGGTAATGACAGGTATCATAAAATGTATTTCAAGTCATAGTTAGCATTCTGAATATGGTTTAGCAGTGGGTTGGAGAATGCATTGCTTGGCTCGGACAGTTTTTAGCGCGAGATGAAATATATACATCTCACACTTATGCTACAATGTCAGTGTCCGTCTGTCTGTCCATCTGTCTGTGACGGAAGTGCATTGGCGCATTATAGCTATTTTAGGTTTCAAATTCCGATCCCACTTTACCATGCATTGCGGCCGCCGTGCTGCTTGCGGGCGGATCATCTTGTGCCATGCTAGCCAGTGCTAGGCTCTCTTGTTATATTCCTAATCCCATCACAACTGTGTGTTTCATAAGGATGCAAACTGAAAACTGGTAAAGCTGTATTAACGGTTGGCACTTTTGCATAGTGGAAGTGTTATTTCTCCCATGAACGAAGTTACTTTCCACGTTTAGCCAGTTTAATAAGTCACTAAATTGAGTACCAACTTTAATTGGCTAGGGTAAAGGTGGGAAACTCACATCTGCCAGGTGGCAGATAACACTGTGTGATCCTGTATGGCATGTACGTTTTCATATCAGTGAGGCTAATTGCTGCAAACCATTTTACCTGTTTTAAACAATAAAAGAATAATAGAAGCTGACAGGTGCTATGCACGGGATGTCATTGTTCATAAGAATTAGATGAGATAAAATATTCTTTAGTGTGGAATGGTGTATGGTGGCAGTGTATGTGTGTATGTGTGTGTAGAAAAGCCTATACAAAGTGTGCATATCACTTCACCATTTATTTGCTATCATCTGCCTGAGATGGAAGGTTTTGCTAGTGACAAGTAGGTTATAGTGTTGGTTGTTGATATTGCTGTTTGTGATTTTGTTTTGATCATTACATTCTGTACAAGCATCCGTCTATCACCCAGTGTCTATCAGTATTGTCCACATCCCAATTAATAGTGTTCAATTGTAGGTGATTATTTCTGGCAAGTCTGTCACTGATTAAAAGAGCAGTTATCTCCTCAAGGCAATCTGCCAGTTATTGATGCATCTTCTAGACAGGATTGCATACATTGTTAGAGGGCAAATGTTGTTTGTTCCAGAGATGTTAACAAGGCTGTACAAGGGCAAGATGATGATGCCAGTAAAACAGTTGGCAAACCACCTGATGATAGCATTCAGGTCAGCTGCAATACCTTACGATGTGGTTTTGTCAGGTCATAATACTGAGTGTGTCTGTTGAGTTTGTGTTATGTGTGTTGAAAGTTCTAATCAACCATTTTGTTTCTATTGATTGGCTGCAGACTATAATATCCTTGAGTGTGTAGTAGCCAGTAGATGTACCTACCTAACTACTTACTGACATAGATGTGCGTCATTGGTGTGTCTGCTTACTGCTGGCTTTTGGAAGTTGCAGCGGCTGGTGAATGTAATTTGCAGTTCATTAAAGTTTATATGATGCACTAATGAAATTGCTTAATTCATAACACATGTAAACATTTAAACTGTGACATGAAGCCAGTTTTTGTTCATCGTGTGAACCATAACAGAAAATTAATGAAAATTAATAAAAAAAAGCAAAAACTGGTTACTGGTTGAGTCATAATTCTAGTCAGTAACACTGAGAAGAGGGAATGAAAACTGTGATCTTTTAATAAGTTTGTACCTCAGTTATCATTAGTAATCTGTTTGTCTTTTTACGTATTGTTTTTAATACTGTTTTACTTGTGTGCTATTGCTATTTGGTCTTATGACCGCAAATTTTAAATAAATACTTTCTTACTTACTTACTTACTTACTCAGTGGATAGAGTTCAAGCTTGCGGTGATTGTTTACCGCTGCCTGCGAGGCACAGCACCGCCATACCTGGCAGATGAATTGTGTCCGGTGGCTGGTATGCCAGCACGACAGCGTCTGCGATCCTCATCAACGGCAACGCTCAACGTTCCAGTGGCGTGCCATTCTACCATGGGCGATCGCTCTCTCTGTGGATGCTGCACGTGTCTGGAACAGTTTGCTTTCCGACATTACCTCGGCCACGTCACTGTTGGCTTTCAGACTGGTGTTGAAGACAGAGCTATTCTGTCGCAGCTTTTCTGATAATTAACTTGTGTTTCTGCACTGTAGGTCTACATTCTGATGTCGTCTGAACCGCAACTCTGACAAACTTTGTTAGGTGTCCTTGTAGTCGTTTTTGACTTTATGCCACCTTAATCTTTTCGTTTATAATAATAATAATAATAATAATACTTAGCTTCGTCAGAGTTGGAGAAAACATTTTATGTTAGTTCACCTGCTGGCTGGAACTTGCTGTCTGATGGTTGTAAATGGGCTGAACTGTTAGTACTTTTAAACATAGTACATAAATTTGAATTGTTTTGTGTCACTTCCGGAGAACAACTTGTCCATGGTCATCACGATGGAGCACCTCTGATTTGCTTGTGACATGCTGCTATACAAATTTGCTTTTGATTTAATTTGAAGATAAAGATAATTGAGCAAGGATGACAATTGATAGGTGAGTGCTGTACAGATATGCAAATGTGTTGGTAAGTGATTTTTTATGTGAGTGATAGGAGCATATAATCAGCATAGTTATAAATTGTAAGTCATCAGAAAATTGAGGAAAAGGAGCAGTATGAGAGAATAATGGAGCTTTAGCAACAGTATGATTGAGAGAATTCTGAGTCTACTGAAGTTGGTTTATTTGGCATGTTAGAATATTGTTGTATAAAGGTTTAGAATAATCAAGCGTGGAGTGAATGGAGGTAGCACTGGTATCGGCTGTTTTAAAATAAAGTTAAGGGTATGAGAATATGAATTACATGAATTACGTGAGCCATGTAATAATAATAATAATAATAATCCTTTAATTCAGTCAAGTCATAACGCTCGACAACACAGACTAGGCACGTCACGCACGACAGCTGTACGTATGCTAGGCCTAAGCTGCCACGCAGGACAGCCAATGGTGCTTGACCTGCGCTGGGCGGCCGCCGGCTCAGGTCTAGGCCAACCGACCTAGATTCTGATCCCGCCTGAAATAGCTGCTGAAGTCTATGCACCCGTAAGCTGGTATCAGCTTACTACTCATTTATTGACCTCGGAAGGATGAAAGGCTGAGTTGACCCAGTTGGCTAACCTGCAGCGGACGGCTTACCCACGTGAGTGGTCACCCGTTAGCTGCAGGTCGGGCGCAGGACAGGGAAAGTACGTCGGCCAAAACCGACGTTCTACCACTGAGCCAACGCCACCAACACATGTTGTATATGAATGTCATGTAATTATGTCGTCATTGTAGCTGCAGATGTAGAAATTCTGTGTGTACAGCCACCTTCATCACCACCGTTGAACAAACGTAATCAGAGTTCAAAGCCTGGAAAAACAAGTGCTTCTCATAAGCCCAGTGTAAAACCAGTGGCCGAAGGACACTCGGCATCAAAGATTGACATCAAGAAGGGTATTAATTTTGTGATTTGTAGTCATCACACTATAGATTGGCTGAAATTGTACTGAAGATGTTTATAGTATTCTTGATAGCAAGAGATAGCATGTCGTAGCAGCAAGCTGTATAATTTATTAATTTTATTTATAAAAATGTGAAAGTTTATGGCAGTGGTGGAAGTACTGTGGACTGCCATCATGACAAGGATGGCATTTTTTATTGCATTTCTTTGTTCAGTTTGCAGTCAACTTTTGTGTTTTTGTTATTTGTTATGAGTACCGTAAACGTTTAGTGTATTTCCGGTGTAACTGTTACTTTGCTGCAGATGGAAGGGCAACGACGGTAGCAGCTAGCAGTGACAGTGTGCCATCAGCTGAAGCTGACGAGGAAGGACTTGAGTCAGAGATGATGGAAGAGAGCACAAGGGATAGGACAGTCAATGAAGTGTGGATGGACTTTGATGTTCTCTGTCGATGTTTCAGGTTATATTGTGAGTTATATTACAGCGTTATGTAATGTTAGTCAAGATCTATACGTGATTGCTGCATGTCGGTCATAAATACACTACTTACTTCAGCTCAGTATTCTCTCTATCTTAGCTATGCATTCTTTCAGTGTCAGTGCTGTGTGAGGTATTTGCTCATGTCGTTTCTTTACTATACATTTACCATCTGTGTTAGCACAGAGGTTGTGCAGTTGCCTTCATCCGTCTGCGTGTCCATCTGTTTCCACTCTAACTTTTGAATCAAGTGATCTTTGACCTTGACCTTTTGCATGTGTATGGGTCATGACCATAGCTGTCCTGAAATTGAAGGTCAAGCTTGGTCAAGGTCAAGGTCAGAGGTCAAAGTGCACACGATGCCACACTTTGTCTGCTCCGTTTGACTGCAGGTGGAATCCGTAGGCGTATAGAGGCGGGTTATACAGTTAGGGTTAGGGTCTCAGTTCGAAAAACGGTCAGTGGGACCTCGATCCTTCATCGAGGGCAGTTATCTATTGTGTCTTGCCATCAGCAAGGGCATATGCACTGTAAAACTTTGCTCTAACAAAATCATCTATTTCTTAACTGGTGGTTCAGTCTAACGTGGGCTGACCTGTATGATGGTTGCATGTGCATATGTGTTTGGAACGAAGGTGATTCAGTGACTTGTGAATAACTGTCTCAGGTTACTGGTTACCTGTAATTCATCAGCATCAGTGGTATTATGAGCGAAGCTAACCAATCATCTTTGCCATCTCTGGGCTTCCCGGGATTTGCACTGTGTAGCATCAGTTCCTTTGATCAGTGACTGCGCAAGACAAGGGCACTTTTCTGTTAGAAACTTTGGCTAAACATTTTTTAGTACTTTTTGTTTTTTTGTGTAAAATCTTATATTAATACTTAGTATTTGATAACACTGTGTTCAGTTGATGTGGTGATACAACAATGATGTAAACGAAATGCTTACTTGGAAATGATTGGCTCTTTAATTTTGTAACATAGTGAACATGCTAATGCCCTTTCATGTTCTTTCATATTGATTTGCATTGTAGGTCGCTTCATGTTTATCATAAACCCAATACGTATTTGCACAGTCACAAGCAGTCAGACTTAAAGGTATTAAATTTTGAATGTTTATTATAATAGTGTTAATTTTAGCTGTTAAATGCTGTATTGTTGATATAATTGCCATTGTTAGTATCTTAGCCTGAGTTACCATCACAAAAAAATTACCTTTTCCACAAATTTGTTCCACTATAGACCTTTCCCTCTTACAGGACTGACTTCATGGTTTCTCAGCCATTCATTGACTTTTGTAAGCATATCCGATTTTTTGATTTTAGTTTCTCTTTCCATTATCAGTTTTTAGTTGTTGGTCCCATCCGGTAGACTAAGCTGGCTCCTGCCAGCTTTTGAGTGCACGTTAATCTCTTAAAATCGTATCATATCGTAGATTTATTGCTGTTTATTTCACTTAGTTTTTCCTCTGCACTTCATTTTTCACTGCAGTCACCTTTGCTTGTGTGCCCATATGATTATGAATCCTATATATTCTTTTAGTAGCTGTTCATGTACTGTATGAGTCATCACAGTATTTATAGTCGTCCACAGAAGTGGTGTAACAGACGTTGTTGACACAGCAGTTTTGTCAATACCATGACCTGGGCGGAATGCAGGTAACCAAGACTGACCTACCCTGTCATGTGCCAGTTTAGGTCCGGTTTTTCCACAGCAAATTAATCTCCCGTTAATTTAATCAAGCATTAAATCCAGCAGATAATGATCAATTTACTATGCCGGATTAAATTAACGGGAGATTAATTTGCTGTGGAAAAACCGGACCTTACACTCTTTGATGCACTGTGTGATCACAATCCACCAACGTTACAGACAGATGGACCGACAGATGAATGCCATGCTTTTAGCATAAGCATGACATGCTAATAAAATTGGCAATGATAATGTGATCATTGTATTTTGCTTCTATGTAACAGCAGCAGTAGAAAGAGTTTGTTAATAGTTGTTGTACATGTAGTTATTTTTCAAACAAACACGGCCTCGCTGTCCTGCATAATTTCGGTAAGTGAAGAAGTATTTGTAGCTTTTTGTGTTACAGTTTTAATTGTTCTATTAGTTTTTACATTGTTTTTTTACTGAATTCAGGAGTGCCTCATTACAGCCCGCAACGCGAGGATGTATAGGTTTTGCCGTGTGTGTCCGTGTGTCTTTCTGTCTGTCTGTCCATTTGTCCGTCCGGGCCTACCCATACC
>Ga0209782_1001919_pt1 | contig 11271 bp, 12 predicted proteins | sample WorMetmaBAHAMAS1_FD_187390 | JGI IMG/M metagenome (GOLD analysis project Ga0209782, IMG submission 187390) | Marine gutless worms symbiont microbial communities from Max Planck institute for Marine Microbiology, Germany - Inanidrilus... | ecosystem: Host-associated > Annelida > Digestive system...
GTAGTCTCACCCATGGTTGTTATTTTCATGGTATTGGTGACGGACATCCGGCTTAATGGGAATCAGGTGGAAGAACAACGCTAGTAGGTGACATTTCCTTGCTGAGCTCGACCCTTTGAGAATTTCTGTCAGTGATACAGATTCATGTACAGTCAAGTATATTCAACATTGCTGATTCTCACCAAATCTGCCTGCTCGGCCAATGCGATGAAGATATGTCTCGTGGTCCTGCGGAAGATCAAGATTCACTATCAGATTAACATTCTCCGCATCAATGCCACGAGCCGTCTGAAACACGTATAACGTAGGGAACAAAAATGAATGTATGTATTGTATAGTATACAGGGTGCTGATGTCGGAGAGCCGTTGTGAAGGAAGTGTCATACATGCATCTGCCAGAAGATCGGCGACTAGCCAGTGAGGGCATGAATAAACCGTGAAGCCACGTCACTAGCCACTTGCTGGGATCAGTGCTTCGTATCCTTCCGTGCTCTGACACAGCTGGTTGTGTGGCACAAAGAAAATTCGCCCATAAAGAAAAACAAATTCTATGCCACCTATCGCAAGTTCTTTTCCAGAACATGTGGACGAAAGAACCAAGAGAGAACTGACTGACCGAGGTTCAGCTGGAAAATTTGCTGTTAAAACGGAAGCAGGTAGCCTTGTCACTCTGGCAACCCACGTTTGATTCCCACGTATATCAACCGAGTTACACAAATACACGAGGTAGTATGAGTGTTATCCAACCATAAATGCACAGCTTCAGGAAACCTCTATTGCAGTCAATCCATGTGACAAATTGGCATATCACAGAAACTGCCTCTACAACTTATGTACATGGTGGCCCCAAAATTGGCATATTTTTTGGTATGCCATAACTTTATGAAATATTAAGATTTATGAAATTATTTCACGATCAGAATCAGAAGAAAATATGTAATAATACATCACTAAAAATACCACCACACCTCAAGAGTGTCGCTACACTACCTTGTGAAATTTCACGTGTCTTAAAAGCAAACTGAAAATAAAATGACCTCTGCAACAACACATTTTAAGAAATTAACAACAGAAACGTGCTGATTAGTGTCTCAGTTACATTTACTGTCTAAAGTAACTGTCACATCCTGCAGTTTTTTTACATCAAATATTCAATGTGTCTGTCTTACTGCTGGACGACGCATTCAAGCCGGTGACGCCACTGATCAATGGCGTGATCAATGAAATGCTGCGATAGTTTGCCACACTAAGTGACAAGATAGCGTAGCAACACACTTGAGGAGTGGTAAAATGTTTAGTGATGGTATTATTGTAAATGTTTTTCTGATTCCGACAGTAAAACAATTGTGAAAATTGGTTAATATTTGGTAAAGTTAAGGCATACAAAAAATTGTGTCAATTTTTGGGGGCCACCCTGTACGTAAAAATGCAGTTCAATCACTATAAATGGCACATCATTTCCTTCATTGCCACGATACTAGATAACAGAAAATAAGTTCAGCAGATGCTAAGACAGCATGATATGCGAGCTATTGGATGCAAAAATTATTGCCGCTGAAATGCAAAACTCCACACATTTTTCCGTACTCAATTGGTATGTACAATTTATTTATCAGTAGAATTTGGGATCACAGGATAATACAACCCAGATCAACTTTGGCTCGCATAGCCAGTACACCGACCTATCCTGTTATGTGCCGATTTCCACTTTCTGTCAACTATTTGATCACAATCCACCAATGTTACAAATGGTCAGATGTCATGCTCAGAGCAAAGTGTGACATGCATTACCGGCCTACGTTAATTCTACTCCAACTACCTAAAGGTGCCTCGAGATCTGGTCTAATCTGAATCAACTCCAGAAATGAAGGACAGTTAACTAAAAACTATAAGTCTCTGCTATCGTGGATTAACCACCAACATTCTATCATGGCGAACATGTTATAAACCAATGCGTGTGTGTTCTTGCTCAGTGCGATAAAGTTATAACAGTCAATAAATTGACAATACTCGCAATGATAAAACTCCTGTGGTCAAAAAGCACATAAACTGGCTAAGTTTCCAGAGGGAAGTACCCCATTTTGTATATCCATAACAAGTTCCTAACAACAGAGTGTAAGATAGGCCAATGTTTACTTTGTGCTGAAAGTCAGCTGCATTCATTTATGGCAGCTGCTTTGATGGAACACCAGCTTGTTACAGTATTGATTGACAGACAACAGGCTATAACAAAAATAACGCTGGCATAGTGTCGTGCAACAAATAGCAATTACATCCTTACATACATAATTCAGTGGTAAAAGCTGTCAACGATTGTATACAGTAAAGACAAAACTTACGAGATCAGTTGATATCAGAATGCGGCACTGAAATTTCTTCAGTTTTGACATTGCCAATAACCGATCCACCTGATCCTGGGAACCGTTGATAAAAGTTGATGGCCAACCACAACCAGCAAGTCGGCTATTTAAGCTCTCAGCCCTAATATACATAAAAATTTTATTTAATAAGACAGTCGATTTCACTAATATTATGTCTACGCTGGCTAGCATATATTTCTACATAGACATACAAATCATTTGAAAAAGATGAACAACAGTTTCAAAAATATTTTTCACAAAAATTTATTTTTGGATGACAACATATGTGGGTCGTTTAAAAGTTAACTAATTGCCAATGATGGATAGATTCATTAACATTTCAATAAATATGGCTGCAATGCATTACATTGTACTGCTGAAAATCAACATATGATGCCACAAAACAACATGTGGCAGTGGCATCATATAGATCATATATGCTTCCAGCATCGTTTTGCAACATTTTAGACACGACAGTTTTTAAATGTCATCTTAAGTCTCATCTTTTTAAACTTCAGTTTAGTACTTAATGCTAAGTGTGTTCCAGTTTTAGTGCAAACTACGTAATACTCCACTGGACAATTAACAAAGGTAAAGTAAAATAAATAAAGTCTGAAAATGAAGTTAGAAGTTAACCCAACTCAGCAAAATGGATGAGCAGCTATGAAGAGAGAATGCAGTCAGAAATTTAACAGTTAAATCAAAGGACCACTTTGCTGATGACCAAACACATTTTGTGATTTTTTCATTTCCAGTAGCATCCAGGAGCAACAAAAATGAGAAGATAGCACCTAACATCTCATAAAAATTTATTTTGGCAGGCAAAGGTGTTGCTGTGTAAGTGAAAAAAATTACCATTCAATGTTAAATAGTCATTCTCTTAACACAAATTAAAAAATAGCACGTAATTTGGTGAAAAGTTTCATCAGGCTGATTATCAAATTATCAGTTGATTACTGCAACACAACAAAAAAAATGACGTCACTAGTTTATCGATACTTCAACCTCCGATTTGAGGTCATCGTTAGGAAGAGCTACAACATGAATCAAAATAAAGAGAGGTACCAGCTGAGACATGTCTATGACAACTTACTCACTGACTCCAGAAACTGGAAGTTGTTCCGAGGAGAATCTCAGATCGCAGGTCGAAATATCGCTAAACAAGTTGAGACTATTTTGGTTGCTAACTGGTTACAATAATTAATAAATAATCAGCAGCTAATCTTTTGACATTTCTGGAGCACCTGTATGTGACGACTGTACCTGAGGTGGTAGTTGGAGAAGACGAGACACTGATCAAAGTCGATGGAAGACAGCAAATCTATCAGCGCAGTACATTTCTGCTCAAACATCTTCTGAGGCAGCGGCTGATACGGAAACTGCTTGTAGTACTGACGCACTCCTATAATTATTAACCCATAATTATTATGACACATCGGCGGTAGCCAACTCTTGGATACGGTGACCAGGTGTATCTGTGACATTAGGCCTGTTTTTTATCACCTACCAGAACCTAACAGGGAGTGGCTGTTAGTTAGTTTACTTTTCACGCTAGACCAGTCAGCTTTCGGTATATTAATCACGTGACTACCATGTTTACATACCAAACACCTACCTGTTAGGTTCTGGTAGGCTATGAAAAATGAGCCTCTTGTGTGTAAGGTAAAGGTAAATGCATATAGCAGGTAGAAACCAGCCTCAACTCTACAGGAACTCCCAAACTCACGTGCCACATGAGATCACACAATGTTACCTGCAACCTGGCCAAGGTGAGATTCCCATGTGTTTTTGTCCATGCTCTACAAGAAAAATGGATTGAGCTATCAATAACAAAAGTTACTATGTTATTATTTACTATTAATTTATTGTGTGCGCTCTTTTACTCGTTTTATTAAGTTATAGGCTTTTGAATGTTAACAAATATCTGTATCTGGGCTTATTCCACTAAAAGAGCACCGAAAAATACTGATTACAAATAAAGATAATCATTCATTCAAATTGCTAATAACATGCAGGGGAAACATGAGCAAATCACCAAGAAGTGATGGGTCGCTTGCATTCAGTCGAACGAATACTGGACTTCGCATGTAACTAGTGATGTGCTGTGCAAGTGCTTCTGGATATGTGGCCGACAATGTAATCATCTGCTTGTTCGCTGGTAATGTTGAATATATCCAGCTGCAACGGCACAACTAATTCTTTCCACATCAACATACTATTAATTGCTACAACTGATACTGTTAGGTGAATTTAATCAGCAGTAACACTCAAGTGAGTGACTGTGTTTAACAACCCAACTAAAGAACAGTTTTTAGCGCGAGATGCAATATATACATCTCGCGCTTATGCTACAATGTCAGTGTCCGTCTGTCTGTGACGGAAGTGCACTGGCGCATTATAGCTAATTTAAGTTTCAAATTCCGATCCAAATTTACCACGCATTGTGGTCGCAGGGAGAGGTAATCTAAACAACATCTCGGGCTATGCTAGCCACTACCGGGCCCTCTTGTTAGAGATTCCAAGCATTACAATTTTGGTGGACCTAAGTGGGCAACAAGCAGCTAGGTGTTTAAACTGAATGCCACGCCTTAAATGGAATGACCTATGTGACCTCGTGTACCAGTCACCTACTAAAACTTACTGGAGACAGATTCCAATAGCTTTCATTATATTAGGTCACTGCTAAACACCTAACTCCCATGCCCCATTAGTTGTTCGGAAATAGGACTAAACAGTATCAAAGCACTGAATGAAACTCAAACTGCAGAAAATCATTCACTAATCTCAACCTATCTTGATCTACTGCCAGAGTCATGTTTTAAAATATTTTTTCACTCCCTTAAACGGTAGATCTTGGCTAGCATTAGAATGATCCATCAAAATAGACCAAACCAATTCAGTAGCTTTATGTTGCCGTGACCGCCCGAGTCAGTACCTGGTCTGAGATAAACGGCGATGAAATGTGCAATGTTTTCTGCACTAGGCAGTGGTGATTGCTGATTAGTTGGTAATCAAATCTTACAGTAGTGTGACTGATGGCAACAGCACCGGTGTGTCTAGGTACTAATCTAATTCAATACATAGAGCAAGCACCAATGTTGATAACTAGAGTTAGAACAGATCTTGGTACTGATTCTGAACCACATCAGGTCCACTGTAGATTGAATCGGTACCGGTCTATTTATCTAGATCGGCACTGGTCCAAAAGTACCAGTATTAGTGTTTTCGGCATGTCTCCTTTGATATTGGCTCAGTGTTATCAACATAGATGGTTGCTTTACATGCTGAGTTTGATCAATACCTAAATGAACCAGTGCTGATGCCATTATTCACACTACTGCGGGATTGGATTACCAGCTAATTACCACCACCAGCTGCAGGAAACCTTGCACATTTCATTGCCATTTGCCACTACTGGACCAGGTACTGAATCGGCCGGACCAAGTCACATAAATTACTGAATCGGTCTGGTCCAGTTTTTTTGCGGACCGTTCTAACTCTATTGATAACGATGGACCAACATCAAACGGGACACACTTCCAACACTTAATTACTGGTGCTGGTCTACTATGAACAGACTGGCATCATGTCGATCTACAGCATACTGGGCATGGTACAGAATCAGTACAAAGATCTGTTCTAACTCTAATCTCTGCTGCCAGTATGCTGGCTGATTTTTTTTTGTGTGTGTTAAAGGTTTAGAATTAATAGTGGACCATCCGATGTCTAACTATAATATTGTGCTTGTGCGACAATGCTAACTGTATGTATGTTTGTATCTGTTTGTCCGATTATCTGTTCATCTGTCTCAGTCTGTCTGGATTAATCTAATTAATTATTAGAAAACATATAAAGGTGGTTAGCACTGATATTCTTCTGGCCCTTCTGGCAGATTTCCTCAAACAAACGTGCTATTTCTATATTATTTCATCCATGTTGTATCTATGCTGTTTGCGGAAAATAAATTCTTCTTCTTATATTCGTTGCACATAGAAAACTACAGAATAATTAACATAAAATCATCCTCCAGACAATTGTCACTGAATAATCAGTCGGTAGGTGGACGCTAAACAACTGTACAACCGACTGCATTCTCGAGGACTGCTTTAACAAAACTTATGCGACAATTACTTGCTTACTTATGGACAATAAGCACCTTTAATGACAACTTGATAACTTACTTAATATCTTCTTGAAACCCACATTCCAGAAGTTTATCTGCCTCATCCAAAACGAAAATACGAACTGAATCGACTTTCAGCACCTGTTCAGCAATCAGCTGCTTTATGCGACCTGTAAAGAATTAGCAATCGAAATAATTAGTAATTAAAATAAAAGATAGGTCACGAAAATCACATGCATGCACATATATATCCAAACAGTGCTGGTTACTATTCTCCAGGTAATTCTGGGTTAGCAGGCTGTCCAGTGAATTCTACTTTTTAGTCACGCCTCTCGCAAGCTCGCGCCTCCCCCCCACCCGCAATTCACCCATAGGGTGAAAGTTCAGACCAATATGGACCAAAACGTCCAATGTAAGGGGGGGTCTAAAATTGATATTTGTTGACCAAATATGGGTGCAAAGTTTCAAATTACATAGGCTCATATAAGGATTCAGGGTCAAACTTTTGACCATGTGTTGAGAGCTGACAGAAAGGTGCCATAGAGGCGTGACCATATACCGCTAAGTATTCTAGTTTGTTTATTCTAGACCTGTGCAGTGTGTATCGTCCTAGCATAAATCAAATGTCTGCTCTAATGTCATTCCTCCATGTAATACGTTATGACAAGATGTTCAACATGTGCTACAAAGATGACGGAAAGCCAGCTGAAGCTACCAAATTAAACCACGAACAGAAAAATATGGAAAAAAAAATAACAACAAAAGAAGAAAACAAAAATTCATGTATAACTGAGTATGGCGTAACCAAGCCTTATAGTGGTGCCAGCAGCAGCAGGACTGTACAATCACTTATTACCTGGAGGCAGATGGAACTGGAAAATTACCTGGAGTGCCAACTGCAATGTGACATTTCTTTAGTTTAACCACATCGTCGGCCAACGGAAGTCCGCCAATAAATGTCTGACAGCGAAGTAGTGGAATAGCACATCCAATAGAACATATAACTTGCTGGATCTGAACGGCAATCTCACGTGTTGGAGCCAACACAAGGACCTACAGTGAACATTAGCTTATCTTCATCAGTCCACTGGGAGGTAGTTTTAATATCTGCCAATATTTTCGAGAACTGAGTACTGATGTTGACAAGCATACATACAGAATACAATGTCATTTCTGTCAGCAGTCTGACAGAGAATGAAAAAAAATATACAGCCCTTTCGTCAAGTTTGCCGAGCGGGCTAAGTAATACGAGGCCATTATTTAGGTCAGTGCTATGTGTGTGCCGCAGGGCTTCGACACTGTTGGTTGAGTGCACGAAGAACACCAAGCATGTAAAGGTATGTTCCAGTACAGGTCAAAATAAAACCAAAATAAAACTGGCTAAGCCAGGTTCATAATGACATATATTTTCTTGGCACTAGGCTTGTAACTGGAGAACTAGCAAACCATAGTTTGTAATGATTCAAACTGATATCTAGCACTGTTTTATTCTAGTACATTATTAATTCATTTACTTAATTACGAGTCACTTATACCAGTTATTTGATCTGCAATTCTGCATGTCCACTAGAGCTCTTTCATATGTTCGAAAAGCTGCCAAATTCTACTTGTGAAAATAAGACACAACCAAATTTTTAACAGAACTTCCAAGGTAGGATATAGACAACAGAAGTAATTGGCCATAATTTTAGCTCTAGTTTCTCACAAAGAAATAATCTTAAATCATTATAAGTGCTGAGTAATACAATTAGGGATGTTAAATTCGTTTTTTTTCCAAATTCGAACTTCGTTTGTAAAATACAAATTTTATTCGAACTTCGTTTAGGCCTTCGCTATATAATGGTGTCAAGCGTGCATCACTACCACTGCATGCAAGTACCGGCAAGCGATAAAAACGAATGCGTACGACTTGCTATGCAGAGTGAATCCACATATGTGCTGAAGACAAAGGCTCTATATAAACTTGCTAATAACAATTCGTTATCATCTGTTTTTAGTGATTTAAAACTCCAAAAAGCGAAAAAAAAACTTTTTTGTTTACAAACAAAATTGCGGTCACGATTGATCACGTGATCGCGTTGTTGTTTAACGTTTCGTCGCGCCTGGTTCCACTGTTGAACGTACGTCGCAACTCGCAAGTCCGTATCATATCGTTATAGTGGAAGAGAAGAACAAATACATTACAGACTTTCACTTTTTTAAATTTATTTCGATCAGTGCCGGTACCGATGCATGCACAATAACCGCAATGCAAGACTCTCGGTTCCAGTCGAATTTTAGAAATAATATGTGACAACGCCATCTTAACTATTTTATGCTGTTTACGGCACCCATTTCAAAGTGCAAATTCATTTACTGCCGATCATTACTGCGTGAAAATAGTGCACAAATTTCAATAATCTGAGATTCGAATACCGAATGTACGCAAATCGAATTCAAATTCGAATTTTAAAATCGAAGTTCGAAAATTCGAACTTCGTTTAACATCCCTAAATACAATCATAAAAAATCAAACACATTACACATCATACAGAGTCCTTAAAATAGAAACTATTTTAACACACCTGTGTATTATAACACACCTGTGTGCTGCTGTATGTGACATCAATATTTTCCAGTGTGATGACTGCAAAGACGCATGTTTTACCAGTGCCCGACTTTGCCTGCACAACAAGATCTGCAACAAGCCAGCAATACATAATTGCATACAACCAACAATAAACTGAAAGAAACATAGCCAAAGATTATACAAGACTAACAACACAATAACAACAGAAACTGGTTTATGGCAATAATGCAGTGTCAATTGTGTTTTAGCTGGTATTCCCAAATATGATCTGAAGGATTTCGTAATTACACTGTCAGCATGCCTTTGCTGATACAAACTAGTGCATTTAAATTAGGCAGACTCCAGAGTTCTTCTGTTACTTATACACCATCAAATTATGCATTATCAAAGTCCATAATAACGTCTGCAATTCTTCTAGTGGAAATGGCTGATAAAATAGAAGACCAGTTAAATGATATACACCATAGACCTCTCCGTGTACTGTTTTGATGTTACTGATGTTTTGTCTGATATTTAGCATATGTTATTAAAGTAGGCCTATGCATGCATCTTATCTTGCACTTACGTAGGTGTAGTTTTAAATGTCCGATGCATTGCCACCGAGTCTATGATATGCAAAATGTCTGATGCGACGCATCGGACTGTAATGTCTAACTGCAGATGTCACATAGACCAGTATATATTACTCAGGTCCAATGCACCCAATATGCATGATGTGGTGTTTTGTTGGACCGGTGTAGTATCAAAAATCTCGCAATGCCAAATAACTCGCATCTACGACATGACGCGTGCACGATCTCGCAAAGTCTCGTGCACAGGTGTTTATTTAATATTTATTGCTTCGGTTATGATTAGGGTTATGATTAACGTTAGGCCTAAGGTTTTAAGGTTAGGGTTAGTTGTAGGGTTGGTGTTAGGTTTAATAATTCCCACATTGCACAAATCTTGTACTGTGAGTTATTTGGCAATGCAACATATTTGGCATGACACCGGTTCTTAACTGCATGAGATGGGTAGCTGGTGGACTCGTAGGCAGGAAACAACTTTGGTTGTTTCGACACATAGAAAAAATTCAACTGCAGTGACCATGTAACAACAAGCTGAACAATATTCTACGATAATATACGTTCAAGAATAACACTGATATTTAAAAACAGTGTGATGCCATGGAAATATATCGATGTGACGACAGTTAAAATGCGGATGCTACTGCAGATGCTAACCCTAACCCGAAACATCCGTACATCAGCACCCCTCACATCTGCAGATTACATCCGCAGTTTACCGGTCGTCACATCCGCATTTTACATGTGCCCCTTGGCAGTGTCACACTAACCAAATCCACAGCGACCAAGTGGAATGGCTTTAATCTGTATCGGTGATGGTCTATCAAATCCTGTTTGCTTCAGGCCTTGTAAAACAGGCTCTGACAGCAGCAGTCCGACAAACGTGACGTTCTCATCAATGTGAACATCATCGGTGCGTGGTGAGACATCCCATGAGTGGGCGATATTACGTTTACTGCAAGTCTGCACTTCTTCAATTGCATACACTTCTTCCATAGTATTCAGTTTATTATACTGGACTACTACAACAGTTTTTTGATGGAAAGGACTGACAAACAACAACAGATAATGACAGATAATCAATCTTGATCGACGTTGTTGTTATGTAGCTGTTGATAACAACCCAAATATCGCTCACCAAAGAATAAGGAATTGCAAAACAAAAATATAAACTAGAAATGCGTGGCAAAGTCTAACGTATAGCCTGCTCGGCGCCATAGTGCCTAACAGCCCCACTGCCCCACCCCATAGCGAACATAGGTGAACTAAGCGTGGTAACAATTATAACTTCTTTCGCCTAAAACTATGGGGTCGCTAATCAGAATCTCACCAAATTTTCATAAGATGTAAAGAAATGATTGCCAATTAACATGATAAAAACAACATTTTGATATAGCAATCCGTTTCAGAATGGTAGCGTGCCAAATTACGGTGGCCCGTGGGCCGTTGCGGTCATGCCGCAGATTTTTTTTTCAATCCACGTGCGCAATTATTTTCTCCATAGTAGATCGATTGTTTTAGAGAGGTTTTCTCGCAACTTAGTACAATTTAGGGCCGGTTGCACCATCCATACTTAAATCGTCACTTAGCTAATGGCCACTTAACTTTAAGCAGCCATTAAATCGCCAATTAATTCTTCACTTAAGTTAGAAG
>Ga0209782_1001921_pt1 | contig 11269 bp, 6 predicted proteins | sample WorMetmaBAHAMAS1_FD_187390 | JGI IMG/M metagenome (GOLD analysis project Ga0209782, IMG submission 187390) | Marine gutless worms symbiont microbial communities from Max Planck institute for Marine Microbiology, Germany - Inanidrilus... | ecosystem: Host-associated > Annelida > Digestive system >...
GCTCAGAGGCGCGACAATATACCGCTAGGTTTTCTAGTTATAGTAGCATGACATAGTAATTTGAAGTAATTTTGAATGTGTTTACAGGCTTGCTGCGCTTCGGAACTGATGGCTGCATTTACAGTGTGTTGTCGGCCGGAAGTGAACATTATTTGTAAACTATGTTGCCTTTGTGAAACCATAATACTTGCCAGTTGGATTAATCCATCTTGCGATGGATACGTGAATGATAGAGTGTCATTCATTGCTGCTTAGTTTCTATGTACATCAAATGTGTATTATAGTTTGACTGTATTTGCTTTTAGTGCTGTGACAAATGGGATGCACGGTAAAACCTTATGTAACTCATTTCATACCACCATTATTTGTTTCAGCCAAACTTTGTAATTTTATCATATTCAGTACGGTGAGTGCTACACTTAACCCCATATGTTGCATCCAAATTCGTCTACATACAGCACATCGGGTGTCCATATTAATGACGACACACTTATTATTTGTCAATCCAGCCTTTTTCTTAGTTTCTACAGAGTTGGCTGGATCTATCAAAAAGAATGTTTCGGATAAATGTGTAAGGTTTTTTACAGGCCAGGTAAAATCACTCCACTCGGGGAAATAGCGCACTGGCTTCATATTGTTGTGGTCTACTGACAGCCAGCCTTTATGATGGCTGTTGTCTGATGCCACTGACTGGTGTCTTAAATTTAGAGAAAAAAAAATTCCTGCTATAAGCTTGTTATTTGCTATCTTCTCTACTATACATATATTACAATCAAGTCACTGCTAGGCCGTTGTGTGTTGCATATTTGTGTATTGTTATACTGAAAATCACCGGGGTCGCAATGGGATCCACCATGTTTTTATTTCATTTGCAACAAATTTTGCTGTCCTTTTATGTTAAATATTTTGCACAACAAATTGTTGCAGTAATAATTTTTGTTTTGCTCAGCCATGTTGGTCCCATTTTTTGTTAGGCTGCATTTTGTAATGAATAGCAGTATTTAGTCAGTTTAACAGTAAAGTCCTTATTTATTTAGTTATACTAAATTTTTACCTTATTAAGTTGTTCTGTCATGAACTCTCAGAGCTGTACAAAAGCCTGTGTAAAGAAACTGCAGTTGTTAAGAGTGATGATAATCTTCTGAAATAATAAACTATTCAAAAGTGGCACTGGTGTCTTTGCTGTTTTAGGATGTACACTTTTTTCATACTTCAAATATGTGTATAGTGTTGGTCTTTATGTAGAAATCATCGTGTGTGATTACTCCAGCGATACCACAGGTACCAATTATCGGCACCAATTTCTTATGGCACTTTTGTATTAGCTCTGCTTTTCTGTTTGTGAGAAAAACTGGTACCAGACGGTACATGTTCAGTGTCAGTCAAAAAAGTAACCCCCTAAAAGCTCTTAACAATATCTTGGCATATGCTAAGCTTTTCTGAGCCTAAAATTTACCCACTAAAAGGCAGCTTATATACACTCTTTTTTCAAATTAAGGGATTTTAATCTTAAAATTTAATGAATGGGGTCCATTTGGTGCACCTGCTCACACTATGTACATCATCCAGAACTGGCTAAGGTCTGATCAAAACAAATTAATTCGGCTGCCAAATTTGCACAACCTCAGTTTGTTAGATTGTCATGTTTGGGGGCAATGCTGGAAACTTACTGTAAGCTGCAGCCAAAGCCCAAAACAATTCTCAAGGACACACTGCAGCAGTTCTGGAGTGCCTTGCCGCAGAAATCCAATTGCTGAAGGTGTGAAGGACTTCTGCAAGCAAATTGAGGCTTGTGTGCCAGATAATTGAGGGTATTTTGAACATGAAATGTGATGACTGATATAACAGTTACTGACAATCACTTACTGTATGATTCGTAGGTTTGTTTTAGAAAAAGTTTGTGAATATTGCAGCAAACTGAAATGAGTTGTTAAAATTCTGGGGTTAATGTTACAAAAATGTTCCAGTTCTTGCAAATATTAAGTTAACTAAAATTGGTATGTAAGTGAGGAAATGAGTGGCAAACAACAGGGTAAATTTTTGCCTGTAGAGGACGACCACAAGCGGAAATATATGCAAAATTCTAAGGGGGGAGTACTTTTTGACTCACCCTGTATGTAACAATCCACTGCTTGACATGTATCCGGGTATCTTTGCCATTTTCAGTCACTAGCTTGATGTGTAACACATGAGCCAGACGTTTTAGACAGTTTTCAATACTGCAATAAACAGTATAACCGCACTAGAAATTACTGAGTAAGGGATGGTGTTAAGAACAATCTTGCTCTGTATCTGTGTGTGATTCAGTTAAGGTTTAACGTCCCACTCAACACTAAGCAGGTCATATTGGAAACGCTCAGTCGATTTCTTGGCTAGTACTAAAAAAAATCAAAATTGAAGCCGGGAGAGGAAAACATAACTACAGTAAACCTAGGCTAACACAAAACTAAACCTGTGACCACTAAATCAACGAAATACAAATCACAAAAATACAACGTAAAATTAACTGCAACCAATTATAACCCCAGGTTTAGTCACCTCTTACGACATCTGGCCTTGAAACAGCAGGTCTGTTTGTATTTTGTTGAGTTTTGTATTAGCCTATGCCTTATTTATTGTTTACGTTGTTTTCTCCCAGATTTGATTTCTCAGTGCTAGCCAAGAGGTTGGATGGTAAGTGCATCTCCTATATGACCTACTTAACCAATCAATCAACCTACTACAGTTATAATAACAAACAACTCCACACAATAATTCTCATTAATTTATCATAGCCTAATATTTTCACAAAGCAAACAAAGTCTTCTTGTACCGAACAATCATACATCACTAATGATGAACTTTGCAATGCATGCTGGCTTGAAACACGAGACAGCAACACACATCAGATCACAAACGAGTCAACTGCAGCATATGTATTCATTCACTAGTAGAAAATGTCTAAAAATTACTGTTGCAACCACTACTTTTTGATTTCTGTTAATTGGCATAGTTAGCTTCCTTCTCATTTCGTTAGGGCAGTGTTCCGAAAGCATTTCAGGGTCTCTGCAAATTTTAATAGGCAACTGGTGCTTTGTCCTGTATTGAGTGCCTGTAATTACACCTGAAATAACTATTCGGATAATACATCAACTACACACAGACCATCTTTATCAGCAATATACAATACAGGAGATATGACACTGTACCATGTAAACAGTTAATCTAGTACACAGACAACGCAAATAATGTCTTAGCCATTTGACTGCTGTGCTACAAAAGAACGGATTCGTTGTAGCAGCTCCTTCTTAACTTGGTCGGGAACAAGCGCTGAACACATTGACACAAATAAAGTACACTAGTATTATTGCTACTAATTTCAGTTTACATTTAAGCAGCCTAGTATATTAAGAGTTACCATAAACCCTGCAACAGAAGCCCTGGGTTGTTTCCATTAGTACATCCAATTACAGTGAACTAAGGCAACACACTGCTCAGTGGTCAGTGCAGAAATGTTTAGAAAAATTACTCTTATACTGAACATTAAATGTCATTTAAATTGTTTATATGATATTTTGTATTCATATTAAAACTACTTGGTTGAATACCAAGGGCCCAATTTCTTTTTTTTTGTAGTGGCCGATGCTTGACAGCTATTCTATCAAATTTTCGGTATAGTCACATTTTGCCAGTGAGTGAAGTAATGATAATATCAAGACTATGTTATTTTTCAACAGCTGTTTTGAGCGGCGAGTCATGAATGATAGCAGTTTGCTTCACTTAATTCTTGAATGTAGCAATTTTAAGCACAGATGTTCCAAAAAGTTATGCAGTGACACAACTTTCGTTGGATTATATACTTCATGACATCCTTGTTGCAAGTTTACGACCAAATCCGTCGGTGAAAGAACACTGTAAATCGGTCAACATCTGGTAAGAGTATAGCAGCACCCTGCACTGGTTGCAAAGTGAATATATTACGAAATTTATGTTCTAATACACAACAACTCAACAACATAATCTGCTTTCAAACCTCGTCCTTTAGGTGTAATTTCTGCAACCAGGTCATCGACTGTGATGTTTTCTAGGCCTTTCTGACGAACAATTTCTGTTGACAAAAGCATACAATGCATAATACTCTAATACCGGGTACCAGTAATATTAATTTTAAACAACTGTCTTATTTAAGCACTGTATATAATATGATGTAAATAAGAGTAAACTGACTTCTCAATTTTTTCCTTTAGCAAATATTTCTAATTTTAAATGAATTTTCTCATGCCTATTATATTCAGAAAAACATAATACGTTGTAAGTATATTAAAATTTTCAAAATTAATTATATTGAAATATTCATTAGTAGTAAAAACAGCAATAATCTGCACCGTGACAAGTAACCAACCTTTACAATATTGTTTAAGCTCGTCTCGCCAACCACATTCAATTAATCTGTTTCTTAGCAACTCTTTCAACCTGTTAATATTTACAGGCAGAACAAAATAAACCAGACTAAAAACTATTTTTATTAAACAGCACTTCAATGGTGATAACACCTGTAATACAAATACAGGGTAATACAAAAATTATGTCATTAAATTTTTAAACCCTTTTCATGTGTTAATCACACATTAAAGTAGTATTACTGTACCATTACATTTTTATATCAAGATACTAAATATAAAGATATACATTTTACACTGTATATATCGCTGTATGTTTGGAAAACTGAAAACATGCAGAGTTCTAATATAGAAAAGTTAAATGGAATGCATTTAGTGTTGCTGACTGGATGCTCATTGGTGACGACAATGTTAATGGGATCTTGTCAGTCACTCAAGTTTGTGCCAGCAGGAAGCATGTATAATTAGTTGTCAACAAGATGCCTGTGAGTGGTTGATGCAAACTCGGCTATTGCCAGCATCATTACATCACGTTATGTGCAGCATGCACTTGTTACCTTAGACTGTGTGAGGTTTAGAATTAAATGGATATCGAAGGGCTGCTGCCCATTAATCAGTCATCATGTGCATAAAGCAGCGAAGCAGTTGTTGATGTCTGCGTTGGCAGCAGTGGTTTAAGCAACTGCGACAACAGCTGAGTTGGAAGAATAGCACAAGAACCTCATTCAGATACAGTAACTGGCATTAATACTGACATATCACATTTCTTTTGCAGATTGAGTTAGCTGCTGCAGCCAAAGCTCCACCATAAGAGATGGACTTGGCAATATTGCGGTATATTGATGCAGTCATGCATGCAGTAGTGTGTATGTGCACCAATGAGCCAATGAGGGTTGTCAGCGTATTGGATCTAGCCACAAATTCATATGCACATCCCAGAAACAAGGTGTTGGGCAGCATATGAGCACATGACGCAGCTCACTGAAACTACTAGCATCGTGAGTCGTGACGTTGCAAACACACCACTGCACCGAATTCAAACAACAGGTTTCAGACTGGTTTGTACACATGGAACTACAGTCCTGAAAATATTAGAACTTTTTACATCCATAACTGAAAACACTGTCCCAAATTCAAAATACAAATGTACCTGTCACGCTCTCCTGTTTCAATTAACTTCTGATTAATCGTGGCTCTCAACTGTGCATCTCTGTTACGCCTACAGTGACAACAAATTGCAACAAACAAAGCTGGTTTGAGGTGTAAAAATGCCATCATATTGGTAACAGTATATTGTGACATGGCTGATGCTCTAAATAATTTTTAAATTTCAAATTTTGGACAGTGGGTGTTACATAGCCCAGCCTGTGGTCACATGGGCCATGGGTTAAATGCCTAAATCTAACACTAAACTGTAAATATATGCATTTTATCCATGACCTCACTCAATCTGAAGTTAGTAATATTACTACTGCATGGTTTCGGTGAATTTGGGGACTACAAGACAAACTTCAAAGATCAAATGCAGTAGTTTAATCTTTTTCTTCACAGGTACTGCACCAACATCAATGAGACGAAGGATCTGGCTCCTCAGTAGGACATTCACTCCCCCCGGACAATTGCCCCCTGGACACCTGCCCTGGACAATTGTCCACCCAGACAAGTGCTCCCCCACTATTGCCTAAACGTTTTGTATACAAGAAAGGTTATAGAATATTTCACCTAATTAGTATTACTATTCTGTTATGCAATAATTAAAAACTGATTTAATTATTACTTCCTTTCTGCTGATTATGTACCACATTACTTTTGTCACTTCCCCTGAACACCTGCCCCAGACACACACACACACAAAGTACAGATAATAAATGCAGTATAAATTAAACTCTGCAGGCTACGTGCATGGCCGGGAAGACACCTATCCTAGGGGAGCAGGTGTCTGGGGTGGGGGCAAATGGACGGACACCAGGGCACGACTCCCTGCACTGCAGTGGAATATCCAGAGTAAGTGTTACAAGGACAGTATGCCATTCTTGAAACAACACCAGTGCTTAGCTGGGCGATTTCCTGGGAGGATATGGGGCTAGTCCATATTTGCACGTCACTATGTTAACCCTATCGCTAATTCTAACCCTAACCATGCTAAACCTAACCAAGCTGACCCTAACCCTGACGTGCAAATCTAGACTAACGCCTAGAATATTTCATTATCACAGTTCTTGGGGAAACAGCAACGATGATAGTGTGTACTATGATGGTATGGTGTGCGCCAAAACACCAACAAATTCTCTGCACGTGTACACTGAAGGTGGAGCTTTTTGGATCCAATAAAATAAAAAAAACACAAACGCACTCGTCTGCCATGTTTCAATAAATGTAATCGTACAAATGAAAACAAAAAATCGGAAAAATCACATAACAGCCTTTGTTTACAATTCTACGAACATAGAATAATTAACAATCAGTTTTTACAAGTCCGGACTCCGGTTTTCAGTGACAGCCACTCTGTGGTGACAGCTACTTACCGTCTGCACCACAGACTTAAATATTCTGGTCTGCAGGCAGGAAAAATTAATTCATGCACCTCACCAAGTCTAATTGCCCAAGTTTTTCACAGAGATGTAACTGCTTGCTGTTGTTCTTAATATTACCATCTTCTAAGCAAAAAAAGTTGTAAATGGTATACTGATTACTGACAAGTTTATTAATAAACATGAGTTTGTATTTCTCACTTTTTTGATCAAACAAGAAATCCATACCGGGGTAAGTATTAAAAGTTAATAAATGAGATAGCAATTAATTCTAATAACTGATTGATGATGATCAACTTTGACACTCACATGTTAATAATATTCAATTCATTAAAAGTAGAGATCCCAGTATTAGAGATCCACTTAATTTACAGATAACTGATGAATGCAATAAATAGTTTGCTTGTTTTAGTCAACAGCAGACTGTTATGTGGTGCCAAGCTTAGCAGTAGCAGGCTACAAAACAGATATACCAGTCCAACACCAAAACTATTTCTTGGCTATGTTTGGAGAACATACACATATGACAGTAAATAAACTTTATTCAAGAAAAAAACATCAAGGTAAAAATATGCCTGCATAGGTAATTATTATAGGGCAATGGCAATGCAAATTACTTTGGATTTCTTGTTACAAAGTTTCAACCAATTAATAAAACACGTCATTGCAAAATAATGAATGAACATTAATTTCCAAAATGGCTAGTATTTAAATGCCTGGTATAACTCTTTTTTGGAGCACAAAGTACTACACTATGCAGTATGCTATGCTGTAGATGGAACATTAGTGAAAACATAAAATGGGCAAATCACAATTGTCATCATCAACTCTACTCCACTCTCTCAAAATAGAAATGCTGCAAATGTGTGAATAGTTATTTCCATCCACAAATTAACAGCATTTAATCCAAATAGCATCACATAAAATCATCACAATCTATGCTTTCTGGATCCAATTCCAAGAACTACGTGATCACAGTACTTCTTTACCTTTTATAAAGTAAACCAACATATCAACTTAAGTACAATCAAAGAATTCTCACATCATATCCAGCCATTCTTATAACACAAACATAAATATTATCAACCATCGTCTTCTAAATTTTTTTCTCACATACCTTTAGCATTTTGGCACTATAAGTTAGGCATCAATTACAGCATCTGGCACATAAAAATTGACTGATGAGGTGTTGGCATGGCTATCTGCATGGGTGTCTGCCTTTACCAATGTGCAAATGATTTGAAAGTGGTCTAGATTATATCACCACATCATGTCATTTTTTGCTTCATTAAAATCCAGAATAATTCACCTTTCTGATGCTGTCATCCAGGTTGTTCTGGAAAAGAAGGACATTAAGGTCCGGTTTTTTCCACAGCAAATTAATCTCCCATTAATTTAATCCGGCATTAAATCCGGCAGTTCGTCAATTAAATCGTCCGATTAGGACGATTTAATTGACGAACTGCCGGTGGAAAAACGACATCTGAATAAATTGATCATTATCTGCCGGATTTAATGCCGGATTAAATTAACGGGAGATTAATTTGCTGTGGAAAAACCGGACCTAAGCAAGCGTCTGCTCTGTGTAAGTCAGAAATTTGTATTAGAGGTCTCTACTGGTATATTCAAGCAAATAATATATCAGGGGTCTTGGCCAACCATGAACAGTGACTGCATGGTGTCAGTTTTTGACAAGTGACCCTTCATACCAGTGACATGTAAACGAACACACTGAATCATTACAATGACAAGACTCTACAGCAACTGGTATTTAATGCCTAGCCGCTGTATGACGTCACTTGGCATACAGAACACAGGGTCGACACTGCGAATTCCAGAATGTCCCAACAACGACAAACCCGCCAAGCCAAACAGTGTGTGATAGGGGTCAACCTGCAACAAATAGCATACACATACAACTACACTCTTGAGATTCATAAAAAATACGATATAAACAATGCCATACATAGAAAATTCAGGTGCATACATTAGTACAATAATCATCACAGTAAGTTTGTACATGGCACGACAGCTTCTCTCCGAAAAAAAATACTACACTGTATGAAATTTTCACAATATTCTCATCATGTACCATTTATGTCAAAAATCTTCTGCATCAAGTATATACTTTCGACTGTATACCTGAATGGTATGAACTATGACCTTCAGTGTTTCATTAAAACTGCTTTACCATTCTACAATATGTCACCCCCTTAGTGGAGCTACGGTGTTGGCTGTGACTTAGAAAGGAAACTCATTCTGTTACAAAGGATGTTCACACCGTTAAAAAATTCCTATTAAGCATCTTCAGTAAAGGTCACGCATTTCAGACTTAGTTTCACAGTACCACAGTACCACCTCTATCTTTATTATGTTTTAACCATCACAACCAATCCTTATAATCATCCAACTCACTTATTGCGATCCTATCGGTTCTTGGCATTTTTCTTTCAATCTGTCAGAGCAATTCACATAGTTATCTCATCATGTTCATTTCAGTTCTATCCAATATTACTGCATCTTCCACTTTTACTGGCTGGATCTTAGCCAATTTCTCAGTCATACAATGTATTCTACTACTGTGAGTCTGCATACCATATCTCCGGGCCGATCAGAAATCCCGCCCGTTTCCTCATCTTGTGTAGCAAGAATAAATTTAATAAGCTTCTCCTACAACACAACTCAATGTAATTAGTGCAGCAGTGATGCGTATGTTGTGTTGCCTGCTTGCCAGTACAATTTATTTGCAGAATTTTCTTAGTAAACTTATACGCAACCGCCACTTGCCAGATTTTGCTTTCAAATTTAATATGGAATATTTTATGTTACCAAGACACACTGTTAACTTTTATTTTCCGGATGTCCTCTGAGTTTTGCTCCAATCATTGCTTCACCTAGTTATCAACTTATTTGCCCTCCACATACCTGAAGTTCATCAACCAGTTCAATTTATCTTTCTGGTTATAACTTGACTGAACTGTAACAAAAAGTAATTAGACAACTAAAAAACCACGCCTGAAAATGAAACATGCATACTCGCTAAGAAAAACATAAATAAAATTAAAAAGTAACCAAAAAATAAGAAAGAAAAAGGCACTAGATAAGAAAGTAATTAAAAAGCAAACAACCTACATAGTGCTAAAATCAACAAAAGAATCAAGGGCACATTACTGCCTCAAAGCTTGTATGGGGCAATAAACAATAGTAACAATAGCAAATAAAAAACAACTATTTCAATATGTAGCTTGCATATAGATATAATATTCATTTTAGCTTCAATAAAAGAAGCTCAAAAAACATACTCCAAACTCTCGATATAACTGGTTTTAGACTGCTGTTGGAAGAACAAATGAAATTAGACCATTATAGCAGCATCAGTATGCGTACAGTACTACAGCTTTAAATTCATGCACATAAACTGGCTGACTCCACATCAACATGCGACTGATCTTACCCGATGAATCCAGTCAATTCGACCAATAATTTTGAGCGATGCTAGAACCCACCATGAATAACAGACATCAGGCAATTTCTCTGGTCGACCTAAATAACAAAAAAAAGAAAATCGATCATTAAAACACGACAAACTTTGGCATACACATGTAGTAATACTGCTTCTTTGGCTACAAGATCAGCTGTAGTTTCCTGTTTCATTTTAATTTACTTACCATGCTACAAATGCTATGCAATAACACAAAACTATGAACGTCACGTGCTAGCTGTATTGGTAACTGTAAATGTAACACTCAGTGGTGGCGATTGGATTCTAATAAAGAATCTCCATCGGAAAAACATATGCTGTGGAAAATGTGACAGACGAATTTCCAAGGAAATGCTAGAATAAGCAACAGCAATTACATGTTGTTGATTTTAGTTCCCTCAGTAGGTTTAGAAAGTCTATTGAAAAAATTGAGTTAGAAGTACTAACTAACGAGTTAATACTCTGATACAGTTGTTGCTGTATACCGTGTATACATACTGTTACTTTATTATTATTTTATGGCTTTTATAAGTGCAGATTCTCTGCCTGGTTGTCATGCCTAACTGTGTGATTTTATTGTGTTTTGTTTTTATTGCATTTGGCGAAGAAATGAATGAATGAATGAATGAATGAATGTACTTCAACAGCAGCTCACTGGGACATGGGCCGATGTTCCACTAAGCACAATACATGATGCTGTGGACCAGTTAGAAGCACAGCTGCATGATTGCGGAAAGCTAAACAGTCATCACTTCCAATGCGTTATCTTTTTTCACATAAACCCACGAATCACCTTTTCTGAAACCACTAAATTTGTTTTTTTTTCAGCACCATACACATTTGTAGGTAATGACAGATTAATTTCTTTGGTGTTAGTC
>Ga0209782_1001922_pt1 | contig 11269 bp, 7 predicted proteins | sample WorMetmaBAHAMAS1_FD_187390 | JGI IMG/M metagenome (GOLD analysis project Ga0209782, IMG submission 187390) | Marine gutless worms symbiont microbial communities from Max Planck institute for Marine Microbiology, Germany - Inanidrilus... | ecosystem: Host-associated > Annelida > Digestive system >...
AACACAAAAATGTTAATAGAGCATGTTACATCCATTATTACAATAAATGTTCAAAATGGTGTCACTCTGCATGGACACAAGCCAAGAAACATCATCTTTATTTGTCAAATGCCTCATCGAGAGCTGTCTGTTTTACACCAGGCCAAATCACACTGCTGCAGTAGTTTTTTTTTAATGTTTAAAAAAATAATTCAAAGTGAAGTGGTCTTCTTTATCCATTTCTTGCATTAATTCTTTCACCAATCTGTTAGCTCCAAAATCTTTAAACTCTTACAGATTAAAAAATGTGATTCACTTTGCACAGACCCATTTCCTTAATTAACGTCGTCCACTGTAGATGGCTGTAATGGAAATGAGTAAGCTGGTACCCAGTTTTATCAAAACATCAGTTACCTACATGAAGACTCTCGTAGATTCACTGTACCAAAAAAATTATTACTATTGACTAATATTTGTTGAAGTTACTTGAAATATAACAGGGGTCTGGGTTTTCCTGAACACAGTGTAGTTACTCATAGTGCAGCGTGGTGCCAACAATAGTTAACTACTTCAGTCAGTTTGATTTGGTGTATGTCAGCTAGTTTGTACTTAAGTGAATTCCATGATCTCCAATGTGCACTGCAGTTATGGGTTAAACTAATTTCATGTCTGCAACAGCTGTCCACAGTACCACATGAGACCCACTGTGTCTAGCCAACTGTCAAATTATATTCCATATCACAATGCAGAATAATCAGTCAATTTCAACTCCTTTTGTCGTCAAGTGATATCAAAGTTTTTCCGAGACTGCATGGCACTCTCATAATATTCCGTATAATAGTAGTCAATCAATCAAAAAGTAACACAGTAAAACATGAGCAAATTAAGAGGTTGTTTGGTACAATGACAATGACAGTGAATTTCTCTGGATAAGCTAATGGCTACGTGAAACAATCCAGTTTTAAGTCTACTTCAGACTGTACAGACAATGTGACCTGTTCACAATTAACATAAATAAGTTGCAGACTGCATGTGCACTAATGCAGAAAGCTTTTGTCGACAGAGTTAGTAAAAACCAAGGTATAATTATGGTATAAGATGTAATGACTACAAATAAAATAAATTACTGTACATGGAATGAAGCAGGTGGCTCACGGTTTGAAGCACCACCAAAACTTAAACTGCAGTTGCCTGAACATGACATAATAGCAACACACTAACTACACAAAAAGGCAACAAATTAACAACTGCATGGCATAGTCCAATAGCATGTCCATAAACGACCACAGAAATTGCGTATCCTGGCTGGTAACTGTAGCAATCAAAATTCTGATTACTTTCAAAATCCAAGATGACAGATGGCTGCCATGTTGTAAACCATCACTTACTACTTTACGTAACAAAACTGCAAAAAATACTTTTTAAAAACGAAAGCAGGCTTGAGTTTCTCTGCTAAAAAAGCCACCATATTAATATAGCAAGCATCAAAATTTATACAAATTCTAAATGAAGAAGCTAGCTTTCTACATTCATAACTACTGAAGCAGCTGTCTGATATTAGCTTCAGTGCACTGAATACAAGTACAAAAGTTTGACATTTGCTGTTTTAAAGTGGTGGCTTTTACAAAAAAAACAAAGTCAATTATGTTTGTTTATATTTAATAATTTCCAGATTTTAATTTAATCACATTTTAAAATAATTTTAGTCGTAATCAATCAGAATATAAGCAAATGAGTTCACCAGAAAGAGTGCTGACTTGAAGTATAGATCTCTCTGTAAACTGAAATGCATTCAGAAGAACACACATCAATAATTATGTACGTGTATGTCTAATTTTTTAAGTGTCAGCCGTCACAGGGATTGTTAGCAAATGCCATCGCATAAGTAAATATCAGAAAAGAGTAGTATTGCAATTAAATATTACAATAATATTGACCAAAAAGTATTGCAATACCACATGCAAATACTTCAGAGCAAAGGAACTGTAATATTTACTGCAATATTAATAACCCTAGCTGACATGCAGCTACTGCTCAATGTTATGCAAACTTCAGTGGTAACTCACTAAATGACTGTGTGAGATTAGAAACTGAAAAGCTGAGGCATTTAAAAAGTGACGGGCGCTTGAGCCTAGCAGTCTTATAGGAGTTATAGCCAGATGCCGGCAGCAGTAAAAACCACTCTTATGAGCTTCACTCACTGACCTGTGGCGGCATGTTGCAGACTTTAAAAAACTCATTTTTAAACACAATTTTCCCCCTCTGCACCTCATTGCAGACCCACACTTAAACCCTGTTTTTCCACATCACTGTTAACACTGACCACCACACATGGTCCATCGGATGTGGTCCAAAGAAAAGCCAAAACATTAGTGAAATGAATGAGTCACTTCACAACCACATAATCATTACCAAATGCCATTTTATAGGTAGTTTTTGTTCTAGTAGCTAACATGATCGCCAGGCATCACATACTGCTGTGAGAATGTCTGCATTGCGTGCCATTTACTGGCATTACCATAACACTGAATGTCTAATCACAGCAGATCAGAAGTTCAACTTGGCATTTCTTCCATACTCACAATTTAACACTTCACCGGTAGAAATGCCATGTTAAACTAAGTGTAGTTTAACCACCGGTTATCGCACTAAAATGCTACTTTTTACAAGAAGCTCAGCTATCAACTAGAAACTTGCACTGTGTAATCATCATGCTTTCACTAACCTTTTTCCACATCAACCTCGGTTAGCAGGGTACTCTCCATTGTCTTCATCTACTTGTTCAGAAAATAATCTTTGGGAAAATGTGTTACAGGTTTTATGGGCCAGATGACCTTTCTGTCACCCATCCAACAGTATGTCAAAGCACTGAATTACACCATGTGCACTGCTCAACATCAAACTGCAAAGTGCCAATTCACACACGTATCACTCAAAAGTCGGCCTGTTATATTCAGGCATAAATTGTGCTTATGCGCTTTCTATTAAATTTCACTGACTGTCTAGCTGATTACTGTTGCATTACTAATCGGCCCTGATAGGACCTGATTGACAAAAAAAACTGCAGGACTACAGAAAGAATGTGTACATGCAGGAGTTTATGCTACGGCCTTGTGTCTGCCTGTCTTTCTATCACAAGCTGGTGTTAAATTGATGGCTGGAAGGACAGGGCTCATTTCGGGCAGCAGAATTTGCAAGCTCATCTGTGCGACATCTATTGCATCGCCACATTTAAAATGCAATAAATAAAATGTTGGTATAAAAATAATGCCTATTAGCACAGTGGTGAGCAGGAAGGATAAGAATTCTGCTAATTATGAACCACGATATACTTATTGGGCCCATTCCATGGGGCCATAGCGGTCCCCTCTGTCACGCGTTGTCGTCGTTGTGGACATCGATGCGCAGGTGGCAAGCGACAGTGGCGGCGTGCGACACCTGATGAATGGCAATGTAAAATTAGGGTGTGCGGCGGCTCGCAGTGGCAAATGGGCCCAACATTTTTCAAATGCTTCTTGTTCTGGAATTATTTCTAAATCTTAACAGAGATACCAAACAAAAACAACAGCCAGGTGTTTCCGCGCTCAACATCAGCTAATCACAAAATAAAAATATCAACACCAACAAAATAATGAGCACACTGTACTGCAGCAGCTAACAAACAAGTTCATCCCAACGTGAGGTCACCCATTCACTGCACAGAATATGGGTGCTATCTGGCGTATATGCATGATCTGGTAATACTGGTTGGTGGCTAGCTGACTGACAATGCAGTCACTGCAGAGAACAGCAGGACTATAGAAAAACTGTTTATATGCAGCAGTTGTTCGCAACTGCCACCAAATTTGGTGGGGATGTAGAGTAACAACAGTATTTTCGATTGTTTGTATTCCTTCCTTATTAGGAAATGAGAATTTTATTGAAAACTGTGAATTTTTGCCAAAAATGGGGAGGTCCCCCTAACTTAGATCTGCATATCAAACTAGCACCCATGTAACAAACACAGTACTGACGAACAACTTCGCCAATTACCATTGGCATGTCTCAAGAGACTAGAATTCTAGAGAAGAAACTATAAGTAAAACATAATATCACCATTTCTGCCACATAGAACGGGTGACCTAACCATGTAAGACAACTGTATGTGAAATACGACATAACTGTATACATAACAATGTAACATTATGCAAAAAGTCTGTTTTTAATGAAAAACACGCAATGTACTGAACAGGAAATAACTTATCGGCTGAAATACATTGCAGGCTTCACGTGACCAAGACAATTTTGTACCCATGCAGCTACTGTTTATTTGAGGTCTAAAATTTCCAGCATAATGGGCTCAATTTCATGCGGGTTAATGTCGACAAGGCACTTGCCATGAACGTTTGCAAACTCTTTCAGTTCTTTCATCTTTGACATGAGCTCCGGAAACATGACAGCAGCACGTACGTAGGTGTACCGCGATTCAAGGTAGTGTTTGAGCAAGATGAGATAGCGGTCCTGGATGTTGGAGACGAGTTCTCGTGTGACCGCGTGCGGACCTTCGGGCGAGAACAGCACAATAACAATGAGAAGAACTACAACAGTCAAGTCATCGCCGATCATCGACTTGATCGACGTGCAGTAGCGAACATGGTCGTCATGCAACTGAACAAAACCGGTCGCATTCTACAACACATGCAACATGGTTTTAATCAATGTGTAAACAGAATTCAACGTTCCTCTTAACACACAACAGGTCACCTTTGAGACGAGTATATCTAGGCAACTGACCACAAATGCGCTGATAAAACGATATAATAATAGTCCATATTCCAGAAAGACTACATAAAACTAATTCCAAAACAAATCTACTTGAAACAGCAAAAAAGAGACAAAAAAGGGTAAAAGTAAACAATCGCTAAAAACTAATCCTTGCGCACAGCTGTGGTACACATTACAGCACAGACAAGTTCTGACAATCTTTCCCCTTATCCCCACACAATTACCATTGCTCAGACATACCTACTGAAAGACGGCAATCACAGAAAACATTCTGTTACCATAAACACCGTCACACAGGGTGACAAGTGGCACAGCAGGCTAGTACTCTACAATCTCTAAACAATGTGAAATTAGAATCTTTTCAAGCATCCATTCCACAAAAATTAGTCGGAAAAGTTGACACAGAAATAACTGTAATACGCTACCAGTTTAATAGTGCTGCAAGCTGTCTGTTTAACTATGTTTTATTTCTGCATTACTTATTCTAGGTAGAGGAAGAAAGATTGGACCTTTTTTACAGGCGAAATGTCACCAAACTAAAAGTGTCAAAGACAAAGACTATTTTCTATCACACATAACATACAAAATATAGGTAAAGGTACCCGGTTTAACTACTTCATATAGTAATGTCGGCATCGAGTGTAAGTAATTTGCCAGAGACGTTATGAAGGATAAAACCTGTGACCTCTTGATCACTAGTCTGACACCCTACCGCTGTGCCACAACATCACCCCACGTAGCACACACACTGTACCGCCTTTATACAGGTCAACGTGTATTAGCTGACATCGCAAGTAAGAACTGGAGAACTTGTCGGAGCAATGTTTCATTGTCCACATGCCCTCGCTGATGGCAACCAGCACATTAAGATCTGTGAGAAGATGCAACAGTTCTCCTTAACAGTGTTGCCGACACCATTTCTGGACCACACAGATTACCAATACACGTAAAAAATATTGTGCCTAACCTTTAAGATTTCTGTAGGTATGTCACCACGAGGCGTTACCCACACGTCTCGCTGGCAGTCATAGAGCGATACCGATCGCAGCAGCAGTATGTGTATCCAGCAGCCTTTCAGAATACCGATCTGGCAAACCTGGGGCAGGCGTGCAAACTCGTCAAGCCGCTTGGCAAACTTTATCAGCCGAAGCACGGTGATTGACGACTGGTTGACAAGTTGGTTGAGCGACGGATCGAGCTGTCGTATATGTACAAGTGGCTCCAGATCAACCGTGAACGACAAATCATATACCTAGACAAACAGACATGCCAAACACGACTGAGTAAATTAGCACCCTCATATTTATAACAGTATGCTAGCATACTCACAAAAAATATAAATGTACCACCAGTCAACGACCATTGCTTCAGTGGCATTCCTGTACTACAGAAGCGCCTGAGCTGTGATATTCATCTGGAGGTTAAGAAAGAAGATTATCAGAACTGTTCAGTGCTGTGTTGTATCCGACAGTAGTGCAAATGATACACACATATGTTAGCAGTTCTTACAGTTATATTTATCCACTTAGCTTTAGTTTTCATTTCTAATTCGACCTCAACGTATGGCACTATATAAATCTGTAAAATTTGTAATGGTAGCCTAGGTTATGTTTTTGTGTAATTTTGGTGTTAACGTGGACCCTTTTGTGCTCCTTTATTTTGATGTGTTCCTCAGTACTAGATGAGATACTGGCTGGAAAGAGTATCTCTGAAATTACGTATTTAGTGGGACTTCAAACCTTAACTCAATCAATCATCGTCTACTACAGAGTTGCCACATTGACGACACATCACCAGAGCATACGGCTGTTGGCCGTCCTCCAGGCTGAGTGGATCGCAATGTTGGCCAACTGCACATCAAAATCGATCACCTCGGTCTTTTCTCGAGGTTGCCTATAATGAACTGGTGGCCAAAGTGATGCAATAATGACACACTGGCTATCCTGCTTAGAATATGACTGTACCATGTAACCAAAAAAACGGAATCAGAACAACACTGGAGGCAACCGGCAGTTTCCCTGACAGTACAATGTTGAATATTGATATGTGCTCAAAAGCTGACATAGAAGTCAGCTTAATCTACTGCACTGTGCCATAAACTGAAAAAAAATAATGAAAGACATTAAAAATGAAAAATCTCAGAAATACTGGCAAAACAGCACAAAGCTGTGAAGTCAGTCCTGAAAAAAGCACTCGTTACATCTGGTACACGGAATTTGAAGAATTTACAGAGTGACCGTGTGTCAAGAGTCTTTGTGACAGTCCAAACTTGGGACATACACACACGAGCACCACCACTACTATTATCAGCTTGTATTTCACTGGCTTTCTTCTCCAGAGTTATGGCAAGTTGGGCCACATTTGGAAGATAACATTCCGAAAGCAGGCATAGTACAGCAGGATCTCTTTCCTGTCATTCAGCAACATAAAAGCTCAAGCACCGACGCCCACCTCGAATTATCGCTCACTCGACCTTACAATTTCTTGATACACAAAACCGACTTTTGAGGGAATAAAGGGATGTCACACCCTTTATATCAGCTGACACCAATAAGCATATGCAAAATAAATAAAAAAAATGTAAGTAGACTACAGTAGACAGCATACGCTGATTTTCCACCGGCATAGCCCCTCGTCTTTGGACGACAACTGTTTACTTACTTACACACTGCCACGCCCACTGAAGCCACGCCCACCTGTCCATTGTTTTTGTACTGTGCACCTACCCACCAAGTTTTATCATCCTATATTTAATCATTCAAAAGTTATCGTGTTCACAAACAAACCCACAAAAAACAAGCAGATTCAATCGAAAACATACACCTAGCTCCTCTGTGCTACACCGGTAAAAAAAAATTTATGATAAAATATAACACACACAACAATAGTATGGTAGCTGTTTATGACAAATAATATTTATTAGTAACATTTCATCTTCTTTTGTCAACTTCTGAACATCATTAGAATTTTTTAACACGGTGTATGACTCAAATGTGTACTGTTCTTCTTGTACAGAAAATATAGCACACCAATTCCCGAGTACATTGGCGTTATCATTTACTAGTACCACAACTACTTGAAACTACTGTTTAATCAGCCTAATTTGCCAGAATTACTCAAGACTGGGGCAGGCAGAGATACCCTTTGTGCTTCTCCACCAACAGCATCAAAGAACTAAAAGAATTTAGCACATTTATGGTTTATACTCACAAATCAAATTGCACCTGCTGTGATATCTCGGAAGAGATTTAATAATGCATTGTTTGGCATCAACAACTGCTAACCTGGACCAGCTCCTGAATGACTCGTTCTTCACTGTCCGTTAAAGTTCGCGTCAAGTCTGTGGAACCGTCAACCACCAAGTTCAAGTTCGTTGTTACTGAAGCGTTTATGCTGTTCTCGATGACCGACATAAGATCAGCCGACAAAGACGACGACAGTCCGTCCCTGCCAAGCCGTGTGACTTTTGACATGTTCAGCAAATTAGTAGTTTCTGAGTTCAGTTCACACGCAGATGCAACTGGCAACAACACAGCAGTTTCAGAACCGGATTCAGATGAGACAGTGGTTGCGGCAGCTTCGGGCACTATCAAAATTGGAGTCGAACCGATGACTGATTCGTTACTTAAAACGACTGCATTGCTGTTTGGTTGCAAAACTGTCTCGGACGTTTCTTTATCTGAACCTTCAACAGACTCATGTGTTTTTGAGCTAACCGAACTATTACTGCCATGATTCTTCTTCAGACGTTCTTGCCGCTTTCTCTTCTCATCTTCACCTGAAAACAAACATGGCCGCGTTATCACCAATGTCATGTGGTATGGATATAGTGTACGTGTCACTGTAGAGGAGAATTCTACTGTCTTCTCCCTAATCTGATATCAGCACTATCCTGCAGGTAGAAAAACTCTGCAACTTACATTCATGCAATACATCGATGAAAACCTCTTGGCGGCTGCAATGTATACAGGTTTAGATGGTTACAAGAGTGATATTTGTATATTATTTTATTTTACAAGAAATAAGTTCAAATAAAACAGTTGCACCATGTCTAACCTTAAACTTAAGTTCCAACAACCATGCCTCAAGCAAGATCATCACAGCCGTCGCAACATGGAAGCTGCAGCAGAGTGTACTTTGACACGAGGCATGCTGCAGGCCTGCTAGCCACTGCACTGTTGTCACCACCGACTTGTTAAATATTCTATCTAGACTCATTACGTCCAATTAGAACAGCAGAACATTTTGAGGCCATCGCTTGGCTTCGCTAAGTGACATGGCCGAGTGACGTCATTTTTACGTCATTTTGTTGAAGTAAGTAAGTAAGCCGTCATCTTGCTGTCAGTGTACTATGTTCGTTGCTATTTAGTGTATATCTACTCTATGTTTAGTTCCTCCGTTTAGTCACCTGTCCTCCGTTTAGTAGCTTGTGGCCATGTTTTGCCGGTGCGTACGATGGCTTCGGCTTGGATGGCCAGCACGTGGGCCGTGGTTGTCACACTGCATGGGCAGGTGGGCTGTCAGTTATGTGACGTCTATGTACTTGCAGAGATATGCAAAAATGAAAGAAATGACAGTGAAAAAAAGGAGCATGCAGCATAATAAGCACTAGATGTATCTAGTGGTAAGCCCCCTTTTAACATCACATATGAGGTCAATCACCGAAAAAGGTATCCAATCCATATTTGTCAGAAAACTAGGATCCCTGCAAAATGAGTTTATAAAATCACACAATTTCAGACACAATTCTAGCATGCAAGAGACAAGAGCCCACAGCAGTACTGCAGTTCATAAAGCTTCACTATGTGATAAAAACTGGCTTGTGTATTGCACAAAAGCAAAAATAAACAGTTTCTCTTAATATTTAGTAAGCAAAGCCCTACACTAGTTCGACTGAATGTTACAATCAGTAACAAACAATATTACATAGGCACATCAGAAAAGTTTCTACCTAAGATGAGATCCTTGTTCATGCCAACATCAAAACACTTCTTCAACCGACAATGTGGACAAAACCTTCGAGTGTTTGCATCGATTTTGCAGTTGCCATCAAAAATACACTTTGTCTGCTGTAATAGCAAAATGCAAATAGCAGTGTAAATATAATTTCTGCAATCAGCATAAATAACAGTACAATATTAACTACTTTCATACAAAAAATAAATCTTGAATATATGCAAATAAAACCGAACAAAAATACATTTGCTACAGTTATGATGTGTTAACACTTACATTTGATACACGGGGTAAAGACAGTTACAATTTGTAAACTAAAGTAGCAAAGAAAAACACAAATTATGGTTCAATTGTAATGGTCACTTGCAGAGGACATCATGTGGTTGTGCTTCATTACTCCTGCCATCAAAGTGAAGGGAGCATCTATCTATTATAAAATAACAAATGTACAGGTACTGGCAATGAAAATAATCCTTATCATTATCAAGCACAGATGGTAAATGTGGCATATGTAATAAACTAGCATCCATCATCAGTCCACTGTTGAAAACAACTGCAACAATCACTAAACCATGGCAAAATTCTTACAAGTCCAGAGTTTTGGAAAAATGGGCTGACAACTAACTGGAAGTAAAGTGATATGGCCTATCAAATAGTACCATTTTCAGTGACCTTGCATGACCTTCAAGATCATTTATCGTCCACATCGGCCGGTTGTTTTTATCGATACTATAAACTACTGGATTTTAACCTAACTCCACTTTTAGTTCTTGCACTTTCCACTTCATCCATTTCACAAGCAATGCATTGCATTTCTGCACCAAGTAATTCTCATGTTTTTTATAAACATTTCCATACCAGTACCATCAACATGTTTCGCTAATGGTTTCTAATAACAGATAGATACTTTAGCTATTAGTTACATAATAAAAAGAAAAGGCATGATTGATTGATATTTAATGTAACACATAACCAATGTACATGTGAACAGTAGAAATAGACTATGCATAAAATGCCAAGATGATAATCAACAGCAAAGCAAAGGAAAGAAAAAAAATTAAGGAAAATAAACATACATACACACACACACTGTCGTTTTATGTCTGTTTATCCGGGACAACCCGGGTGGGCCAATACCAGATCAGACATTCACCCACTCACACCTGAAACGTGTTGTGGGAGTCTATCATCATTCTGGATTTTATGAGACATGAGGAAGATAACAGAGGCAAGTGCACCGACAATCCGGCTGGACGCCACCCCATCCAGACCATCGATGTCCCCACATCCATCATCCCCCCAATTTTACGTCGAATGCCCTTCCTGCCACAACCCTCCCAATTTATCCTGGCTTGGGGTCAGGCACCAAATACGCTGGATTGCAAACCTGGAGGCTTGGTTCATATCACGGTTTAGCGCGGTTTAGCGCTAAACCGCCAACCACGGTTGGCGGTTTAGCGCTGTGGTAGCGTCGTTCGTCGCACGAACGAAGTTGCTCAACGTTGAGCCCAGTTAGTGCTGGGATGGGTGACCGTCTTCGGGCGGGTATACCACCTTGGTATGTAACCAA
>Ga0209782_1001923_pt1 | contig 11267 bp, 18 predicted proteins | sample WorMetmaBAHAMAS1_FD_187390 | JGI IMG/M metagenome (GOLD analysis project Ga0209782, IMG submission 187390) | Marine gutless worms symbiont microbial communities from Max Planck institute for Marine Microbiology, Germany - Inanidrilus... | ecosystem: Host-associated > Annelida > Digestive system...
GAAAAACGACATCTGAGTAAATTGATCATTATCTGCCGGATTTAATGCCGGATTAAATTAACGGGAGATTAATTTGCTGTGGAAAAACCGGACCTCAGTCAGTCATATCTGAATAAGCCGCAGCTTGTAGACAGACGTCCATTTAACGGCCTGTTGTCGAGATCAACCTGGGTGAGCCGGTGTAGTATCAAATATCTCGCAGTGCCAAATAACTCGCATCTGCGCCATTGCGCGTGCGCGATCTCGCAAAGTCTCGTGCGCAGGTGTTTATTTATTTAATATTTATTTTTTTTCAGTTACGATTACGGTTAGGTTTAAGGTTGGGGTTAGGGTTTTAGGATTAGGGTTAGGGTTAGGGTTAGTAGTAGGGTTAGGTTTAATAATTCCCACATGTCGTGCAAATATCGTACTGCGAGTTATTTGGCAGTGCGACATATTTGGCATGACACCGGCTCAGATTATCAGTAGTGATGTAAAAATTATGTTGTTAGTGTTGTTAAGACCGCCCATTAATTGGGACCGGTTAACCGTGCCTAAAAGGACCCGTTAACCGTAGTCATGCCCGCTGCCCACGTAACAGAACGACGTCACGTCATGTTGCTAAAATGGATGGACTGGCAGCATCAATGGGTCTAAGCACGGCGTGGGCATTAAGGCAACTCACCTCCCCCCTCCACGCCCCAGTCCCACACTGTTGTTAGCGATGGCCATGTCCTGGATACCAGTAATTTGATACACAGTTGGCTGGTTGAGATGGCAGCATACAGCAGCAGCAGCAGACACTAAGCAGTACCAGTCCATAGTCGACAGACGAGATGTAGGAGGAAAGATGGGAACAATTACGGTTAACTGGACTGTGCCAGTCATAACCTTTCCCAGGTTTAGGACCCGTTAACCATTAACAACTCTAGATGTTATGGTACGTGATTGGTTACAGGCAAAGCGGGCATTGCGCATCGTGATCTCAAGAGCAAGAACATCCTCGTAAAATCCAACGGCATCTGCTGTATTGCAGATCTCGGTGAGATATAGCACTGAAACTGAAGCATTTTGCAAGATTATTTTAGCATCACTATACTCCAACGGCTGGAGATTGGCTGAGAGCATCTAGTATAGTATACGATGCGTACTAATTTTCAGCAAAGTGCGATAATATTTTGGCTTTCCTAAAGGTTGTGTCTTGTGTATGTGTTGTTGGTAATTGTGCCTAAATGATTGAATGGTTATAGTTGGTTTTTGGCAGGAGGTTTACAGCTATTATCTAATAGATGTGGGCCACATCTGCCCATAAAGGAAACCTCTGGATAAGGAGGCTGTTGGAATTGAAATTTGTTGGCTCCTACTGCGCCACAGTTGGAAACAGTAGCTTTAGCTGTTATTGTATATATGAATTTCTGATAAAATCCTTTACTGAGTACACTGTTACCTAAGAATGTTTTAACATATACTTTTTAAATTCTAGAAGAAACTGCGTAATTTTTAAAATTTAACAGCAACTGTTTAATAAATTTAAAATTTAACGTTAACTGTTCTTCATCTAATATTTTTCCAACCAGAAACTTTCCACTGCCGTTATTTTTGCGATGGCCATAGTAAGCCATTTCCAGAATTTTCTGGAAATGGTTCGTTTTAAATTTAATTTATTTACAGGAAGGTTTAATTTTAAATCTTTGCAAAGTTGTAACAATATGCCTAGTTTATATTCAGGGCAGATGTCACAGAAGGTTACTAAACCTGGCTTAGTTTTTTTGCGCAATATGCCATGTCGTATGACGCAATCTGTCTGTAATGTTGGTGGATTGTGATCACATAGCACAACAAAAAGTTTGGATAGTTTGATGTCTTCACTACCTGCATGCCAAAGCTGTAATATCCTGTGATTCCATTATCTGCTCAGAACGACCAGTGGGTTAAACTGTGGAGTTTTGCTCTTTGGCTGCAGTAATCTCTGCATCCAGTAGTTCGCATGTGGCTCTCTCTCTCTCAGCATCTGTTTGTTTCCCTTATTACTTGCTTCCTTTTGCTTATTGTAACTTGCTTCCTTTTTTTTTCTTGCTTATTTTTTACTGTCTTCTTCACTTCTCCTGTATCTTTTCCTTCAGAATAGCCCCGCTCCATTTCCACGCCGGATCATGTCGTAGGAGGCGACTAAACGTGGCTTTAGTTTTATTTGTGTTCATTTTGCGTCCTATGTATTTTTAGTTAAAGGTGCATGCTGATTTATGTTGTTGTTGTTTATTTTGTCTTGTGGTGTGAAGGTTGTCTCTCCCTGTTATCGGCGCTGGCATAATAATTTAAATGAGCCTCTCGATCCCTTTCCCTCATTGGGTGGCTGCTGAAGAAAAAGGCGGCCAGGGTTGAGATTAATATATCGCTGGCCTTCCTATACTGGGTAGGGATAGCTCTCCACCCCTGACCTTTCGTCTCTGATATAGCCATATATTTGTGGTGGAAAGGGACATTAAACACCAACTAACTAACTAACTCTCAGCATCTTTTTGTTTTACAGGGTGCACCAATAAAAAACAATCCCCTAGAAAAAAATGCTGTAATTCAGCCATGGTGGTAGGGATTTGAACCAAACTTTCAGACTTTAAAAGTGGGTATATATGCAACATATCCTGTGAATTTTATTGAAAAAAGCTCAAATGGTTTAACAGATAGAGCAGTTTCAACTTTAAAATTTACTTTTTCAAGTGAACATGCAGTTGCACATTGAATATTCGCGAATAACAAATCACATATTGCACAGCTTTTACCAACAGTTCGAATGTTTCAATCATGAATGTCAGATGCCTATAGCTCACTCTGTATTTAAACAGAATGTTGACAATGTTAGTATGCACCAGTTGCAACAACACAGGATCCATATCTGATGCAAAATGATACATTTGCCTTATCAATGAACTTGTGAAGCAAATTATTCTGTATCGTTGATAAAATGCTCTTTTACCTCGGCATTAAGTGGGCCAGCTTTGGCATATGTGTTTGATAGTGTTCCAGCATAGCATCCCACACATGATAATCCATTGGCACATCCTTACAGGGCATTTGCTATTATTTTTACATCAAAATTGCAGTTTTGTTACTTGTTCACTTAGAAAAATGTACTTTTAAGTTCAAATGATTGTAATTTTTAAACGATAGCAAACATTGTAATGAAATTTGATGGGTATATGGCCTGAATCCTCCTTTACGAAAGCTGTAAATTGGGTGAAAAAATATGTTACAGTAACTGAGATAATGAATTTTTTTCTAAGGGATTATTTTTATTGGTGCACCTTGTATATTTATTTTGTGTTATAGTACCTTCAGCTTTATCAATGAATGTCTGCTTTTGTAGTGTTAGGCTTATTTTTTAAGTAACTGAGGCATAAAACCGTAATGATGCATTCACACACATGCTGGGATGGGATGAGAACGCCTCCATTGAAATACGTCGAGTTACAGCCTATTCCATACCACCCCTTTTCAACGGTCTGTCGCCCAGCGTGTATGTGAATGCATCGTAACTTAGTCAAGAGTTTATGTTGTAACGAGCCACTGTCCTGAAATTCTTTCCTACTTTCTGTTGGACAGGACTGGCTGTAAGACATGATATAGAGACTAATTCTATCGACATAGCGCCAAACAGTCGCGTCGGCACAGTGCGCTACTTGGCGCCGGAAGTGCTGGAAGACACGCTGCAGACACACAAGTTTGACGCGTACCGCTGTGCGGATATCTACTCTCTGGGACTCATCTTCTGGGAAATTGCTCACCGCTGTCATTTTGCCGGTCAGTCTATTTCTACTGCAGCCAACCTGTTTCAGAAATCTCTTTAAAGTTCATTACATATGGAAGATGCTACGTGTAGTAATGAAAAACAAGAGTCCTAGCAGTGGCTAGCATAGCGCGAGATGTGGGAAACTCTAGCACAAACCGTTCTTCAGATATAATGCATTTTCTACCGAGATTACACGAACGATTATAAAAATGTCAACATATCGCAACATATCGTTGATATAAACATATACACGTGTCACGTGTTTCCGGTCCAGACTCTCAGTAAGTAAAATAAGTGATATCGCTACAATTACCAATTTTTTCATACCCCCCACTTCCACCAGAAATCCCCGCATCATCCCATCCGACGATCCGGGTGAGGTATTGTCAGTAAGTAGCAAAGACATCCATCTATCCAAGCATGCAAAGATATCCGTGATCCATTGCACCCTGTGACCACAATGGACAAACGTCACAGACAGACGGACTGACAGACGGACACTAGCATCATAGCATAAGCGCGAGATGTATATATTACATCTCGCGCTAAAAAACTAGTATTTGCATGGCGTGGCTGTTTTGTGTAAGTAAGTAAGAGTACTTATAAGGTGCTAGAAAACAATCTCACAATGCACCATGGTTAAGCAACCTAGACAAACAGATGCGATTTCAGTTTGCACCTAAACTGTGTGTGTATTTTCGTGTTCGTTGTAGGAATTTGTGACGAGTACCAGCTGCCGTATCACGACGTGGTGCCATCGGATCCCAAAGTGGAGGAGATGTGGAAAGTGGTGGTGGCGGAAGGTCGCAGACCAGTAATTCCCAACCAGTGGCAGGATCACGTGGTATTTCATCTGCGTCAAATTTTTATTGCATGATGTCATTAGTGATAGTTTCGAAATACACTGTGTCTAAAAAATGATACCACCCAACCACCAATGATAATTTAACCGTAGTTGTCCGATTCCAATAATTTTTGGTAAAATATTCCTGAGAGAATATACCGTCGAACGATGGTTTATTTTCCCACCTCACCTGTTTACTGTATGTAGTTTACCTTGGGAAACTGCGGATGTGAAAATCACAAAGTTAGCGGTAAAAGAACATCTTTTTGAGACTAAACAAGTTAATTACACTTTAGTTGTCCATGATTCTTTTTGGCTGGACAGCACATGAACTTTTGTATAACATCTGTTATATCTGTGAGTTATACCGGAACCAGATTTATGTGCAAAGTTGTAAGTAATATGACGGTGAAACTTGGCCAGTAAAGAGTGAGTTGGAACTTCACTATCTTGAAATCAGAATGATTAGGTATTAGTTGTGGTGTTAAAGTAATGCAGGCTAACTTGTAGTTGTAATAAGTTTAGGGTAAACGTTTAAGTTTTCCTGTTCTCGTTACTGTGCGTTGATCCCGGTGTACAGGCAGTCAGCCTGCAGGTGACTTTTTAAGCCATTCACCTGGTGGTAGGCTGCCATTACTATCCGCCAGGCCTGTGGTTACCTTCGTAGCTTTCACCAGATGTCGCCACCCGTACACAGTAGCACACATCCAATTAGCTCACTACTTATTTATTGAACCCGAAAGGATGAAAGGCTGAGTTGATTTGGTTGGCTGACCTGTAGCGCACAGTTTACCCACAATAGTGGTCACCCATCAGCTGCAAGTCGAGCATGGGACAGAGAAAGTTCGCCGGCCAGAGACCGACATTCTGCCACTGTGCCACGCAACCAAGTTTAGGGAGGGAGAAAGTATAAATAATATAATTACAGTGGTGCATCAAGTTGAGTGAACACGTTAAACCCAAACTCAGTAAATTAACCTTTATTTATTGTTTAAAAAAATAAACCTGTAAGGGTATTGAATGGCCTAATTTGTGCCTATGTACCATTAAGAGTCTATTCACTCACTTTCTTGGGACTTACCCAGGTCATCAGCAATAAACGACTATTAAGCGGATCGTCGTCGTTGTTGTTACTTCGCCCCTGGGTGGAGTGTGAAGTATTGTAATGAGTGTCTGTCCGTCTCTTTTGCTCGCATAACTTGAAAACCACACCGCTGAACTTCACCAAATTTTTTTCCATGTTGTACATGGTCGTGGCTCGGTCCTCCTCTGATGGTGTTGCGATGTGTTCTGGACTTCTGGTTTTGTGGATGATGTCCTGTTTTCGTACCATGGGCTAGTGGGCCAGAATCAAGCATGATGTTGTGTTTGGAAAAAGTTTGCTCGGTGGAAGTATCAGTTGGACGTCAGGCAACTATAAGTGTTCGGTCAAGTTCATCAGAATCCGGCATTGCTATCTGTTGTTGACTTGCTGGAGAGTGGTTATCCTGAACAGTTCGTTCTATCGGGGGTGGCAGTAGGCTGTTGGCCATCTTTCGACGTGCCTTCAGCCCACCGCCAGCGTTGAGGCCTAGGCCTGGCCCAGTGCACTTTTCCGCTCTAACCCTGGGGCTTGTACTGTATATTTATAGAGCCCAGCTTAGGTGACGGGTTGCTCTGGGAAGGTGCCAAAGTGCGGGCCTCCTATAGGACTGCTGGTCCCTGGCATCTGTTATCCGCACCGGCGGCTCTCATCACACCCAGACGCCCCCAATCCGGGTGTGATGGCCTGTCACATTTGAGGACACAGGTAAACCCTCTGTACCTACCCGAGAATTTAATCTCATAGCATGCAGAAAACCTGGCAGCAGCGGGAGTCGAACCCACGCCGCCGAGCTAACCAGCCAGGCCTACTGCACTGCGACTCAGTCAGCATATTAGCCCACTGAGCAACGGAGGCAGTCATTCTGAACAGTTATTTGACACTATAACTGAGGTTGCTGTAATGTGCAGGTTATGGATGCAGTGTCAAGAATCATGAAGGAATGTTGGTATAAGACGCCGGCTGCCCGACTGTCTGCATTTCGCATCAAGAAGTCACTAATGAAGATCATTTCATCGAACATCAGAACCAAAGCCGTCACCAGTAACCCAATGGCTGAAAATGCTCCACTTGTTAATTGAGTGGAATGCACAGCATTCATAACTTGGCAACAATGATTGTCAGTCCTCGGTTCCTTGACAGTGACTTGATGTGCCGGTTGCATCCGTATTTGTTCATTTTGTCGAGTTTTGTTCATGTTGACGTTAATGCTTCCAAGTTCAGTTCAGATTTAGACTAATGTTTTGAATATTAGTGCAGTGTTGGCGCTGAATAGCTGCGTGAATTACTCAAGTTAAGAAGATCATGAATGAATGCACTTAACTATGGTTTTACAGTTTTTGTTTAACTGGGCTTTTTCAAATAGTCCTTCAAGTTGAGACAGTTCTACAAAAAGAGAACTTTTGGGGCAGTTGGAGTGGGTATTTACAGGCCATTTTTGTCGTACCTGGAAGCAATGAATGGAACTCCAGTTTCAACTCTAATCATGGACAATCACTTGTACCTTATTCTTTCTTTATCCACCAACTGGTTCCTAATAGAAGGCGTCTGTTTTGTAGTCTGCGATTTTTGCCAGTTGTCAAGTACTAGTACTTGCGTGCTAAGCTTAATTGGTCTGTAACAGTCCTTATATGCATAAGTAACACAAGGAAATCATAGATACCAGACTTTGCCCCAGGAGTGCAGCCAGCTGTGAGTACTTAAGTCTGTATAATAATAATAATAATAATAATAATAATAATACAGCGTTAGTATAGTGCCATGACGTCCTTAGATGATACAGAGGCGCTGTATTGTTGTGTGTAAAATTAGGTTGGAATTGGTGCAGTAGTTTCGGCTGTTACACTGTCCTCTTTCAGCTTGGAAATACGACATGCCGTTATGTGAAAATAGGTCATCCAGTCCCCCTAAAGTGGAAGTAAATAATTATTGCAATGCAGCCACAGGAAGACTAAGTCACAGCCACAGGCAGTGTGTACAGAAATGTTTGGCCATGTGGTTTCTGAGATATGTCAACAGAGAGACAGATGGACATGCCATGACAATACTTCGCACCCGTTGCATGAGTGAAGTAAAAATAGCAACACTTGCTGAACTCTTCAGTGGACTGCTGCTGCTCTGTATATTTTGTTTGATATTATTTGTACTGAATCAAGTCCCGTAATGTTTTTTGTTTCAAACTTTCAGTAAGTTTGGTGAATTTTCATTTATTATACTGACTACTGATGGGTAAATATTTGTGTTATTTGCTGCTGTGTGATTGAACTGGAGTCACGTGTGAAATACATGTATTTAGTCCCCTTTCACACTTGAAATTTTTATTTGGAAATTCCGTTTCGAAATACAAATCACGTGAATGCCCTGCATGCAGTTTGCATGATGCCACATGTTTTGAAAGTGAATTTCACAAAATATAACATGATCTATATTGTGAAATAGTCATGTATTGTGTATTTTGAAATATAATTTCAAAATAAAAATTGCCAGTGTGAAGGTACCTTATGAAATACTGATACATGTACTGAAGTAGCGCAAATGTGTGAATGCTGCTTTTGCACTTGCATTTTTCAACAGTTTGTTGGTTTGTCCAACTGCTGCGTCGACATTGCTCGGCAATAGAAAGCTCATTGAATGGTGATGAATTCATGGCACTAATTTATTGTGCGTTTACTTACTGGCATTACTGTATGGCATTTTTTACTGCTATACTCAGGATATTTCGTGATCAAACATTTCGGCTTTTCTCTTTTTATGTTGCTCAGGTTTGACCACTTTTGCCCAGTGCGGAATGTATTGTGAGACGAACTAATGTTTTGTTCAATGTTTTTTAGTTTTTGTCGACACGTGACACCAGAGCAGTTTATCAAGTTGATATCTGTGTCGATATCCTCGAGTTGATTTGTTAAAACAAGTGCATCAGTGACGGACTGATGCATGTCGCTGCATGGCATCGCCAGACCCCGGAATCAAAGTTCACCAAATTCGGTGAAGAAATATCCATTGGCCAGACCCCTAACCATGCAAAATTTTGTGACAATCCGACAAGAAGATCCGAGATATCCGCGATCGAAAATTTGTGCTCCCCGAAAAAGTGGGCCAAAATGCACCAAAATTACTTGAGACCTAATAAATCCCCCCATCATGCCAAATTTCATCAAGTTCAGTGAAACCACCTTGGAGAAAAGTGTTAGAAAATTTTTTTGAAACCCTTCAATATTTTGGCTCCCCAGGGGGACCCCCTTGGCCAAAGGTCACCAGTGTGGGTGGTGGGGTACACCAACACCCCTCTAGCTACTTGCAATACTTCTGACGACCCCTCTCCGAGATAGCTGCTGCCAAACTTTGTCGATTTTTTTGCCGGCGTGACCCACAAATAGATAAGTAATATTGATCATAATTAAGCGACTGCTGTACCTGTGTTGTCTAGTTACTTGTTCTGTGTGGTATAATACTGCTGATTTATTACTTTTGTGATTAATTGAGTAATATCTTTGTCAACATTGTTATTGCTTATCTTTTTGTAACAGTTTGCAGATGTTACAATCAAACCTTTATTTATCTTTAAGGGGCATCCATTCATGATATCCGCAAAATTTGGTCTTCAGTCTACAGGAATTTGTCATCTTCTCAAGCCGTCAGAAATTGTGAATGTCCAAAAAAGAACAACCAGTTTTTACCACGCGATGTTATACTATATGAAAAGAATGTTTTTAAATATGTATTGCAGTAACCATTTTTAGTGTGAGATATAATATATACATCTCGCGCTTATGCTACGATGTCAGTGTCCGTCTGTCTGTGACGGAAGTGCATTGGCGCATTATAGCTAATTTAGGTTTCAAATTCCGATCCCAATTTACTGCGCACTGTGGGTCGCGGTGCATGCGGGCGCCAGCACTGAACTATTTATAGTTCAGTGGGCGCGAGGGAAGGGATCATCGCCGGGAACAGTGGAGGGATCATCTCACGCTCTGCTAGGCTCTCCTGTTGATTCAACTTGTTACCCATTATCTACATATCCCCATCTTTTCTATACCTCTGGATGTAACCAATGGATTGCCCCTTATAGTTTGGTTTATGTATACATGTATTTTGAGTGAAGCTGTTATGTTGATTATTGCTGATCTGTCACACAACCTCCGGTGGCATTATCATGATCTTGCATATATTATATTTGTGCTTATATTATAGGCCTTCTAGTATTATATTAGCATAATTGCATCAGGAAGTTGCTGGTGTTTGTTTTATTTTAGGGCCAGATTTTGATGTGGTGAAGCTATACAGATGCTACTTATAGGACAGCTGTGTAACAACTGAACTTGACAGAAAGTTGATATGGTTCCAAAGATTAGCTGGTGAAAGTTTAATGTTAGTTTCCACACAAGTGGTGAGGTGCAAGGTGGAAAAGGGTCACACTAGAACTTGCTTTGAAGTGTTCATTTTCAAGACATTTATTAATAGAAAGATGATACTGCTAACTTAATAGTAGTCAACATATCCCTTTCGACTAAGATCCTATTGTTTATTTAGATCATGCCCATTATGACTTTGTATGTTTTGCAGATCTGTCAAGTTCAGTTGGTGCTTGCTGTCAAATAATTTTCATGATGTTCAGGTTATTTGCACTGAGAAGTGGTAAGTGTGGCTATAACAAGATCCCACTGCAGAATCGGAAACTTCTCCTCAGTGACCGTATATTTTATGATGACATTTTCAGCATTTAAGGACATACACAGTGACATATGTGTACATGATTTGCTCATTTTCAATTAATAGCAAACATTTCAAAGAAATGGTGAATTAAGTTATTGTTTTTCGGCCACTCAGCAGTTTCACAGGCACTATTTTACATCTTATTAACTAGAAATTTACTAATATTTGGTCAGATTCTGGTAAAACATACTGACAGTTATTGTCATTACTTACTTAAATATCACAAACTGCATTTTTTTGTGGAGAGATCTGTTTAGATGCATAGATGCATTGCGTTGATAAAAGTATGTGTTACATACGGTAAGGTGCCAGAAAGGACCTACATTTTGACGAAGGCGTTGTGCTGTATTCTTTTGATTTTTGTGATGGATGTTTTTGATCAGATTGTTCATTAGGGATGTTATTAGTTAAAATGTTTCTGCTGCTTAAAAATGTCCGGAGTTCACTCATGTTGTTGCAGCTGTTAGTGTTGTTACAGAACACATTAAATGTGTTAACGGTAAATGCACTGACAAGGCTCGATAATGAATGACAACCAATGCCTGTAGGTATGTACTTTGTTAACTCAGGGAAAATATTTCATTATTAATTTGCCTTACTTCAAGAATTAACCTCTATTATTAAATCTTTAATATTTACAATACAGTCTTTACCTTAAAGGTGCGATATTACCTAAATTGTGTTAAAAGCACCGTTAAACCCCAACCAACCAACCAACCTATTTCATTGTTAATTGGAATAAATGTAAAAAACTGTCGTTTTATAACAACGTGTAAGGCCCATAAGTGACACAAATAAAACAGCAAAAATTATTTCTGTCACGTCAAGGGTCGTGAATATAATACACAATTCTTATTATATCC
>Ga0209782_1001924_pt1 | contig 11266 bp, 10 predicted proteins | sample WorMetmaBAHAMAS1_FD_187390 | JGI IMG/M metagenome (GOLD analysis project Ga0209782, IMG submission 187390) | Marine gutless worms symbiont microbial communities from Max Planck institute for Marine Microbiology, Germany - Inanidrilus... | ecosystem: Host-associated > Annelida > Digestive system...
GTCATTAACTGGCTATAATAATGCCCTGCTGTGACGTCACAGCAGAGCATTATTATAGCCAGTTAATGACCACTGCCCACGCTAGCTGCCACTGGCCAGCAGCTGCACGGTTCACTGAGCATGGGCAGCTGGGCATTGTAACAGGTTACAGACCTAAGTTCTAGGCGGTTGGCTACACATACTGTTCTGTAAGCCCTAATGTTTAACTTCAACAGGAAATCTTTTGCTAAGTTCACAGTCAAGTTCAAAGTGTCAACATAATGTGCAGTTTGGCCTAAGTGTGGATTCAATCAAAACTGTATTTTACACTTGAAAACAAGTTTCAAACCTTTCAACTGTTTAATACAATGTATTTAATCCCAATGACCTGTCTGACAACTAGTGCTATGCAGTGCCTTTACTACAGTGGCAGTTACATCTTCTGACATAGCCGAGTACAGACTGGAACTGATGACGGAGCTGGCGGACTTCATTCTGCAGCAGCTGACGGCCCCCAGTTCCGCAGTTGTCCAGCTGCCAGTCGACAAGTGTCTGCAGCCGTGTGCCGCGGCTATTCGACACTTCTGGATATGGCCAGAACAGCAGCAGCATTGTGAGATAGTGAGTACGGGTGGTGCCGCATGACGGCCAGCCGTTTGTATGTAGCGCAGAACTTGCAGCCGACTTCACCGCATTGCAAGTCTCACTCATGACTTCTTTGACAAGACTAAACACTGGGAGGGACTCAAGAGCTTGAACTATATCAGCGACAGCACACTGGTGCTCCTTGCTGATATCATCGTTCGACTCGCACTGCAGCAGTTCACAAAAACACAAATAAACATCAACAAAAATTTTTTTTAAACAATACTGAATGATCATGATACCACAGATTTAACTAAATTAATAAGCACGGAATATGGACAAATTACAAAAAAATGGCAAGCAAAATGCCAATAACAACTGTTCACATAACAAAAAGAATACCAAAAAACAAACTGAGTGCCGAGCAGCGCCAACAGCACTTAAAATGTGCCAAGAATTAAACAATATAACACCCAACACGACATTCCCAACCATTAGCTATTGCTGAACAAATTTTACTATCACACAGAGGAATAGCAATAAATAAGCCTACCTGCTAGGCACCTTGAGGCACCCCAATGGAAATTCCAGGTTATCTTTCTGGTTTCCGGCAACTCAACTTACCCGCATTGCCCAGCGAGCTACCAGGGACATTTTAGCTTAAGTGATTCCTATGAGCAAGCCTTCTACTGCATTACAGAAATGGAGGACACTTGTTGGAATGGCAATATCCACTGGACAAGCCACGTAATGATAACAATCAAACCCTGCTATCTGTGTCAATGACCATGGCTTAGAGTAACAGGCAAGTAACGTTACTATTGTACTTAATCCTCCTTTTGGACATTCATATGCCACAACACTGGCAGCTGAATAACCATCTCATATGGTAAGCGATAATTGTAAACGAAATAAAAAAAAACATATATCGCTACCATCATTACACACTTTAACTGCTGCTTGCCAGATGCACATGTTTTAGCCAGTTTCATTTCACGTTTCTTCCTCCACTTGCCATACGATACGATATTAAGAGATTTAACATGCGCTCAAAAGCTGGCAGAAGCCAACTTAGTCTACCACATGTGATGAAAAACAAAAACTAATAAAGGAAAAAAGAAACTACAAACAAAAACTGGATAAGCTTGAAAAAGTCCGTAAATAGTGAAGTCAGACCTGTGAGAGGGAAAGGTCAATGGTGGGAACAATTTGCGAAAAAGGTAGGTTTCGAGTCTGGAATGAAAGCGAGGGAGTTAATGAATAATTTATTGAGTTTATTGAAGGGGATGGTCAAATGTTGGGAGAGAAATATGGGAGAGAACCTTTGGGGGAATATGTGGCAGTTTCATGGGCCAAATGCCCTTCCTTTCACCCAACTAACAGTGAAGGACCATAGAACATACACAAAAGAAGATGAAGCATATTACCTGTGTTCTCAGCAGAATGTCATCATAGGAAAAACTGCCGAGTGTCTTAATCAGATTGTGCACGGCCGATGTTAATAACTCATCACTGTCCGTAGATGCACTGCTGTCCAGTGACTCGCTGAGATAATCCTGCCAGACTTTGATAATTTCTGCCATTGCTGTGTTGACAAACTGCCCCGGCCGAGTGATGCTCACTCGTGTTGAGAACCGAAACAAAACGGTCGGCCGACTCTGGCTCTTTGTGAGCAGCATGTAGCCTCGTGATAAACCTAACAAGCCACACAACAACCACATATCATGAATGATCTTCAAGTATACCCAAGGTCACCACAACTGCTGCTATTAGATAAGTGATATATCACTTCCTGTTACTGGCCTGCTGTTATAACATCTCTGTCTAGCACCATTTGACCCCTAAAATGGGCAGCAGTATCAATGCAACCCCCAAAAGGCATATCCTTACATGAAAACATGTCGTATGACATATGTTCGATAAAATCAGTCCACTGGTGCGACATGAGCATGTAACTAAGAAACCAAAAAAAGTCAGAACCTGAACAGTGACAAACTGGGTATTCGCCCAGACCACCTACATTGTCACATCAAGATGCAGTTTTGCACGGTGGATGGCCTTTGTAGTTCTTAGTTTCAAGTTTGATCAAAATCGGCTCAGTGGTTACCGAGATTTTAGGGATCAAATCTGGGTTCCTGCAATACTTTGGTCAGTGGTTTATACGGCCCTGTACTACTGTACAGGTGTGATAAAATTTGACAGCTCCAACTTCAGCAATTCCAGAGATACACTGGGAATTTCTGCGATCAACCGGTGTATCAAATTCAAAGTCTCTATGTTCACTCACTAAAAGATATATAAGGCAACGCAAAATGTAGAAGTTAAGGTGGTTTGGGTGTTATGGATCCCCCAACATAACAATTCCATAGAGCGCATAATACTTCCTATTCGACTTTAATACAAACTATGCATATATCTTGTAGGCCTACTGTTTTTGAGTTATAGCGAGATACCTGTTTAAAGTCATTGATTTTAACTTACCTCACCTGCATTTGCACCACCGTTGGGGTGACCCCATTCCAATTTTGCCACGAACTGGCATCAGAAAACTAGAGTCCCTGGGCTATTGTGTGGCATTGGTTGCATAATAATACATTTAGCCATTTTGACATAAAACTAGCTTGTGACGGATGGACAGATGGATGGAGAGACAGACAAACAGACAGATACAGAACGACAGCATGAATCACGCTAGCACAGCATCGTGCAGTAATCAGTGAAGGCAATCACATAACTCAGGTTTGGCTACAAAATGTGTGCATGAGGGCATATACAACAAAAACAACAACATCATCAACAAATTATTTAATGGCCAAATATCCAAAATAACCATGGTGCAACAGTTCCCAAAAACTTCCACTTACTCATTCCCTAACTTTGTTGGAATTACAATGTTTGTATTTCACTTTTTTATTTACTTTGGTCCATATCATCTTCACTGGATATAACACAACAATATTGGAAAAATTCTCACCAGTTGTGGAGTCCACAAATGTCATTGCGTTGAACAGCTGTGAGATTGTGACCCAATGTGGCGGATATTTGAATCGAGCAACATCGAGGATCAGTACCAGGTCTCTGCCTGGATGGTAGCCACCTATTGGAGAGAAATGACCAATACCGGTCTGACTAAGAGCTGGTCGAAAATATGAAACCACAACCACATCTGTGGCTGTGCGAGTCTTAGCAGCAATGAGCTCTCGAAATTTCTCCTCACTTGTTTCGTCACTAATTCGGAATGACTTAACATCCAACGTATTGCAGATAGCAAGACAGGCAAACTGGTCAAACGTAATTCCCGATTTTCCAATTACCTGAACATAGAAATAACAGTTCAGTAAAACTCTTCACTTACCACAATATTCAACTATGCTAGTCAACAAAAATGTAACTTCTCTAAATACTCTAAACATTCAGTGGCTAAGAAGCAAGGGAACAAACAGCCAGTTTCCTCAGCTCAATTCACTTGCAAAAAATGACAAGATTATGATGACTAGTGACTACCTCCATAGGAACGCAGCAGTCTAACATCTGCTCATGGTACCATCGCCACGGACTCTTCCAGATCTTCTGTGGGTCCACCTCAAGAGCATTGAGCACCATCACAAGGGTGGTGAGGCCACAGAAAGCTGGCTCTTCTTGTGTAGAAAACTGTGATGCAAGTACAAAATATGTTTCCATGTGACCATTCAGAAGTGCTTCCTGGAATATTCTTTTCCCTGATAAATCAAACAGTTGCAGTGTGCATCATTATAATATCACAAATAAAAATTGTAAATAGAAATATGTGCACCAACTACCAACTTGTAGTATTACTGCATTCTGCAGAGTAATGGTTTTTTGTTCTAAAATCACATGATAGGCACATCCCTAGACTCCACCACAACTGGGGATAGGACACCCCTCCCACATCCACCCCACTTCGTTGGACCTGGTGACCAGATTTGTCAGTTCTGGAGTTTTCCTGTCCAATTGGTCTAGTTTTAAACCGTGTTACGTGGAAAAATTCAGTGTGCCACAAGTTGCCATTTTTTGGCTGGTTTTCAGCAATATTCCTGCCAACTTGGGCTAGTTTGATACCAGGTTCTATGTGAAAGTTTAGCATTTTGGCTGTCGTATGTTAAAATTTCTTGCTACATCATCAGCAAACTTGGCAGACAATGGTCACTTGGTGAGACCATGCATGCTGGCCCGAAGCTAGAGAAGTGATGCACCTTTAACTAATTAATGTGTAGCATGCAGCGCGCATGTTGGCTCGGATTGTCTGAACATTGGCGGCCGCTGAATTAAACTACGTGATGATGTCACTTACCGCTATCTCATCAATGTACCTCAATAGCAGCCATAAATAATTCTGCGACCATTCTTTACTTACACTAAATCACATTAACAGAAGTCGGATTGCCTTACTCTACTAAACAGGCTGTTTGATAATACTCAGGATGGTGCGTACTTAAACGTTCACAGGAGCACAGATCACGAACATATTCAAAACACTGCAAAAAGACAAGGCAACAGTGCCAGCAACAATTACCAGAACAAAATAATGTACATTTCATCATACTGAGAACCCTGCAGTGTAATTAAACGTGGTGGGGTCTGGGAAGAGGGCAAAGTCTGGACTTTAGATTTGCCCCCTCCGCAGAATAAAAGAACTCAGCACTACAAAACAGTACTCCCACAAAAAATTGAAACATAAACCACAAACATTACCAACAAAAACGTATCATTAACGACTGCTACAATCCAGTACAGCATGAGCAATAACAGACACCGAAGACCATTCATTCTGTGTGTCGGGAGTTCCATGTTCCCGAGAGAAGATTGAATCAAACCATAATAAAGACTGAAAACAAGAAGTGTTGGGTGTTATCCGTTCCCCACCCGATGCCACTTGGCACCGCATCACACCGGTGACATTACCATGCCAATAGTCATACATGAAACAGTTAAATCAGTAAAACTATCCATGACAAGTTTTTAGCCAAATAAACAAAAGTAGCTGTTATTTAAAACCTGTAAACCGCAAGTCCGTTTTCCCATAATTTTAAATGACTAAGCTGTACCTTCATCTGAGCAAAAAGATATGCATTCTTGAGGAAGCTGACGACGATAAAATTGCTGAACAGGTGACGATGGCGGCTGTTTCGTACTAACAAGATTTTCGTGCACAGATGACATGTCTTACTCCAAAATTAAGCAGAATAAAGTAAGAAATGAAATATCTTAATAAAAAAAACTTTTAACACTTTAGTTAATGTTTACCCTGGTAAATAGAATATTAAATACTGCGTAAAATAAATACATAAAATATCGGTAGTGAGGCACTGAAATGTAAATTATTGCTATACTGATTGAATGATTATGAACGTGTTATGTGTAGGGTAGTATTGTCTGTTATCTGTAGTAGGCCAGTGTAAATTGGGTATATTTTATATTAGCTATATTTGAGATGATTTAGACCGCTCGGCAAATGTGCCGGAATGGCTATATATGTCGCCAATGTTTTTTCTTTCTTTTTTTAATGGTCGACTTTGAAGACCCGGTAGATAACAACCTAATGAACCGATCTTCACCAAAATTACAGGATTGGAGACGGGTGTAAGGGCTTGTTCACCTCATTGAGCTTTACTTGATTTTTCAAGGTACGTTGCCATATGGCAAACAATTAAATTTTATAAAATCGGTGTTTTACGTTGTATCGTAGTGGACATTTATCTAAAGTACGTTAAGTGGGGATGCCACTGCTGCAACTGCACACAATGTTCAGACAATTAACAGATATAGTGGAGATATGCTGTACTGGCATGAGGCCCAATCCTTTTCTTAGCATTAACTTATGCATTTCTAAAAAACAGTATATAGTTATGGCTTTTACTTTAAAAATGTGTGAGAGATGATAATATACTTGCTGTATGACTTCTTTTAAACCCCAGATTATTGTCTTGTTCACTTGCCACCACCCTGCATACCATCTGACAATAAACTAAGGGATACACAACATAGTTTCCTGTTACCCAGAGGTACACAAACTTTGTAATCAATCATTCTTCATTACCTCAATAAGAATTATTATGAAATAATATCTAAAATAATTTGTCTATCAGTTCTGCTCATTATGAGTCTCCACTATGTTTACTGATATGTGTACATGCACTTATATATACATTTTATATGCTCATTTCCTTTTATGTTATTTGCAACTTCCTAAATACACTATATTTGTCTTAAAGATTTGTAGATGCATTAATGCATTTTGTATATATTCCTACATTTCTATCATTCAACACTGCATGGATGTTATTGTTATAAGCTTTCTTATTTGCTATTAAACATTCACTACTCATTTATACATAATATACTTTAACAATGATTCATTTGATGCTTTCATTTGTGTATTTTACTCTCTTCAAACTCAATTTAACATTGACAAGACACTTTGTATCAGTAACTCAGTTTTAGATAAACTGCCAGCTGTTCATATGACAGATTTAACTTGCCAGATACATTCTACCTTGGAACTGTAAAAATTAGTATACAAATTGTGGAAAAATACACATAATTATTATGGGCCACATAGTTCATCAAGCTGTACAATCCAGCTGGACAATGATTTGCCAAGTCAAATGATCACGCAGTAGACCAGTGGTCAAAGTGAAACCTCTCAATAAAGAAAACCAACTCAACTTAAACTGGCTAAGGCTGCTCAATGAACTATGGGTTATATACACTGTGTCCACGAAAAAAGAGGCCAGTAGCTTACTTGTCGTAACTTTATATGGTTAGTTTGATATTTACTAGTTTTTGCAAATAAATTACACTGACAGTTGCCAACTCAATAATTAAGTTCAACCACCACATCTGAGCTGCTCTTACTTCGTGATTACGTAGTTGTGACATTGTGTTGTTGTTGTTGATAAACAAAAATGCCGAACTGCCAAATTGGTGCAATATGCCAGTGGCATCGCTGTTTCACGGCAAGTGTTCGTGCAAATGGCGGACACTTCGAACACCGCTTCTGATTGGCATCAATTGGCAATTCATAAACTTGCAGATTGGAGTAAAATTCATGTTTTAATTTTGTTGTTTCTTTTCGACTGTCTTGTGTGACAAAAAAATGAAATTTTTGCACAAACACTACCTCTCAAGGTAAAGCAGCAAAACAAAACAGATGTGGTGAGAAAATTTCATATGGTTGATGTCCTAACAGTGTACCAAACCTACCTGCCAAAAATTATAAATGTAGCTTTAAAATTGCCAAAATTATTGAAAAAAAACCTACTGGCCTCTTTTTTGTGGACACAGTGTATATGTACACATTATGAGCATTACATTCAGTGGCTAAAATATAGAAACATAACATTTACAGATGATATTATTCACAAAATACACAATTTCAGTATTGCTCATGTAAAACAATTACAAAACATACTCTAATCAAAGGTGTCTGCATAATCTGTCACTTATGACTAACAATATAAGCAAAACAATGAACAATAACTAATGCTGTTCAGACAGTGAAAGTGTAAATATACTGAGGTTTTCAGTTCCTATAAAAATACACTTTTCATCATTGCACATCAAACAGCAGAATACAAAAATGGTTGGTTGGTTAGTTTGATAATCATTCATAATTCAACTTAAAAACACAAAATGAAACCAAAAATCAATTTATAATGCTTAGTCATAGAAAATAATTAACTGTATATATGTAAAATCATTTTTCATTAAATGCACAAAGAACGTTTTGAATAACAAAAATGCGAGTAACATTTATAAACAACCAACCTTCGCAGTCTAGTTAGTAACACCAGTTTCCATAATGTGTATACTTACAAAGCACTACTATAACATAATAACAGCAGAATTGCATTATGCTAATCTTGGCTAACTTCATATAATGTACATTTATATAAGTAATGCTGTGAAACTGACTAAAATAGAAAGTGCAAGTCAGCAGAAAAAGGCTCCTGTTTTAGCCAATTACTCAATAATAACCAGACTGCTCAAAGAATTTGAGAACAGGCCGCGTTGTCACCCCCTCTAGCAAAGAATGGACTCATCTGCTGTCAGGTAGTGCCCATTGCAGGTAAGTCATATGACTCAGCCACTGGAACACTACATCCACACCACAGTGCCTCATTCTCCCAATACATTACAATACATCACCCCATTCCCAATCTACCATCTCAAACGGTATTTTTTAAATCGATTAATGCATTTTTTCACAATACACAGTAAAATAATGCCATGCAATTAATTTTAATGTTACTGTGTCAGAATTTGTTGCATAAGCACTGCAATAAGTGTACATTTATTTAACACAAAGGATCAAACAACAGATCAAACCAAACTCGCTATAACTCATCAACAACGGATGGCAGTGCAGTGCATGATCCAAGACAGTTTGTCAGCAACTAGCAAAGCTGCAGGAAAAATATGCAAAAGCAAGATTAACAAATAAAAAAAAACATAACAATGGCGACAAGAAAGGAAAACGCCCTGCAAAACGACCCATGCTATCTGACTGCGGTTCTCCTCCAGAAAAGGCGGAGTAAGACGATCAAGGAAACTGGCTGACCCAGCCTCACCTAGAAAATGGAAGTGAATTTTTTTTACAATTACAATGCCACTTCAGTAGCATGTGCAACAACTATACCAGCCTAAGTGGCAGCTTAAAACATGACTGACAAGTATGCCAAATTATATCTTCACCCATCTGCTTCAATCTTTTATGCCTGTAGCTTTCTGTTGGTTGGCCAAACATAATAAACACAACAGCATGTTGTCAGTGTGCAGAGTGTGCAGATGCAAAGATGTCAAACAGTACAAGAACAGTCAACATCAACCAACCACATACAAAAAAACTGAAAAAACACACAATGGTGCAAATGTGCTGTACAAGTGCAGTCCCAGCATTTTTATCACTAACAATTTTCACTGTTTCCTTACATCTGTAATCACCTGTAATACAAAGATCCTATTTTATTGGCTCTAACCAGTGGTAAGATAAGAAAACAGTTTGGTATATTTAAACAAAAGTTTAGACTACCAAAAGTTGCAATAAGCATACTTACACACACTAGCTAATTAAGCGATAAAAGTCAGACTTAAACATGCTCAATAACTGAAGTCTTTAATATTTCAAAAAGTTTTAAAGACGAAAACAGCTACGGTGTGTTAGAAGCTATATTATGTATTTTCTAAAGCAAAATAAGACCTAAGATAGCAATGATCAACCACAACTCTCTGTCTTAAAATCATCACAAAGACTGTGTCATTGAAGCATCACAAAGGACGTCATGGTGTAAATCTTGAGAGCTTTATTAATTCATATTAACTTAACAACAATATCTATCTTCTGGTAGATCAAGCATGTTTGTAGTATATAGCTCTGCATACAACTGCTTTTTCCAAAAACTGAACCTCCAGTGATAAAAAATCCATACTGAAATGACAGTCTAGTGGCTTAGGCAGTGGTGAATTTAGAGGGGGGGAGAGCCAGCATCAGCCCCCTTTTCATCAGCACAGCAATCCAAAATGCAGCCTTTCATAAGTTGAGTCATGAATCCTATAGACAACATCTACGCCATGTCCGGATAAATGCTGCCACTATATTTTCGGCTCTAACTTTGCCAGCTGTTAGACTGATTTCAAACTTCCTTCACTGACAGACTTGGCAGTCATTTTTAAGCAATGTGATGATAAAACACTCCAACACATCTCAAATGCATCGCTACACTACCGTGTGAAACATTAATGTTTGTAAAAATGGAATTTACCTGCAAGATGTACAGTGACTAACCACACACATCGCAGGTAATGAAGCAACGTAATTTACGTGGTGGGATATTTGGCTATTATTTCGTTGCAACCGTATTGCTGAGACGTGTGCTTTGAAATAATTTTTACCACACATCAGCTGATATACTTGTACACAATGTTATTACCGATCTCTCGAAATGTTTTTCTGTAGCCTATTTTGAGGTCACCAAGCAGGTTATAATGCTATGTTAATATGCCCCCGTAGGCCCATAGAGTAGGGGGCATTAATGCTGCCATCTGTCTGTCTGATCTATTATGTCCCTAGGTAATAGTGCATTTTATGGTTATGGTTACTAGAGAACACTACAATTAACCCATGCTAGAAGTCGAATCAGGTGGTGTATTTGGCTGTATGGCAGCACCAAAGCACAAGCTTATAGTGCCCCCCCCCAGATCGCCTGGCTGGATTTAGGGATAGGAGAAGAAAGGACAGAAGAAAATGAGAAAGAAAAAGGTAGAAGGGAGTAAAGGGAGGGAAGGAAGAAGAAAAGAAGGAAAGGCAAGGGCAAGGGAAGAAAAGGGGGAAGAACAGAGGAAGGAAAAAATAGGGGAAGGAAAACGAGCATGCCGCCACTTGTTATTTTGCCACTGGCATACTTTGTTTCTTGTCTTCATATGGTCGAAAATGATTGTAAAGAAAGCATCCAGTATCAGCACAGGATTCTGTATTCATTACAAATTACCACTGAGTATAGGAAGAACATCATTGCTTCCCTGGACCACGTTGAAATTACGGAGAAGTCTTTCCAAAGTGGCTAAATTTTGCCCTCCTCTGGGCATCGAAAGCAAGCAACCTTTCGGCTTCAGGGAGCTCCCTGAACAGGGGCTCTGCCCACAGACCCTGCTGGGAGCTCCATCTCATGAGCCCCCCCCCCCA
>Ga0209782_1001925_pt1 | contig 11266 bp, 7 predicted proteins | sample WorMetmaBAHAMAS1_FD_187390 | JGI IMG/M metagenome (GOLD analysis project Ga0209782, IMG submission 187390) | Marine gutless worms symbiont microbial communities from Max Planck institute for Marine Microbiology, Germany - Inanidrilus... | ecosystem: Host-associated > Annelida > Digestive system >...
GCCCAGCGCTGTGGGGGGCCCAAAATTTGCCCGACGCTGTTTTTAAAAAAGTTTTTTTGGGGAAGAGGGGGCCCTTTTGGAATACTTGCACGCGGGCCCACTGCAACCTTGTTACGCCACTGACTGTACTATCAGCTTCGTCCATCACATAGCTATTTTGCTGAAATGACTGATCAACTGTAAGTCACTTCAAAGCGATATCAAAGTGGATGCACGGACTAATGACTATCACTAACCAAATGATGATTGTTAATACAGTAATAGTGGATGCTTTGCATCTAGTAGGAAACTATGAAAAATGCAAGGATATTGTTAAACACTGGATGGCAGGATATTAATAAATAATAATTATATAACTTAGGTCGGGTTGCACCATCAATATTTAACTTAAGTAGTCCTTAAATCTTCATGCATTTCAATGGAGATTTAAGGACTACTTAAGTTAAGTATGGATGGTGCAACCCGACCTTAGAACAACAAGTGACAATGTACGGTCATGTTAAGAGCCAATCTAGCAACACTCCTATAAACTAGAGATGTTGGCATGCATGACACATCCTAACATGAGTTGCCCGTTCTTCTGCTGCTAGGTGTTGGTGCCATGTCGTAAAGATCACTGAATGATCTGACAACTTCTAGGTTGAGATATGATATCCACACCAAATTTCATTGCATTTGGAGTCATAACACAAGCAGTGTCATCCGGAAAATCAAAAAAAGCTAGACTCACCACACATGCATTTTGGCAAGCCGTTCTCTGTTATAATTAAACTGACACCAACCAAATATGGTGTGTATATAGATAACATCTTTATTGTTTAACCCGCTCGGCTAAGTTGCTGACGGGGCTATATATTTTGCTTGCGTTAATTTCTTTCTTTTTTTCTTCTTCTTCATCTTTAATGATTTCTTGGAGACAAATTATCCCAGGATCCGCTGGACCGATTTTCACAATCTTTTCACCGAATGAAAGCGTTTTGGGTGCAGATGATCGATCTTCACCTCTTTTTCCAATATTTCAAGGGACGTTGCCATGGAAACCTATTGTGTGCCAAAAAATGGCAAACTCCGCACTTTCGTCATTCTGGCATTCAGAAATGGAATGGGCTAACGCCATGTATATGCATGATTAAATAGCGCCACTAATGCCACTATATCGTGTAAAATTTTGGTAAAGATCGGTCCAGTAGTTTTGGCAGAGAACAGCCTAATTGAAATTGCATTGTGTGTTCACGTCATGGTTCAGCGTATTTCGTTGAATATCTCCGGATGTACTGGACCGATTTTTGCAATCTTTTCACCATATGAAAGCGCTTTACGTGCCAATAATGGATCTGTACCTTATTTTCCAACTTGTCAAGGGATGTTGCCATGGCAACCAATTTTATGCAAAAAATGGCAAGCTCAGTACATTTGTCGCTCTGGCATTCAGAAAAGGAATGGGATAAAGCCATTTATATGCATGATTAAATACCGCCACTAATGCCACTATATCGTGTAAAATTTTGGTGAAGATCGGTCCAGTAGTTTCGGCGGAGAATAGCTTAATCGAAATTGCATTGCGTGTTCACGTCGTGCTTCAGGGTATGTCGTCGAATATCTCCGGATGTACTGGATTGATTTTCGCAATCCTTCCACCATATGAAAGCGCTTTACGTGCCGATAATGGATCTGTACCTTGTCCAATTTGTCAAGGGACGTTGCCATGGCAACCAAATAATTTTGCCATAATGCAGGCAAACTGATACTACATACATTCTTTGTACGTTCGCAAGATGGTAGCAAGGTTTCGTTTCGCTGCTACTTGTTAGGGGGTGATACTGCAGTGCCGAGCTGGCTATTAGCTAGGACTTGCCACGCATGTCTAGTTTTAGATTTCCTGCTTTCTTGTTATTTGTGGAATTATTAGGATGCATATCAAGAATGTTGCTAAACATTTAGTGAAAAAATTCAGATTTTTTGCCCTTGTAAAAATGTAAAAATCGGGGAAAGTCTGCCCAAAACTAATACATGTATCAGCAAACAGCATGTCTGTGTCATATATCCGAACAATTTCCCTGTCTTCAATAGTGGCTCTCTGAGAATAAACATAAAAATAACAATAGTGCCCACTGGCACCACTGCATTTCCTTTTTTTGCCCCTCTATAAACTAAGACCGACTGATACATCTAACACCTGTGCGACAACACGTCCGCAACAATTTCACCATTCTACTTTAGCATGTCTCTGAGATTAGAGTTCTAAACATGAATAGACAAGAGAGTCTACCACTGGCTAGCATGGCGCAAGATGATCCGCCCGCAAGCAGCACGGCGAGCAGCAGCAGCCGTGCTGCAAGAAGGCGGCCGTGCTGCCAGCACGGCGGCCGCAATGCGCGGTAAAGTGGGATCACAATTTGAAACCTAAATTAGCTATAATGCGCCAATGCACTTTCGTCACAGACAGATGGACAGACGGACACTGGCATCATAGCATAAGTGCGAGAAGTATGTATTACATCTCGCGCTAAAAAGGGACAGCAGTTGTCCATTTTACTATGTGCAAATGGGAACTAATAAAATAGTTTGACCACAAGTACTAACGGTAAGTAGCAATAAGTAGTGAGAACAGCAGAGTAACAGCAGATTACAGGACTGAGGATGTCAGTGTCAGATGAATGGACTTAGCAGCAAGTGCTTTCTTATGCACAACACAATAAAAATAGTTAACACAAACCTACATGATTACACCTACATCCATCATTTGTTTCAATTCCTGATGATATGCTTGAATCTGACCAAAAAACTACTGCTAGCACAATTCCATGATCCCATGTGAAATAAAAGCACATATAAATGCAGACAGGCACAATAACAAAACTGTGTTATATACGCAAAATTACCACATCAAACATACATATGTTACAGTGACAAATAGAACTACTTACAGTCAAGCATGATACAGAGCTGAGCCGCTCAGAAAAACTCATATATTTGGCATAAATCTGTCGATCTTGGAACACTTGTACATACGTGAATTTTCTAAAAATCTACATCTGTTACCTGGGATGTTAAATTCCAATTATTTTACAATTAAACATCAAATCATTACAACAACTTATTCAGACTGATAAATTTCCAGACAGTACAAATATCACAACTTTTCCAGTTACCTGCAGAAACAACAGTCACGAGATATTTGCTAATACTGAAGGCAAAGAATGCCAAACCCAAAGATGAGTGTGTTAAAAAGAGATGTAAACAAGACTTATTTTCAAGACCAAGACCAAGACTTTCATGCCCTGTCAGCTCATTTTGTCAAAGACAGTTATAAACAATGCACCCGCAGCTGGCTACACAAAATAATGAAGTGAAATTATTAAATCAATAACAGCAGCATATAGTCATAACCAGCTATAATGGTATTTTTGATGAGTGTACAAACTAATATGAAGTTGTATTTTGTGAATAAATGGTCTTGTATAAATTTCAAGTTATTTGTCATTTCAGTTTTGGATGTAATTTTTGACACTGTTTCACTTTTTTATCACAGTTATGTTTGTGCACAACTTCGATTTTGCAAGTGTGATTTTAAATGGAGCAACAACCTCGTACCAATCTCTCTACCCGAGACTCTATCTTCCTTTCCCTGACTCTTCATCTCCTTCCATAAACTCACCACTCAAATTATCAATTACTCCCTTGGTCTTTCACTCCCAGTTCAAAACCTATCTTTTTCGCAAATCCTTCCACCTTAGACGTTTCTTTCTGATAGGACTGACTTCATAGATTCTTAGCCGTTTACCGACTCTTCTGAGCATATCTGATTTCTGTTTTTAGTTTCTTTTTTTCCTTTATTAGTTTTTGTTTTTGGTTCTGTGCAGTAAACTAAGTCGGCTCCTGCCAGCTTTTGATCGCATGTTAATCTCTAACATCGTATCATACAGTATCATATCGTATAACAGTGACTGTCATTTTATTGGTAAACTAAAGCTGGAATTGCTTGGCTGCCATCAGCACAATAACATTCTCTAACAAACTGAACACACTGCATGCAAGCAGTATGACAGTGAATCACCGAAATCATAGCAAAATTCAGTTAAAAAATATTAATGTTTTACAGTTACAAACATAACTTATAATGAGGTGCATAATATCATTTATCAAAGTCGTGAAATGTCAAGACATTTTCTTCAAGAACAAGATAAAGACCAAAACCTCAGCTCAAGAAGAAGACTTAGCACCTCAAGACCAACACCAAAAGTCTAAAGACTACATCTCTGGTGTAGGCAGACAACTTTGCCTTCACTATTAGCAACTATCTCGTGACTGTTGTTTCTGCAGTTAACTGGAAAAGTTGGGATATTTGTTCTATCTGGAAATTGATCAGTCTGAATAATTTGTTGTAATGATTTGATGTTTCACTGTGAAATAATTGGAATTTAACGTCCAAGGTAACAGATGTAGATTTTTAGGAGATTTTAATACTATAACATTGCCACATAAACATCATTCTGGTCCAAGTACTGAAGTTCAACGAATGAAGTTTTCCAGAACCACATGTTTCTCCAACTTTTCACCAACAGTACATCAAATCACTGAATTTTCCCCGACCTAAGTCTAGATTCTTTACTTCAGCATGTTTTCCAGAAACATACAGTAAAAATGTTACGTAGGTCACCCAGATTAACTGGCAATCTTGGAGGTAAGTCCCACACACACGACCTTGGGTGAGAATATAGTATGAATGATTTTATGGCCGAGGTGACATCATGACTTCATATTCTGTTTCAGCCACTCAGCATACCCATAACTAGCCTGCACCATGGACTGCATGGACTGGTCACTCAACTTTCTGACTGGCAGTCTGTGTCACTTCCACGGCATCAACAAATGTGCAAACATGTTGTGCACCCCACGTGGGCAGGTTGGTGGGAATAATAACAACCACATTAAAAAAATAACAGCAACAATAATAATAATAGCAGTATAGTACCAGTGTCGGTGTACATTATGCTCTTATCATGACTATAGCCAATTGGTTCATGTTCTGCCACAGTGATCCTGCACAGAAATCTTTTTGGAGCGTATGTTATGGAGGCACAAAATCTTTGTAAGATGCGCTGGAGTTCTCTTGTGAGGTTTGCAAGAGCCTCCAAGAAGTTCAGATAACCTTATAGTTACAATGAGGTTGCACATTTGGCCTGACGGAGGCCTCAACGCTGGATGGTTTATAGCATTGCTAGGGCCACTCACCCCGAAGGTAAGGTAAGACTATAGCCACTGTGTAAGTTATTTGGTGCACTCAGACCGAGCCAACTGACTTGTCCACCTGTAGGCTACTAGCCACCATTGCGTGTAATGTGGATATGATGTGTAGGATAATGCTACACTGCTGCATAGTCCATGACAGGAACTGGAACTTCATTATTAATCAGTAGTCTAACTGTTATCATACGTAACATGTGACAGCAACATCAAGTAATGGCAGCATACAGTGCTGGCCTTATAATTTCACAACAGCTGCCACTGCTGCGAGCATTAATCTGCTGCAGCACATCGCCATTTGCACAAAGTGTACATGCGTCATTACGTCAGCCATTGATCTGATCAACTGGCATGTGTAACATAATACAACTGATTTGACATATGACAAAGGCTGAACCAGATATGGATGACTAGAAATTCAATCATCAGTTATGATGCTTGATATCCGATGTTGAAATAAATCGAAGTTCAGTTCTACATACTGTACATCCCAATTCGTTACACACATTACAATTTCACGGGATGTTTTGGCTGTCCAACATTATGATTATGGTAGTTACAGAGGAGCTTTATGGCACACAATTAATCTGATTGCTGGAAAAAGTACTTAGCCTATAACTCCAACAGAAACTGCTATGAAGTCAGAATAACGAGACTCATTAATGTCAACTACTTGACAGATGTTGTCCGCTAACCTTAAACAGTACTTCATTACCATCAGTCAATCTCTTTTTTTCCACATGAACCATCTCAACTAAACACAGTGATCACACAGTTATCATCCTGCCAAGACTGGGTACGCTAAACCTGACAATATTGAACGCCTGACACTGAACTGTCAACGGCCGGCAAAAATAGCACACTCACATACAAGCACATGAGCAACCGCTCGAAGACATTGATTTGCAGACAACAGAGACTGAGACCAGAATGAAATTTGACCGAGATATTGACTGCAGTCGATCAACAAGACGAACAACTGCTGTCTGGAGGTCGATACATCGGTGCTGCTTCCATCGGCTTCAGCTCTATCACTGATACAACTATGTCAAGGATCACTCCATGTAAAACAAACAATTATCCATACAGTTTGACTGTGACTGAAATATCGCAAACTGTTCAAATACGATTAGACAAATATTAGCTACACAGTACACCAATGGTTCGAGTTTCACTCCTGTCTCCAATTCAGGCTTACATGCCTGACTATGTGCTGTCACTCATAAGCTCATCAAAGTGTAGCACAGCATTGCTTACCCTGTTGTAACGGTGACATGCTAAGCTATGACTATGAAACCCTGAAAAGATCAACACAAAATTTTACACGGATGATTACACTGGATCTTCCCAGTTGGGTTTTCCTGCAAAATCCCAAGTACCATACAATATTATATATAATTTTGACCATTATTACAGCACTCAGAGAGGAGGTGAATATTATAACCTGAACTAACAAGCCTGCTCGCTTGTCTGGTAGTGAAGTTAAGGCAAGAGATCAACGTGCTACATCATTCCCCATAGTTGTTTATGGCTGACAGCATGCAAAGATCATATCACAACTGCCTAACAGACACAATCAATGGCAGTAACTGCAGTCCTTGGTCTTAACCTCCTTGGCGGTATGAATCCAATGCAAATTCCGGTCTAAAAGCGGTACGTCTATAGCTGGACTGACCAGATGCCCGCACCCCCCGTCCCCCATCTCCTAACGACATTCTAATGCTGTGACTGCACCGCCGTTATCTCAGTGGATGACCGCCGATAGAGGCAGCCGTGGTGTGACCATCTGGATCTGCCTAATTGCATTTATACACTTGTCTGTTGATCTTACGTCTGTGCTGCAACCAACTAGAAACTGTCCTTGATTGAGGATCAAGGTCCCGCCAACCGCGTCTCAACTTATGACTTTAACTTTTAAATTCTGACTTTGACCTCTGACCCTGACCTTCAATTTCAGGAAAGCCACAGTCACGACTCATGCAGATGCAAAAGGTTAAAGTCAAGGTCACTCAGTTCGAAAGTTAAGAGTTGAAACAGATGGACCGACAGACGAACGGACGGAGGAAATTGCATTATCTCACGTACATACTAGTGGTCGGTAATAAACTGAGTCTCAGCTGCCAGAGATAAAACTGCATGCCGTGATGCACTGCATCACACGCACTGCATCACACCTTTAGTGCATCACGCCTATCATATTGTGTTGTGTATATGCTCAAACTCCATTGGTTTGATTTGTTGTGGTTTACTAGATTTGCGGCAGTTTTGTTTTACAACTTGTTGTACAACAAATCCAACCAAAACAAAGCTGGACACAACGACCATTGGTCCATTGCTGACATCGGGCAAAGACAGTCGTGATGTGGCTGCTTCATGCCTATCGCACTGTACACTAAAGTGGGCGGTTTTGTGCAATAAACTCCATAGTTTGGGAAAAATTCAAGAGAAAAGTGCCCTTATTTTGGAGATACCGTGTTTTTCTTACAACATAGGGTAGAATAAGTGGAGAGAAGCCTTTATGCCAAAAAACAGCCCATGTAGCCGTTTCGAAGCAATACTGGCTTAGGACAAACACATAGACAGATGCAGGCCCATAGCTAATACCGCACATTAGGCCTATGTAGCAATTGTAGCATGTGTAGCGTCGCATGGATGAAAAGCTATCTACGCATGCAGATGCTGTGTGCAGAGGCGGTTCTAGCATTTCCACCTTGGGCGGGCAGTGGTGCACAAAGATTAGGCCCTACTGAAAAAGACCGAAGAATTTTGTGAGTCATGTTCAACTGTGAGGTTTTTGACATAGAACCAATGTAAATCACTAATTTTTCATCACAGGTGCCAAATTACACTCAACAAAAATTCTGTTTGGGGCTAATTATGAGGACGGCATGGTCCCCACGCCCCATCAGAACCGCCCCTGGCTATGTGTGTCTAAAGATCTGTAGGCCTGGTAAGCAAATTATGTAGCCTAATTGCTGGCTGATCTGACTGGCGAGTAGCTAACTGGCCATCTGTTAGGCTATAACTCGCCAGTCAGATTGCCAGAAAGATAGGGCTAGTTCAAATATCAATGTCTGTCAACAAACGTTTCATTTATACACAGAAAATACAGCCAATATAGCAAACAAATACATCATAAGAATGTCAATCAATGTGTACAGAAGAAATCAGCATGCTCGTAATGCAAAGTCAATGACATCTAGGCCTAGTAGTTCAGTTTCGTGTGATAGTCCTTGAAGCACAGGATTGCGCAGAGCCAAATGTCGCAGTCTGGACAGTGAAGCGAGTTTCCTTCCAGACTTTTCTTTCCATCTGGTGTGCATCGTGAGCAGCAAATGATGCATATTCTCGTTGGCTCCATCTTCTTGTCGGTAGGTTTATTCCACAAAATGCCGACCTCTCAGGTGTTCCGGATAACCATCAAGCGTCGACGTCCAGGTGTCTGCAACTTTTCCCTTTCCGCAGGCAGATACTCGCAAAATATTCTGTCGGCTGCCATACAGAGGAAATCAGCATGCTCGACTTTCTTCGATGAATGTGCCACACTGTTCTGAGTGAAAAACAGACATGCATTCCACAGACAGCAGATGACGAAACATTTTCTCGTAGTATCGCTTTTGCTGCTTGTGCATGAGTGGATAGTACCTGAGTTCTTGGTAGCTTTGCCAATGCCACCCATCGTCTCGTTATAATCCAACACAACATTTGGCTTTCTTACGTGTTGGCCTCCTTTCGTCTTGACCACAGACAATTTCACATCGTGGACTGTACTCATCACATCTTTCTTGTCCTTCCTTCGAAGAGCCATCATTTGCCCTTCTGCCAGGCTTGCACGTCACCTTTTTCAGCTTTTCCTTTGCGAAGTTGTTTGGCAGGACCCTGCAATTGCTTCTAACTGTGCATTATGCATCTGTCTTTTTTTATTAGAATATCGAGCAGTCCATCGTAATACAATAGCCGTTGACCAGTAGCTTCTCAGCCAGACTCAGAACTGACGCAGTAGACAAGCCATATAGTTGCTGTACTTCTTGTCAAACTTCGTTCCTTTGCCAGTGTATAGCACAGAATTCCACACGTAGCCAGTCTGCGATTCACAGAGCATGAAAAATTTGATACCAAATCTTGCAACGCTTGGTCGCAATAAACTGCACCCAACTGAGTCGCCCCTTGTATGCTATCAAACTCTCTTCCATGCTGATGTCATGACATGGTACACTTTCCAGATCTTTTTAAGCTTTAGTGTGTGGACTCGTCGAATTCATCGTTGTTCGTGAAGTGCAGGAACTTCATAATCAATGTAAATTTGTATTTGCTCATGATTTTTCCGAAAATCGGCATCTCCAGCAGTCGATTGGTGGACCAGTATCACCGTTGTTGTGGCTTGTGTATGATTTCTTGCAGTATGATAACGTCGAAAAAAACAGCCACAGGTCGTCAATGGCAATCGATTCCCAGTTCTGTGTGCAGGAGCGACATCGATGCGGCATTCGCGTCAACGTCTTCTCTGCATAGCGATTGGTATCCATCACGATGTTGTTGACAATGTTCTCATCGAGAAACAATCGCACACATATCAGCGGATTTTGTTTGTCGGTCAACGAAATACGAATTCCTGGCCGCCCTGCAAATGGGAAACAAGGGGGAGCAGCAGAAGGATGCTGAACGTCAGTAGCACACCAAATGTGTGTGTCCTGCAGCAGATTGCAGTCGCTGTCATACACTTCACTTTCTGATGAAAACTCGTCACTGCTGTCAAAAGACAAATTTTTACTTTCATCATCAGAACATTCGTCTTTGCAGTCTAATTTCGCGTCTGCCGCTAGACTGTCAATGCCGAATAAACTATGGCATTTAGATGTCGTATTATACACTTACTCATACAACATATAGGCCTAACATTAGACGATGATGTAGCGTATGACAAGACAAACACTGCAAGTCTGCAATAGACATTATCAGGCAGTGACATGACGGAGCATCGAACCAGATTAGCCGACCACAGCTAATTGATACAGCAACAGATGCGTTTTAACGACCGGCACCCCGCAGCGCGTGTGGGAGGGAGGTTGAACAGACTACCCCGAGCTGGACTTGGGTCACCGCTTTAACTACGGAAAATGCACCCGAGTAATGCTCGGGATTACTGCCAAGGAGGTTAAGGAGTCCTTTGTGACAATTTTATTGTACTGGGACTTGGCCTTCGCTTTATCATGTAAGTTCTTGACCTTCGCCATATAAATTACAACATCAGCTAGCTTGATAGACATCACATTGATTGTGTCACTCTGAAAGTCCCTGTTCTGTTTCATTTACTGCTTTAACACTGATGGTAGGGTGAAAGAAAAGACATATGACCAACAAAAACCCGAGTCAGTTATTCCCAAAAGTTCTCTTCTACAACAAATAGAGGAAGAAAACTGGGGGAAGCAGGTAACTCAGGTTCACGTAAATTGACTATTAAAACAAAGATAGGCAGCTAAATAGCAAAGACTTTTCTAAGTTATACGGTCTCATAGAACAAGCCGAGAATAAGCTAATATCCACATTTCTGAGGCCTTCACCTAGACACTAATTTATGCCACACTGGTACGAAAAGTGTAGTGTGTTTATTTACTGCCAGCTTTTACTCACCACAAAACAATCACAGAGAGCAAACTTTTCCCCTAGTATGCAACCCGTGATCACTACTTGGGTCTTTGTTGTTAAGCAAAATTTTGTTGGAATTGATGCTGCAGTTATAGCTGTTTACACAACCTGAATGTGGGCAACACACAGATCAGCACTGGACTGTTGAGTGCCATAGTAAAAGATACAAAACACGATTTCGGGCACTTCCAGTCATCGCAGCAGCATGTCAATGGTTGCGTTTAACTTCCAGGTCTATCGTATGACATTACTTGTGTGTTCCTACATTTAGCCGTTTTCGTACAATACTGGAGTGTGACAGACACACACAGACAAACAGACGGACGGACAGACAAATGACGACGGCATGTATCGCGCTTAGCATAGCGTCGCG